>OLYC01000501.1_pt1 | contig 32025 bp, 26 predicted proteins | sample 1674271 | NCBI WGS metagenome assembly OLYC01 (sample SAMEA103958154, study PRJEB25191) | human gut metagenome
ATGACAAAGATTTCTCGCTTCGCTCGAAATGACGATACGGGAGTCTGATGTCTCCTAGTCTCTTAGTCCCCAGTCAATCAAACATCAATTTCTTTCTTCTTAAATAGATATTCATCAAAAGCCCGACGCAGAGAAGATTCATGAGGAGAGCCGAGCCGCCGTAGCTCATGAAAGGCAGCGGGATGCCGGTGACAGGCATAATGCCGAGGGTCATGCCGACATTGATGAAGATCTGGAAGAGCCACATGGAAAAGATCCCACAGGCAAGCAGACTGCCGAAGGCATCCCCCGAAGAGCGGGAAATCATAAGTGTCCTGTATAAAAGAACGAAGAATAAAAAGAGAACGAAAATGGCTCCGACGAAACCCAGCTCTTCCCCAATGACGGAGAAGATGAAGTCAGTATGATTTTCCGGGAGGAAATTCAGCTGGCTCTGCGTGCCTTCGAAGAGCCCCTGCCCGATAAAGCCGCCGCTGCCGATGGAAATCTTCGACTGGATGACATGGTAGCCGGAGCCATACGGATCGACGTCCGGATTGAAAAGGACGAGGATACGCATCTTCTGGTAGCTGTGCAGGACAAAGAACCAGATGAACGGGAAGACCACGACAAATGCAAGAAAAGCGCGTTTCACGAGCTGCATCTTGAGCCCGGAAATATAAAGCATGCCGAATGTAATGGCTGCGAAGACAAGGCTCGTACCAAGGTCCGGCTGGATGAAGATCAAAAGTGTCGGAAGTGCCATCATCCCTGCGACAGGCAGAAGACTCTTCCATGTCTGGAAGCCGGATCTGTCATGCGCCATGAGCCTTGCCAGACAGATGATCATGATGATTTTTGCAAATTCGGAAGGCTGCAGCGTGAAAGGGCCGATCTGGATCCAGCGCTGCGCCCCGAGCGCACTCGTCCCGGCGAATTTGACGACCAGAAGCAGGATCGCATTGATGCCATAGAGGATGGGTACGAAGCGATAGAGTTTCCTGTAGTCAAAATAGAGCGAGCCCCCGGCGATGATAAGACCGCCGACAAAGAAGATCCCCTGCTTCATGACGAAGTCATACTGCCCCGGTTGTCCATCCATATTCGCATGAGTGGCGCTCGCAATGATCAGAAGACAGATGACACCAAGGCCCAGGACAGCCATCAGCAGCGTGCTGTCGATCCGCCGCCAATATCGAATGAGATTCATTCTGCTATCTCCTCCTCTGCCATTTATACGAGCGGCTGCCCGAGTGCCAGGAAAGGCCGGCCGGCGCCGTCTTCACAGGTGCCTTCTCCCGCGCATTCTCCGCCTCTGCTCTCCGGAGCAGCTTCTTCCAGCGCGGAAGCGGGATCTGTTTCTCTTCTTTGTACGATTTCCAGAAAAGAGCGAGTGCTTCTCCGAGCGCCCCTTTTTCGGAAAAATCCGAAAGCTCTCCCTGATGCGCGAGACGATCTGCCTCCTCCGTATACGGGATGATGGCAGAGACGGACTCTTCATCGAGTGTCTCTAGCATATCCGTCAAGGAGATCTGCGTATCCCCCGAGAGAGAGAACTGGTTCAGCACATAGGTCATGTATCGCTTGCGCGGTCCCGTCATGAGACGCTCTGCATTCCGCTTCGAGGCCCAGGACGGCGCCACGACGAGGAACATATGATCCGAGAGATGCTCCGCAAAGCGGATGCCCTCTCCTCGTCCCGCCGGACAGTCGAGAAGGATGTAGTCATACTTATCCTCCACGTCTTCGAGCACGGTATCCATTGCCGCAGGAAACACGGTCTCCCATGTATCATTCTGCGCTGCCGGCAGGAAATCCAGATGGTCATTCACTTCCAGGATGACATCCTTCGCAAAGCAGCGGCCTTCCGCCAGATCCATCACATGATAGAAGCACTCATTTTCCAGCCCCAGCACGAGATCCATATTTCTCATGCCCATATCCCCATCGATGAGGAGCACCTTCTTCCCCTTCCGGGAGAGGAAGATCCCCAGAGCAGCGGTGAGGAGCGTCTTCCCCACGCCGCCCTTACCGGAAGCAAAGGATACGATCTCAGCCATTCTTTTTGCCTCCTGCCTTTGCCTCATCCGCTGCCTTCAGCTTTGCCGGCGAATAATCTCCGATATGGAAATAGGCATCCATCATCTTCTTGACGACCGGTGCCGCGGACTCCGAGCCGAAGCCGCTGTGCTCGAACATGCACAGGATCACGACCTCCGGCTTGTCGAAAGGCGCATATGCCACGAACCAGCCGTTATCGAGACCATTCGTTTCCGCCGTACCAGACTTACCGGCGATCGAGACCGGATAATGTTCGAAGATCTGTCCGCCTGTCCCATCCTTGCTCATGACCATCCGAAGTCCTTTGTGGATCGCATCAAGCGTATCCTTAGATACCGGAAGCGTCCCCACCTTCTCCGGTGAGAAGATCTTGAGCGGTGTCCCATCCAGCTGATCGATGCGGTTCACAAGGTATGGCTGGTAGCGGAAGCCGCCATTGGCGATCGCCGAGTATACCATCGCCATCTGCAGCGGCGTCGTCAGCGTGAAGCTCTGGCCGATCGCGGCATCCATCGTCTCCCCGAGGTACCAGTCCTGCTTGAAAACTTTCTTCTTGTAGGCTTCGCTTGCGATATTGCCTTCCGATTCACCGGCAAGGTCGATGCCTGTCGTTTTTCCCAGACCGAATTCCTCCGCCATATGGGAGATGCGGTCGATGCCTGCACGGCGTCCCATTTCATAGAAATAGACATTGTCCGACTTTTCGATCGCTTCGTAGAAATTGATCCATCCGAAAGCTTCGCCCTCAGAGTTTCTCTTATCGACGAGCCAGTGCTTGCCGTTATCAAAAATGCGTTCCTCCGGTGTCGTCACCTTCGCTTCGAGCGCTGCCGCACCCGTGATGACTTTGAAGAGCGATCCGGGCGGATACATCGACTGGATCGTGCGGTTCTGCATCGGATGATTCTTATTATTGACGATCTCATTCCAGTCTTTCGAAGAGATCCCCTTGCTGAAGCGGTTCGGATCATAGCTCGGCCAGCTAGCCATTGCGAGGATCGCTCCGCTATTCGGATCGACAGCCACCGCGGAAGCCCCCGTCGGCATGACACCGCCATGGACGAGTGTCTTCACCTGTGCTTCCATCGCGTCCTCTGCCGCTTTCTGCAGATTCGCATCCAGCGTCAGACGCACACTGTTCCCCGTGACAGACGGCGTACCACCCACATAGCGGACAGGCTGACCCGATGCATTAACCTCGACCGTCTTCGAGCCATTCTTGCCTTCGAGATAATTGTTATAGCGGCGCTCAAGGCCCGCACGACCGATCAGTGTCGTGGTCTTGTACAGATTTCCTTCCGCGTCCCTGTCATCCGGCCCCGCTTCGCCGACATAGCCAAGGACCTGCGCCCCTGCATTGCCCAGCGGATACACGCGCAGCGGATTCACTTCTATTTCGATGCCGGGGAATTCATCCTTCTTCTCTTCGATCTGCGTCGCGACATCGATGCCGACATCGTTTGCCAGATAGATCGCTCCGAAGGCCAGCTTATTGTCTTCGATCTTTTTCTTGATATCGGCAGTCGGCACATGAAGAAGCTGCGACAGGCGGCTGAGCGCCTCATCCGACAGCGTATTCCCCTTGCGATCGACCGGCATGACGACGCTGTATGCCGAGCGCGAGCCCGCAAGGATCAAGCCATTTCTGTCATACATGACACCACGCATCGCCTGCATGGGAAGATAGCGAATGCGGTTCCCATCCGCTTCTTCTTTATAATACCCCCCCTGAATGACCTGCATGTAGAAAAGACGCAGTCCCAGGACGAGCAGGAGGAAGATCGCCGCATAGATCATACGCGCATAGCGGGACTCCTCGGTATTTTTCAAAAGCCCACTGAGAATCGAGGGCACATGCTTATTCACCACTTCGGTTCTCCCTCCCGTTTCATGGCCCATAGCGGCCTGTGAAGAAAGAGCACGGCTGCTCCATTCATGAAGGTGGTGCTCATCACAAAGTACAGGATATAAGAAATCGAGAAGACATGGCTGCCGGCTGCCAAAAGCACCAGCCATGACAGCAGTGCATAAAGGAGCGAGGCCAGCGTCATCGCAAAAAGCGAAATATACCAGTGACGATTATAGCGCTTCCTGCCCAAAGCAAGATACAGCGCTGCGATCGCCAGGTATGGCAGGAGGTGCAGTCCGAAAAGATTTCCCGTCACAAGATCCGTAAGGAGCCCGCCCACGAGCGCAAGCGTCATCGCCGTCTTGTTGTCAAAGATCAATGTCGCAAGGACGATGACGACCAGCCACAGATCCGGCTGATGCAGCCCCGAGAAAAAGAATGGCATCACCGAGGACTGCACAAGAAAAACGAGAAAGCTCAAAAAAGCCAGTGCATAGCCACTCATTCCTTCTCACCTGCCTGATGTTTATTGGGATTCATCGGCGGTTCCTTCTTCGGCGGCTTCACCAGGATACTCTCTGGCGTCACCCTCTGGATATGGTCTGTGATGATGAAGACCTCCTCCAGATGAGAGAAATCAGCCGCCGGAACAATGCGTGCCACCTGCGTGCCGCCGATGGAGTCTACATCCACCTGCTCGACGGTACCGATGACCATCCCCTTCGGATACACCCCGCCATAGCCGGATGCCACGATGGTATCCCCCTTGATGACATCCGCCTCACGCGGCAGATTCACGAAAGAGAGCTTGCCCGGCTCACTGCTGTTTCCGGAAACCATCGCCACCACGCGCGAGGCCGGACGCGCAACGATACCGCCCACCGATGTACGCGGATCCAGAAGGAGCTGCACACGTGCGGAATTCTCATACACTTCACTCACAAAGCCCACAAGACCCGTCGGGACGATGACAGGCATATACTTCTGGATGCCGCTGTCACTGCCGCGGTCCACGACCAGCGTCTGTGTCCATCCCCCGTAGTCGCGGGTGATGACAGAAGCCCCCGTCAGGTGGTACTGTTTATAGCCCTGCTTGAACGAAAGGAGACTCTTCAGTCGGATATTCTCCGCAAGGATCTCGCTGTACTGAGCCTGCTCCGCGCGAAGACTTTCATTTTCCTTCCGGAGCGCATCCAGCTCGTTCCAGTTCTCCCACACACCCGAAAGTAAGTCAAGCCCCTGTGTGAAAGAAAGCGCCGTCCTGCTCGCGGTATAGTTGAAAGGAGCTGCACCGATAGAGAGCGGCTGCGAAATGAAAGGGATGTACTCCCTATGCCGCCAGAACCAGCCGCATGCGCCCATAAAAACAAAGAGGGCGACCGCGGCGGCCATCTTTTTTCTGCCAAAGAAAATCACGATCAAGCGCCTCCGTAATATTTTTCACCGTTCTCGATGAGAAACGGCAGATCCTTATACATGCCAAGAGCCTGATAGCAGCCCATAGCCAATACCTCCCCCGGCAGAGCCGGTACGAAGACCGGCATATGAAGCTCTCCGGCGAGCCAGTCCTTCAGCCCGTCTAAAAGCGCACTGCCGCCGGAAAGAAGCATCCCATTCTTCAGAAGATCGCCCGCCATCTCCGGTTTCGCCTCGCGAAGGACACGGCGGATGAGCTTCAGAACAGGCTGCAGGATACGCTGCATCACCGGTCTTAATTCCTCCGTGGAAAGCTCCACCACCACTTCCACGCCATCACGGATCCTACGCCCGCGGATAGTGAATGTCGCCTGCCCATCCGCCGCTTTGAGAGAGATCACTTCACTCTTCAGCTTCTCCGCCTGATCCAGCCCGATCATGATCTGATACTTTTCCTGCAGATACTGGCAGATCCCCTTATCGATATGATGCCCGCCGAAAGGGATCCCCTCCTGCGCGACGATCCCTCCACAGCTGTAAAGCCCCGCATCAGCGACATCACGCCCGATGACAAGAGAAAAGATCACAGACGGTGCCAGCATATCCTTCCCCGCCCCGATAGCCGCAGCTGCCGGCGAAGGAAGAAAGTACACATGCTGCGCGCCGGCGTGGATCAAAGCATCCACCAACGCATGCCGCGTGACCGAGCTCGTCTCGCCCGGAATGGAGATCATCACCGTCGGACGCGACACCGCATGATGAAGCGATTTGCGGATAAAAAAACGAAGCATCGCCTTCGTCATATCATAATCAGCGATGACGCCATTCTGTACCGGCCACTCCAGAGAAATATTCTCCGGCGCCTTGTGGTAATGAATGAGCGCCTCCGTGCCAAAGCCCAGTACATGGCCATCGATGTTATCCACCGCGACCGTACTCGCTTCGGCAAGGATCACTTTATTCTCCCGGTAGATACGGACTTGGGACGATCCCATGTCCATACCGATCCAGTTCGATAGTCCTCGAAACATTTTCATGGTAAACCCTCACGATATATAAAGGCCGGTACAGAGCTCCCCACGGTCAAAGACCTGTGAGATAGGGCGAAAATCCGCGACGCATCCTAAAGCGCAGCCCCTGTCTCTGTCCGATGTATTCAAATGAAACGTCTTATTATTATAGCATGTTTACCATGGAGAATACAGTAGAAAGAGACGGTTTGGAACCACCACATTCAAGGAAATATACGACGACGAGCCATCGGACTGTGATCAGGGATTTGCTGCTAAAATGAAGAAAAAGGCATGATAAAAAGCCGGGGCATACCGCCTCGGCTTTCTGACCTCCTCAAAGGTCGATTTCCCCCATGTATTACCCCATCTTCATGGGTGTAACTGGACGAATTATATTTTGTCCGATATGATCGGAGAAATTCTGGTGCGTCTAGAGGGATTCGAACTCTCGACACCTGGTTCCGGAGACCAGTGCTCTATCCACTGAGCTATAGACGCTTAACAAGCGTTATTATAGCATATGGAGAGAAAATAAGGAAGGGGAAAAGATGTCTCGCTTTTGCCCGACAGGAGGATACGAACCAGATCCCGCTCTCCTCCAGTGCCGGATCCTTCAAAACTATTTTTCTACAAATACTCTCGGGATGCGCTTCAGGTCACACATGATTTCATGCGGGATGGTCTCAGCCGTAGCAGACACTTCATCGACAGTGATTTCTTCCTCTCCCTGCTTGCCCATGAGGACGACTTCATCGCCGGGACGGACTTCGTCATCGCAAGCGACCATGAACTGATCCATGCAGATGCGGCCGACGATCGGGCAACGCTTGCCATTGATGAGGACGACGCCCTTATTGGAAAGGCTTCTGTGCCAGCCGTCCGCATAACCGATCGGGACAGTCGCAGTCTTCATATCCTCTTTGGCGACATAGGTACCGCCGTAGCCGATGGCTTCGCCCTTATGCAGGATCTGGACATGGGTGACATGGCTCACGACGCTCATCGCATACTTGAGGTCGAGCTTGTTCGTCATGACGTCCGATGGCTGCGGCCCATAGATGATAATACCCGGACGGGCAAGGTTGTGCCAGCTTCTCGGGATATCAATGACACCGGCACTGTTGGCGGAGGAGATCACGAAGTTTTCATCGACCGGCATGTAGGAGATTGCTTCATCGAAACGGTCAAGCTGTTTCAGTGCGGCATCCTTTTCTTTGTGGTCCGCCGTCGCCATATGGGTGAAGGTGCCATGTGCGTGGATATGCGGATAGGCTTCGAGCTTTTTGAGGAGCGCAGGTACGTCCTCCGGATGAGTTCCGATGCGGTTCATGCCCGTATCGATCGGCAGCATGACTTCGATCGTTTTCTTCGAAACAGCGGCGATGGCTTCCAGGGCGTCAAGATCGACGGTATCATCGATCGGCATGATGAGGTCTTTGTTCACACCGATAGGCATATCCTCCGGCAGCGGCAGTCCCAGTACATAGATCGGGCAGGTGAATCCGGCGTCGCGCAGCTCCGCTCCTTCTTCCACACGGGCAACAGCAGCAGCGACGTAGCCTTCTTCGAGGGCAATGCGCAGCGTTTCCTTCGCACCATGTCCATAGGCATTCGCCTTCACGACAGCGAGCGCATTCACTTCCTTCGGCAGATGCGCGCGGATGACCTTGAGATTGTGACGAAGCGCATTCAGATTGATTTCCATGTAAGAAACCGGCATTTGTATTCCTCCCATTCTTTTCTGCCATCAGCAGAAATGAAAAGCACCGCGCCAAAAGCATCAGGGCGATGCCTGATACTTTGAAGCCTCGGTGCTTCCTTTTATTTTTATGCATCTATCATACCGCGATTGGAAGGAAATGGCAATGGGACCCTTAAGAAAACAAGCTTCCCACAAGCGGGATCCATGCCAGTGTCAGGAAGCCATAGAAAAACAGTCCGGCCGCCAATCCCACGATAGCCCCGTTGATACGAATACCTTCCAGCTCATGATGCACTTTCGACTCGATGAATTCATTCAGTTCCTCTTCCCGAAAGCTTTCAAGCACTTCTATCATAGACCATGATAAGAAACCATGCTCATAGGTGATGATCTCTGCGATCAAATCTCTTCCGATAGTGTCCAGCTTCTGTCTAAATTCTGAGTCTTCTATAGAAGAAATACTTTGCTCTATAGCTGGTTTCAATTTTTCTGCCAAAGCTGGCACACCCCAATGGTGCTGAAAATCAGAAATCCCCTCGTCGATCCGTTTTTCCAAAGGGAAGGAAGCGAAGAGACCCCGCCCAAATTCCTGCAGCGCCTCCAACGTAGCCGGTTCTTGCAGGAAACGAGCGATCAGAAGATCCCACTGTGACAAAAGCTCCTGATGAAACGGATTGTCCTCCCTTTTCCATGCTTCCATTTCTTCGGCTAAAGCATCCAATGCCGCCTCAGCCAACTGGTCATAATCGATCGCGCCAAACCATTTTCCGAGCGTATAGCCGATAGATCCCAAGAAGCCTTTCTCTTCCCGGTCGCCTGCCTTTCTCAGCTGCTCTGCCAGTTTGTGTCGAAGGGATGGTTCCTCGATTTTCCGTTTTCCCTCCTCCAAAAGACGAAGAAGCCATTTTTCCCGATTCATCTCCTGCTGTAACCGCCCTTGCGCGAAAGAAATAAAAACAGGCAGCCATTTCTGCGATTCACTCCGTCCCCAAGTGGCTATGTCTTCTCTATGGCTAGACAGAAATTCCACTGCATAGGTGGCTCCCTTCGCTGCCAATGTTTGAGAAATAGATTCCCTGTGACTGATAAGCCATGGAAGACATAAATCCATCAAGGAAAGACGGGATATCTTTGCCAGCAAATTCTTCGGGCTCAAAAGGCTCTGATTCATTTCTACCACTTTTCGAATAATCCGATCCCGGTTGGCAGGAACGAGCGGCTTGATAGGGAGAAAATGTTTCCGAAAGAATGCCTCTACGGCAATGAAATCTGCTGCGCATCCGATACAGCAGGACTGGGCCATGAAATAAACCAGGTCTGCCCAATACGTGCCCTGCCAGGGCCTTCCCTCTTTGAGCCAAAGAGAAAATAGCAGAAAAAGCAGTGAAAAGAAACAAATCCCATTGGCCGTTTTATATCGTTTCATTTCTACGCCTCCTTATATTACGGTTGATGATTGATGGTTGTCAGTATGCATAAACGGAAACGCTGATTAAATCGCAGAGCCGGATTTCATATGGATTTTTATACATAGCTTCGTCATCATCTTCCTTAAATAGCTCGCTATTCGCGTCAGATGATTCCTTGCTCTGTATAAAAATCCAAGAATGAAATCAGACAACGATTTAATCAGTGTTTCCAAAAATCCAAGAGTAAAATCTGACAACTATTGCATCAGTGTTTTCCATAGGAGTGATACCGCAAAAAAGGCCGCTCCCAAGAAAGCTCCCCACAGAGAACCATTGATACGAATGGCCGCCACATCTTCAGATACAGATTTTTCTGCCAAGGATGCCATCGTCCGGCCATCATAACCAGCCAAAGCCTTCTCCACCACCGACGCCGCCATGCGATGCATCCATCCCACATGCGGCCGCACCAGACGTAAGAAGAAGGCATCGAAATCCCGCCGCTTCTCCTGAACAGAAAGCTGTCCGTCCACCAAAGAAAGTAAAGCCTCTGCCAACCGATGCGCCAGTGGCTCTTTCTTTTCCTGCCACAAGGAAATGAACCAATTCCGCCCTTTCCCAGACAATAAGCGACGAATCAACTTCTGCGCAGCACCATTGACCTGCTGCTTCCAAACCTCATTGGTCTCTAGCTGGACGATCACTTCCTCATAGGCTTCTCCCATCTTTTGGCGAAGCTCACTTTCCGGATCCGTCAAATCCTCTGACAAGGACAACATCTTTTCCTGCACCTTTTTTACCATCTCTGCATCCCGATCCTCTACCGCATCCCGGAAGAGGGAATGAAGCCAGCCCTTATCATTATATTTCCGCCAAGCCAAAAGATAGACTCGCTGGATTTCTTCCTGCGTCACCTCAGCCTGCAGAAAGCCCTTCACCTCGGCCGCCAAAGCCTCCGTCAAAAGCTCCTTCTTCGGATAATTGCGAAATGTCGCCATCACCTTGGCCATATGCCCCGCCCAGTCTATATCTGCCGCTTTTCTCTCGATCGCCTCACTGGACATCGTCCATAACGATTCCGCAGGAAATACAGTCAGCACCATGTGAATCACATTCGCTGCCAGCTTCTCCGTCAGATCCCGATGGTTCGTCAACCAACGAGCCACCACATCAGAAGGCACATGCTGGCGCAGGATCTCCGACAGCCGTCCCCTGGTCAGAAGCTCATTCACCACCATATCTTTCGCGATGGATACAATCATTTCCCGATTCTTCGCGATCAAATCCGTTCGCCAGGAAATGCCAAGGGGCCTGCGAAATAAAGAAGTCACGCCGAACCAATCGGCAAAACCTCCTACCGCCGCCGCAAAAGACATATGAAACACCCCTGCGAGCCACGGGCTCTCCCCCTGAAACGTAGCTGTCCCTAAGGTAAGAACCACAGAACTCGCCAGTATACCGTCAGCAAGCCATCGTTTTTTCAAAGAAATCACCACCTCCGATTAGATATCACTGGGGAAACGCTGAATAAATCGCAGAATCAGATTTCATCAGAGTTTCCCTAGTATGCAGTATACACCGATGCATATATTATTGTTCATTGTTTGCACCTAACAACCAGTTACCACTTATCGATCCATTTTTCCAGTTCATCCAAGGAATCAATGATAGAATCACAAGCCTTTTCCGTCACCGTATAGGCTTTATCCAGCGTATCCACCAGTGCGTCCGCCGTTGCCATCAATTTCATCACAGCAGCTTCCTGCTCCTCTGCTGGCAGCTGCTCTATTTCCTGATCCACATATTCTCCCACCTTGTCTAATAATTGATCCAACATAGATGGCTCTTCCTCTGCCTGTTTCTCTTCCACCATCTTAGCATAAAACTGCTCTGCCCACTGCTGTAACGCTTTACTCGCCATACCATTCGCATCATCCCTGTTTCCAAATGGAATTTCAGGAAAATTGTTTCCATTGTCACTCATCCTATTTCCTCCTTATGAAATACTTTTTAGCTGCCTGATCATCAGCTTTTCTTCTAGTATATCCAAGAGGTTGGACAAGAAATGGGTATGAGACATATTTCTTTGAAAAATTTTGATGAAATAAAAAATGTTGCTAAACATCTGGCACACACCAAACATTCAACAACATTTTCTGTTATAACCCATAGTGATTAAATATTTCCCCATAAAATTTTATGATAAAGCATCATATTTTTTATGCCTATATAGCTCTATTTTTTTGATACCACTCCTCTCATTCCAAATTTTAGTTTTTGCCAAAACCGTAAATTGCATCTGCTTCTGACTATAATCATATGTACCTTCAGGAAAGATAGAATTGACATAATACCTAGTATGATTTTGTACGAAAAAAGAAAATAGAATTAACTCATTCTCTATGTGACCCTTTGCCAAATAATTTGCTATAATTTTAGTGGCAAAAGATACTTTTCTTCTATCATACAAAAAGAATTGCGTTTGGTTACTATCCAATACTTTTTCAAAAATGCACAAAGCATGCAACCGCTCTTCAACTTTATAAAAATTCTGATCCTTAGAAAAAGACGACACAGAAATTGTTCCACGCAGAATATGGTCTAATACCCACTTACTGGTCTGCTGCTGAAACGGATATCGTTGTTTCAATTTATGTAACCCAGCCAGATGATAAAAATTATCTGCCCTAAAAGCAATTTCAATGGTATGGGCTTTCCCTTTTCTCCCTAAAACCACCTGATATTCAACGGTCATTAATTCTTGATACGCCCTAGCCGCTAATTGCAAAATATCAGCTTCCATAAAATAACCTCACTAAAACAAAATGGACGCTACTGAGAAAATAGCGTCCATTTTGCAATTCGCTATTTTTTATGTCTGCACATGACATGCATAAGTCAGGTTGAGGTATAAATAGCTAAACCCTACACAAGGCTACGCTGAGTCCCGCTTCCTGACACGCTTCTCAGCATCAACACCCATACTGACACACTCTGTTGCCAGTTCTCTATGTATAGAATATTCTATTTTCTCTATTTTGTCAAAGCTTTTCTTCCCTCTAAAAAATTATTTTTCAGCTATCTGTATATCAACTTTCAGTATATGGTAGCAGATTAGACAAGGAATGGGTATGGGAAATATTTCTTTGCATAGTTTTATTGAAATAAAAAATGTTGGTTGTTAGCCGCGAGGTGCTAACAACCAACATTCCATCTACAAACACAACCTACGGCTATAGAAACTGCGGTCAAAATATATTCTCACAAGACAAGTTTTCCTATTGTTACCCTTCTTCTATTTCTTTCAGCAGGGCCTGTAAATGCTCTTTGGCCTCCTCTTCTTCATCACCATGGCAATCAACCACCTTCTGATACCATTCGATAGCTTTTTCACGATTTGCCTGAACGCCTGCGCCATATTCATAAGACTGAGCCAAGAAATACATCGCATTTTCATTTCCTTCTTCGGCCCCTTTGCTATACCATTCAAAAGCCTTTTCCTCCTGGTCTTTTCTTTCATAGATCATAGCAATGAGTATTGCTGCATCTCCTGCCACGCTTCCATGCTGTGCATAAGCCTTCTGGTACCATTCCATAGCTTGATCCAAATCCTCAGATAATTCATCATCCCCATCATAGCGCAAACCAATATCCAACATAGCTTCATCGTACCCTTCCTGGGCACTCTTCTCCGTCCATTCCCACTTTTTTACAACATTTTCTTCGTCAGAATAAATTCCTGCCAACTGATAGGCTGCAAATCCCGCATCATCTCCATGAAGTTCATAGGCCTTTTGATACCATTCTATGGCTTTATCTAAATTTTTCTTGACTCCATGTCCTCTCCGATACATTCCACCTAAATTGGACATAGCCGCATCAAAACCTTCTTCTGCTCCTTTTAGGGCCCAATCAAAGGCTTTTTCCGCATCATCTTGCTCGTCGCAATATATCATACCAATCATATTAGCTGCCAAGCCTGCCATTTCCCCATGTAAACGATATACCTTTTCATACCATTCGATGGCTTTATCATAATCTTTGCCGACTCCCTCGCCATCTCGATACAAGCCAGCCAAATTGTACATAGCATCCATGCAACCCTCTTCGACACCTTTGCACTGCCATCCAAAAGCCTCTTCATAATTCCCATCCAAATAGTACAATCGGCCAATCTGATTAGCAGCATCTCCCGCTACTGTTCCATGACAGTCATAAGTCTTCTGATACCATTCCATTGCTTTTTCTAAGTCTTGAGATACACCTTCTCCATCGCGATAGCAATTAGCCAAAGAACACATACACCAATCTAATCCCTCTGCAGCCCCTTTACTATACCAAGCAAAAGCCTTCTCCATATTCCCTTGGTTACCATACATGCATCCTAAAACAAAAGCAGCAGGTCCAGCCACTTCTCCATGACATTCATAGGCTTTCTGGTACCATTCTATGGCCTTATCTTGATTTTCAGTGACACCTTTTCCATCCTGATAGCACTCAGCTACATAATACATAGGCCAGCCATATCCTTCTGCTGCCCACTTAGCACTCTGCTGGAATTTTTTATCATAATCTCCCAGCGCCTCATAAAGCAGCCCAAGACTTTCTACAGCATCCGATACATGATCCCCTTGCATTTGGGCCAGAACCTTATTCCACTGAACGGCTTTATTCAGATTTTTTTCAATATTTCGCTCACCCCAATACGAATTTGCCAAATCATCCATTGCCCGCCAATACCCAGCTTTCGCAGCTTTTTCAAGCCAATACTCTGCCTCTTTAGCTACATCCAAATGACACAAAGAAACATCGTTGAGATGCTCCAAATTGGTCAAAGCATCACCCAGTTCATGCTGTGCCACCACATCTCCGGCCTGTGCCAAAGGAAATACCTTAGGAATGACAGCCTGAACTATATCTTCCTGAATATTTTCTTCCTCATAAGCCAAATTCAGCTGACACAGCACTTCTCCTTTTTCTGCTCCTTCATGATGATATTGAAAGCCCAAATTTTCATCCACCGGTAGGCCAGCCCATCCTTTACGATAATATTCCCCCAAGAAATATAAAGCTCTGGGATTTCCTGCCTTTGCCAATTCCTGAAATAGCGGATAAGCCTCCGTAACATGGTCTCGTACAAAGAGAGATACCGCGGTGTTTAATTTTTCATCTCCCGTTAAAGATATTGACATACTATTTTTTGGGGTGCTCATGATATTCTCCTCCTTAGGAAATACATTTTCAGCTGTCTATACATCAGCTTTTCTTCCAGTATACCAATGAGAATGGACAAAGAATGGGTATGGAAAATATTTCTTGAAATTATATGAAGTCATCAAAAACATGTTGCTGAGTACCTGTCCTAAGCTGAATACTCAACAACATGTTTATTACAATTCACAAAATTCCGCCCCCTATAAAGTCATCTTGCACAAACAACATCAGTTAAAAGGGGGCACTGCTCGATAAATCTATCCTTGGCCTGTAAACTCGCTTAGTATTTACATTTTCTCCACTGTGCAAATGGGCATCTTTCCTATTGTGGCAGGTGTCATAGAGTCAGAAGAAACAAACACATCTCCAGGCTGTAGCTTTATGGCGGTTATTCCTTTCTCTCTCATATCATCCATCCAACCTCTATACCGTCCAATAATCGGTTTTTGTGCATCATTCCAATAGGCTGATTGCCACTCTATCCCACCATAATCAATCTGTTCAATACACCAAAATGGCCTTTTATTTACACAAGATTGCCAATGCACGATACCATCCCGGTCCGCTTTCACGGAAAAAGGCTCATAGCGATTCAGTATGCATTTTTCTAACCGTTCTTGTTCTTCCCTTATGTTGGCACCATCAGCCCACTCTCTTCCATTCTGCGCATTCTGCGCATTCTGCAAGCACCAAGCCTCCCGAATCACACTATAAATGGCGCTCGAAACGCCGCTCGGAACGCCGCTCGGAACGCCGCTCGGAACGCCGCTCGAAGAGACGCCAGAAATACGCCTATTATGCTTCCACAGAAGAATATATCCCCAATCCGAAATCCCACTATATGTAACCGTATGTGTCCCAGATAAAAAGCCTCTATATGTATCTTTCTTTGCTCCATATATAGTGAAGAGTGTCTGCCCTTTCTCTACCTTGGCCCCTTCTGCTACTTCGATTTTGAGCATCACTTTGGGAGCATATTTAAAACAACCTGTTGTATTTTCAGCCTGCTCCGGCCACAGGGCATAATAGCTAGCAGGCTCTACCTGTCCAGGTGTATTCAAATCGCCCACCAAGTTCAAGTAACATTCTCCCGCTTTTCCATCAAAGGATTTCCATTTGTGATTCTCGCATAATAGATATTTATAACGATTTTTCTCAAGAATCAGACCAGCTGCTTCGGCTGCTTCTTTCAACATAGATTCTTTGCAGCCCATAAACAAGTATAACTGGCTCAGCTTCCCGTAAGCACTATCATTTTCAGCTTTCATTTCCTGACATAGGACGAGAGTATCCAGCAGATACGCACTCTTTCCGCCGGACTGGTCCACCTTTTGAAACCACATTTCCAATTCGGTGCCAGCTGTTTCTTTCACATGACAGAAGAGATGGTACAACGGTGTATCCACATGTAGCGACTCCCGAATCCGTGCCACCGTCACCAGACCATCATCCGCTGCTTTCGCCTCTGGCTGCAACAAAGACCAGGTGAAAAGCAAGAGGGATACATAGGCTTCTTTGGCCTTCGGGTCAACCAGTCCCATCACATGTCCTTCCAAAGGATAGGCCGCTCCTTTTCTCTCCGCACTGGCAAAGAAGGCTTCCTTGTTTTCTCCAGCCTGAGCTTCTTTCATCTGTGCCTGCTCCTTGTCGAGCTGCGCCACGCTATCCTGCAACCGTTGGAAATGATCTCCCATCTGCTGCAGTTCTTTTTGTATATCTTCCATAACTTTCACTCTATCACCTCCATTTCTTTAGCTAAAAAATTTTTTAAATAAGGAACCAATTGAAACTCCTGCCGCAATATCCGCGTCAGTTAATTCAGCACACTTATGATCAGGATGATCCCAATTCCAACTGTTTACAGAGCTGTTAAATATTGGTTTTAAGTCTACAAAAAATTTACCGCTATTTATCATCTGAATGAATTTCTTTTTCACATTATCGACACCTTCGCTAGCTCCCTTAACTCCCAATAATTCTGCTTCTTTATAGTATTTCCAGGCATCTCCTAAGATGGTAAAATCTTCATTTGTACCATTATCATAAATTATATCCGCCATACTTTTGGCAGCAGCACCTTTTGCTGGTCCATTTTTTCTAAATGCTTTTTCATACCAGTTTGTAGCCTCCCATGGAGCACGTGTTACTCCCCAACCGTAATTATAACAATTCCCTAAGTTGTTCATACTCCAGTCAGAACCACATTCTGCTCCTTTTTGAAACCACTCGACTTCTTGCTGATAATCTCCTTTATTATGGCAATAAATGCCGCACCAATTCGCAGAATCAGCACTTGCCAAATTATATTCATGTAGTGCTTTTAAATATAAGCTGAAAGCTTTCGCCTCATCCTTTTCAATTCCAGTTCCATTTTTGTAGCTATCTGCCAAATTCATTAATCCCCATGGTTCCCCAGCTTGACCAGCTTTTTCATAAAATTCATTAGCCTTCCCATATTCATTATTTCCCCAATAAATATTACCTAGTCTATTAAAAGCTTCACCAGCATGATCACCATCCAGGTCACTAATATATTCATACAAAGAAATTTTTTCTTCTTTTTCAACTTTTTCTGCTAAATTCATGGCAGCCCGCCAATAACCTTCCGAAGCAGATTTTCTTAACCATAATAAGCTTTCATCTCCACTATTAATACTTGATAGAACATCTCCCAATTCATCTTCTGCAATAATATCCCCAGCCTCTGCTAATTTCCTCACTTTAGGAATAGTCTCTTCACATATTTTATCTCGATCTGCCCCGTCTTCATAAGCACAATTCAGCTGACATAAAACCTCATCTTTAATTGCACCTTTATGATGATATTGGAATCCTAACTCTTTGTTAACTGATACGTTTCCCCAGCCAAATCGATAATATTCCCCAATTAAATACATAGCTCGTGCATTACCCAAGTCGGCCAAGTTTTTAAGATAAGAAAATGCTTCTACCAATTTATCCTTCATAAATAAATTTTGTATAGCATATTGTGTCATGCCATCATTTAAAACAGATTCTGATATATATGCTTTTATATTCTCGAGCTTCAATACGTTCCAATCACCTGATTTTTGCAGTAAAGTTTTCCATTTTTTATTGCTTATCAACCGTGTTGCTTCTGTAGCCTCTAATAGAAGTTCTTCTTTTATTTTCATAAGAGTAAATAATGAACAAACTGACTCTAATCCTTTATCTCCAGTCTGCATTTTTGTATTGATCATTAATGCATCTACAGCAAAGCTAGTATTCCCGCCAAACTGTTCTACATCCTGTATCCATTGTCCAATCGCGTTTTCTTCACATTGTAATACCTGCGTTAACATAACATTTAAATGACTTTGACTATTCATACTTTTCAAAATGTCTTCCACAAATTCGTATCCTACATCATAGTTAGCCGCATATGGTTTTAGTACCAAAAGTTCAAATAATAGTAATTTTATGTAAGAATCACCTACTGCTTTATCTGTTATAAAGTGAGAATTAACTATGTCTCTATTATGCAAAGAAGAGTCATGACTAGAATTATCTTTTGTTATACGCACAACAGTACTATGTTGCCATTTATTTCTTTGAAATCTGTTCGTCATTTTCTCCTTTTAATTTTCAATATATCTCACCAATAGATTTTCATAAGATTTTAACAGCTGCACACTTTTTTCTTTTTCAGAAGCTTGTTTTTCCAAGTTTTCAAATTCGGCATTTACATCTTTCAAAAGGATATCCACAAACTGTTCCTGCAGCTGTCCCAATTTTTCTTTGAAAGATTTCACTTCAGCTGCAATCTGCTGGCTCAGGGCACCAATCAAGTCACTAGCTACCTGGGATACGACTTGTTTCAGTTGTTCTCTATCATTAGTGTCCCGCACTTCACCAGAAAAACGGTCTGTAATATCATTGATGTATTTGTCCAGAGACACTTGGAATACCGGCAGCTCAATCTGATTCAGCGTATCCTGCACAATAAGTCGGAGTTGGTCGGGATTGAAATCGTTGGAACTTGTATCCATGTTGTTCACAATTGCCTGAAGCAAATGCCCCTTAAGGCCCTTCAAGTCAATACTATCTGCCATACGGCTATCGGTGGTCTGCTGGATCTGATGAGCATAGCGTCGCAAACTTTCCAATGCATCGCTAGTATCGATGTATTTGTAATGGGTATCATAGGTATAGCTTTCTTCATGACTGCTAAACCAGCTGAATGGATTGTACCAGTGACTATCACTGATGGTGCGAGTTCCTTGATGAGTTTCCGTACCAGTCCGCTCTACTACCATATCCCTGTTAGCAGCCAGATTATGCAGTGCTCCCACCAGAGCCACCTTGGCGCTTTCCATATCGCACATGACTTGGCTGAACTGGTCACCTACATGGCCTTTCAGTTTCAAAATCTGATCCGCTATGGCTTGTTTCTGTACTAGAATTTCTTTCTGGTCGTGACTTTCCAAGGTTAAGCGATGTTGTCTGGCTTTTTTCAATAAGTTTTCCAAGACGGTTTGAAGATTTCTTTGGAAAGTAGGCAATGTTTGCTGGAGACTGGCTGCCAATTTTTCATCTTTATGGGCTAGGATATTTTTAAATTCATTTTCAATCGCAGACATATCCCCCAACTGGGCAACTAGTTCAGTCGTCATGTCTCCATTCGCGTCATTCAAATTCATAAAACTATTTTCTTCTTGCGAGGTGTACTGGCTCTTTGTTTTTTGGGACATGCGATGCATGAGGGAAGACAGGAAATAAGGATTCATACAAGAGCGCATGAGTTTCCCTAAATTGGGACGCCCACTTTGGGTATACTCATCGGCATATCGAGCAAATTTTGCTTTCGTGTCTTTGCTAAACTTATCTTTTTCTTTTTTGATTGTTTCTTTCAGACTGCCGTAGTCATAAGAAGCATCTAGTACGGCCTCATCAAAGCGGCTAGCAATCAACCGAATATCTGCTACGCCCTGTCCAGGCAACTGGGTTTGTAATAAATCGATATCTTGCCGATCCAAAGCCTGAGAGGCCGGGGTCAAGAAAAATATGATGTCACATTCTGCTAAAAAATCTTTTGTCGCCTGGGTACGAGATACGATAGGGTCATTGGTCCCTGGAGTATCTACGATGGATAAGCCTTCCAGTTCTGGACGATTAATACAAAGAGTGACGCTTTTAACAATCGGTGTCAGCTGTCCATTGGCGCCCACATAGGTATCCAGTACCGATTCCATTTGTGCTTCATCTGGCATATCGATGATTTCTTGTCCCTTTGCCAAATATGGCTTTACATCTAGTCCACTATTTTTTACATCATTCACCAATTCTTTGGCCGTTTTCACATCTTCTCTAGTGCTACTTTCCTGCTTCGCCAGTTTTTCCAATTGTTCCCATTCAACGGGACGATAATAAGTAATCGTCATATGAGGATGTGCATCATATTCAATTTTTGTCAAAGTGGCAGTCTTGGGGCGAAAGGCATGGGGTAAGATATCTTTCCCTTGGAAGATGAGTTCATTCAGGAAAGAAGATTTACCTGCTTTGACACGACCTACTACAGCCAGTGTCAACTTACGGTCTTCTCTTCTAAATTTATCTAGTTTTGTCTGGATATCTCTAGACAAACGATCTATGTTTTCCGCATCTCTATCGTCCATATAGGGAGAAAGGGCCTGCTTAATAGTGGCCACTTTTTGTGTCAATTGCTGAAATTCCTTTTCTTGCTGATCTGTTGCATGAAACTGTACATTCATATGTATGCCTCCTTGGATAATTTGTTTTTAGTTGTTGGTTGTCTGATGCCAACAACTAAAAACGAGTTTCAATACTCTTTTCTTTCCTATTACATTTCATCCCTATGCTTCTTGAGTACCTGGAATAACTGGTTCTTATATTCACTAGAACCAGGTAAGGCTGTCTTCTGCTCTTGCATACCAGTCATGACTTCTTTCAGTTTCATCACCATGACCGGGTCTTCTTGTTTTCCACTCTTTTGCAACATATGGGCTAAAAGCACAGCGGGATCGCCGGCACTTTCTTCTGCCAGTTCTAACTCACTAGGCGTGGGAATATCGATATGAACCTGTTGTGCTACTTTACGTACCATATCAAAGAAAAGGGCTTTCTGGTTTTCCAAATTGTCTTGGGCTTGTTTCAGCTTGCTGATACGATTGTTTAAGATGAGCTGTGAATCATGCAAACTGCTCCGTATTTGTTCATTATCTGAAAGTATCAAAACTTTATTGACACGATCCAAACGAGCTGTTTCTTCCCCAAGTTCTTTGCGGTAGTATTTTTCACATTCCACAAAGAGTTTCATAAAATCATGCCCAAAATGAGTTTTCTGTTGCTGGACATCCAATGCTTGTAATAAATCATGAACGGCCTGGATATCTGATGCGATTTCTTTCTGCCACCGAGGGGAACGGGTATATCCCCATACGCCTTTAACTGTGATACCATTTCGGGCAGCATCTTTTTTGATACTTTCGATAACTTCCTGGTAAGTATCCATTCCATTGACCAATACTTTATCTGCCTTATTTAAAATGATGGCCTTAGGGATACTCCCATCAAGTTGTTTTAAAAATTCAATATCTGACTGAGGGAGCACAGAACCATTAACAAACCATAAAATAAAATGACTATGGTTCAGTTGCTCTCTAGCAATCTGTTCATCGGTACGAGCAGAATAATCTTTAGTATCTGGTTTGGAATAACCCGGCGTATCAAGAAACGCAATATGTGCATAGGGTTGCAACGTCGTGGAAATAAACATTCGCTGGATCAGCTGCCCCAATGGACCCCCAATTGGCTTTTTTCTTCAAATCCATGAGCCAGAATACCTACATCACCAACGGTTAAATCGGTGATGCGACTATCAAATAGGTTGATAGCACGGATAGTTTCTTCGCTGTCTGCATGCATTAGATACGTCGGCACAGAGGTAGATGCCGCTGTATCCGTAGGAAGCAGTCTTACTCGATCTGCAGAATTTTCACTGAGAATACCATTTAAGAAGGAAGATTTCCCCGTACTGAATCCACCACCAAGAGCGACAATGTTCTTTCCAATCATGTCTTTGAATACTAAGAAATCCTCAAATTGCTCATATACTTCTTGTAAATCGAAGCACAGAGCCGGTAAATCGGGCGGTGCTTCCATTTCCAACGCTTTCGGTAAATCTGTTTTGATGATTTTTTCGATTTTATGGGCTTCTTCTAACAGTTCATCCTTGTCTGTTTTCAAAGCGATCAATTTCTTTACTAAGGAAAATTGCTTTTCCATATCCTCTAGGAGCTGTGTTTCCATATAATCCTCCTTGTGTAAATTCAGCGATTAGAGAGTTTCATATCCGGTTCATTTCCCCGAAAGGCAACGTTGCTAAAGTCGATACTAGTGTTGTTTTTTATACATTTTCTCCCTTAGAAAAGTGCAAGGTAGGAGATGTCTCTTCACTTGAGATATCCCCTCTGCTATGACACTCTACATTTACGACTTGTTTCTCCTCTTCGACTATCACTGGCTCGCTGACTTTTTACAGCTCTTGTCAGTCCGCAGTACTCAGCCAAGTTTCTACTTGTTTCCAATCTTGCTGAAGTTGCTGTTCTTTCTTTTCTTTTTCTTCCTGTTCGTTGTTCGCCTGTACAATCAGGTCATTCAATGCTTTTTCTTCAGCCTGAATCTGGGCATCCACTTCAGCAGCCAGTGTCTGACTGATTTGGTCAACCTGACTTGTAATCATCTCTTCTACAATGCTCTTCACGCTAGTAGATAGCTGTGGCACAACCTCGGTCCGAAACTGTTGGATCACTTTCTGACGTAGTTCTTCTGTTTTACTAGATTTTCCAAAAAGAGTAACCGCTATGGTGATAGCTACCGATATAATCTGGATAATCGGCATTGGTATTTTAGTGCCGATCATGGCCAGCAATTTCAACAAGCCTTTTCTTACTAATTCTTCGGTAATCAGTCCCGTCAAGCCTGTTATTCCAGCCGAATCTGAATTAGGCATTTGTGGATTTATTTCCGGTATATCCACTTTTACGGCATTAGATACACTTTGCAAATATTTCTCTACCTTGGGTGCAAAAGTGCGTTTCATTCCTTCTTCTACCTTGGTACGAACAATGGTATTTACCCGTGATTTAATAGTTTCTCTACGACCGGATATAGTCAAATCAGCAAATTCTTCTGCAAAATCTTCTAAGGCAATTCCTACATCACTGGCAATGCTATCCATGCAAGCTGGTATCTGTCCTTGAAATTCGTCCTTTTCACTAGCCAGCTTTGCTCTAAGCTGCTCAATATGTTTTTCTCGTTTTTCTTTCTTTGCTTCTAGTTCAGATACGGAGCAGTGCACTTGATTCAAAGTAGTGCGAAGATATTGTTGCAAAACGCTACCAAACTGCATGACTTTTTGATTTGTTTCTCTATCAAAAAGAGAGGCACTCTGTTTTTCCAATTCTTTCAAAATAATTTTGAATCCTTCTACATCAACATTTCTTCCTTTGGCATTGGTGCAGTAAATGGGAACATTGTCCAATCCCACGTCCTGGTGAAGCTGTTGCTTTAAATTTTCTACGCACTGCTCCCGCTGCTCTTCCAGCACACTACCGGATTTTGTAACTACCACATATACCGGCATATCATGGAATTTTAATTCTTTTAAAAACTCCAGCGTATCTTCTTCAATGGTAGAATTTCTTGCCTGAAAGGTCAGAATATAGGCTTTACTTTCTGGCAGATATTCATTGATGGCTTTATTATGCAATTCGATGTTTGTCCCAAAGCCAGGCATATCTACCACTCGCACATCAGGTACGGTCTTTAAGAAATCATTGGAAATCCGCAGTTTGACAGTAGACCAATCACGAATGTTGAAATCATGGTTTATAAAATCTTCCATGGAAATATGTTTTTCCAGTACCACGTTTTGGGTATCAGGATCTTTCTTGACTAAAGTCACCTTTTCAATATCTCCATACATGATTTCTGTAGGGATTGCTGTTTCTGGCAGTGTATTTTCTGATAAATATTTTTTTCCTAATAATCCATTCAATAAACTACTTTTCCCTGTACTGAAGCGCCCCACCAATGGACTGGTTACTTTAAAATCATCGATACTTTCTATATAGGAAGTAATGGCGGTGGTCTGCAGGTCGTATTTCTCCATCATCTGCTTCATAGCAAGAAATTTGTCTTTTGCAATTTGTTTATTCATAGGTATCCTCTTTTTTCTGTACATATTGCCCTTGAATCATCATTTGGGCGAAAGCTCCACAGCTTATATCTAATATTTCTATGGAATTTTATCATCCTGCTTATAAAAACAATCAACGTTCCATAACTGCAATGATTCTAATTTTATGGAACGAATGACGACTTAACACTTTGGCTCTAGCATCCATACGATTAGCTGCTTGTACCGTAGTCCGCTGTTTAGTAGAACCCTGCTTCTCCACCTGAAATTCCACAATATACGATTTCATTGTAATGACTCCTCTCTTTCAATAATTTGCAATCACAGTGGCTCAAAAATTCACGGCCATATGGCTCATATTTTCATTACCATTCACAAAATCAGAACCTCAACATTAGTAAGTATCTCTATATCTTCAGTTCAAACTTATTACAAGTATGACGCCCCTTGGTCTTCAACCCCACAGACTTCATACAGCGAGCCTCTTTTTCTCTATCGAACTCCCACCAATTTCCGGGCAGTGGCTTAATGGCCGAATTGGTCGGATCATACCAATGTTTACAAAAAGCACAATATCCAAGGCGGAAATCGCCGGCATAAAATTTTCCTTTACTCATTTGTAATACTCTCCTTTGTGCCATACACAGGCAGCTAACTGCCGACAGCTTACTGAATAACTTTCACTCTATCCCCCTGGCTTCCGAGCCACATATCGATGCCGATCCCATAGGCTTCGGCGGTGATGGTGTAAACGCCCTCTTTTTCTTCCAGAATTTGTGCTGTAGGAAGTCTATCCAGCACAGCTTCTATGGAAGGGCCGCTATAGGTGAATTTCACGCGCCGCAGGGGCCCTGGGTACATGAATTGCACCCGTTTCCGGAATTCACCATCTTTGAAGCGGTCGGCATAGGGGATCTGGAAGGTCTTTCCTGTCTTCTCCATCTCTTCGATGCGGTCGACACGGAAGATGGTGGGGTATTCGCTTTCTTCTTCTTTGAATGAAACGAGGTAAAAGTAGTACTCGGAGAAGAGGATGGCGACGGGCTTCACGAGGTGTTCCCGATGGATGCCGTCCATGCGGGTGTAGTGGATGTGAAGGATCTCCTGGCTGCGAATGGCCAGAGAGAGATCCCAGAGTCGATTCAAGAGTTTCTTTCCGTGCTTCAGAGGGACGTAGTAGAAAGTCTCGCTTTTGATGATGCCTTCGATGATGCTCCGCTCTTCGGGCGGACACTCGGCGATGAGTTTGTCTAGGATGCCGTGAAGTTCAACTGGCTCTAGGGCGCGGCTTTCGAGGAGAATCTTCGCCAATGCCAGGATTTCCTTGTGATTCAGGTGCTCATAGGAAGAATGTACCAGTCGATATCCCCGCGCTCCCATGTCGTACTGGATCTCCCCGCGTCCGCCACGAAGGGCGGTCTCGGACAGATGCGCGCGGAGCTCATCGATGTCACGCTGGATCGTTTTCGTCGTGACTCCGTAAGCCTCAGCAAGTGCTTTCTTCGAGAGGATTTCTCCATGGCTCAGCCTATCGTACATATCGAGCAGGCGCGCGCCTTTGTTTTCGTTTTCGTTCATGTATCTCTCCTTTGTCTGGAATTTGAGAGTGGCCAGGGAAACACTGATTCAATCGTTGTCTGATTTCATTCTTGGATTTTTATACAGAGCAAGGAATCATCTGACGCGAATAGCGAGCTATTTAAGGAAGATGATGACGAAGCTATGTATAAAAATCCATATGAAATCCGGCTCTGCGATTGAATCAGCGTTTCCCTAGATGCAGATCCGTCTCTGCATCTGTCAATTTCTCACAAAAGGTGAATACTATGGATAATTTTATCGGAAAACATCTGCTGGTCGACTGCTATGGCTGTGTGCAGGAAGAGATCACTTCTTCCAAGGAGCTGATCTCTGTCATGAATCAGGCGGCCAAGAATCTGGGTATTGAAGTCGAAGATACCTTCTTCCATGAGGACGAGGAAGAGATCACACTCGCTGCTTATGGAAAGAAAGCCCATGTTTGCATCCACGCTTATCCGCAGCTCGGCTATGCCGCTGTAGACATCTACAGCTTTGACTGCGACATCCTCCCCGCCCGTGCGATGGCCGTCCTTCGCAGTGCTTTGGAGCCGGAGAAGATCCGTGCTACCTCAGTCAAGAGAGGGAATATTGATCCAGACATGAAGCCGAATATCCGCTCTCGCTCGACAGCGATGCACAAATTCAAAAACACAGGACATCACATGACCCAGGCCGGTAAGAAGGTCGCCAATTTCATGGTGCATAGAAACGAGAAAAGAGACACTCTTGGGCCGGAGTAAGCTCATGAGGGATCAGGGAAGCGTTGATTGAGAGCTCGATTTCACGAGAAGGCATTTCCCATGAAATCGAGCGCCTTTTTTACCACCCGTTAGCACGCCCTCTCATCCCTAGTAAAAAAACAACAAAAAAGCTGAACCCACGGGTTCAGCTTTTTTGTTGCACTGCTTTCTATCAAGCGCGCAGGGTGATATCCGCTTCGCCAAGCTTCTTGACGATTTTTTCGATCCACTGATCGACTTCTTTATCGGTCAGTGTGCGGTCATCCGCGCGGAAGTACAGGTTGTAGGCCATACTCTTATAGCCTTCCTGCACCTGCTCGCCCTGATAGAGATCGAAGAGACGGAGCGTTTCCAGATGTCTGCCTGCTGCCTTCTCAATGATGGCTTCGACTTCTTTGTTTGTGTATTTCGAAGGAACCAGCATAGAGAGGTCTCGTTCGGAAGCCGGGAACTTCGGGATCTTCTTGTAGTCGATGGTGGCATCGATATAGGGAAGGAGCTCCGGTACATGGATCAGGAAGCCATAGACATCCTTCTTGATGCCCCACTGGTCAAGGACTGCCGGATGCAGCTCGCCGAAGGAAGCAATGATTTTCCCATCTTTGACAAAGTCGGCGGAAATCCCCGGATGGAATACCGGATAGCTGGAACGCTCAATATCATAGCCGCGGACACCGATAGCAGAGAGCAGATTTTCCATGATGGCCTTCACATCAAAGAAGTCGTAGGTCCTCGTGCTGTTCGGGTAGCCGGCTTCTTCCGGGCACCCGCAGAGAAGTCCGGAAACGAGGTCGTATTCATTCGGGAGCTCGGTCAGCGGCAGGGCTTTCGGATGATACACATGGCCATATTCGAAGATGGCGACCTGATCGTTTTTCTGAGACAGGTTGTAAGAAAGCGTATGCATGAGGCCCGGGAAAAGGCTGGTACGCATATCCGGGTATTCTTCGGAAATCGGGTTCAGGATCGGAATGGCTTCGTAAACCGCATCCCCTTCCGGGAAATTCAGCTTCTTGAGATCGTTCTTATCCATGAAGCTGTAGTTTTCGACCTGCGAAAGACCATTGGCAATGAGAGCATCTGCCATACGGAAGAGTGCATCCTGCTCCTTGGACATAGCGCCCTTTGCAATAGCGCTCCATGGGGTGGTGATCGGAATATTCGAGTAGCCGTACACGCGGGCCACTTCTTCGGCAAGGTCTGGCATGCCTTCCAGATCGAGACGGAATTCCGGGACAGTGACTTTGAGCGCGCCATCCTGTTCTTCGACCTGGAAATACAGGTGGGTCAGGATATCAAGCATTTCCTCTTTGGGCATATGGATCCCGATGTAGTCATTGATGGCTTTCACGGACGTTTCGATGACCTGCGGCTCTGCCTCGACAGGATATTCATCAAGCATGCCCGGTGCAGCACTGGCAGCCCCCTGTTCCACAAGGAGCTGGCAGATGCGGTTGATCGCCATTTCACTTCTTGCCGGATTGATGCCCTTTTCGTAGCGGCCGGACGCTTCGGAGCGCAGACCCAGCCGGCGGGATGTTCTTCTGATGGAAGCGCTGTCGAATACGGCAGCTTCCAGAAGGACAGACTTGGTTTTCTCCGTGACTTCGGAGTCAAAACCGCCCATGACGCCTGCGATGCAGGCAGCTGTATCGCTGCCGTCTGCGATGACAAGGTCAGCCACATTCAGCGCTCTCTCCTGCCCATCCAGTGTCTTGATGGTCTCGCCTTCTTTGGCAAAGCGGCAGGTCAGAGAGTGGCCGGCCACCTTGTCATAATCATAGGTATGAAGCGGCTGACCGATTTCCAGCATGACATAGTTCGCTGCATCGACGACATTATTGATCGGACGGATCCCATTGCTGCGCAGACGGTTTTCGATCCATTCCGGAGAACGGCCGATGGTCACATTTTCAAGGAGACGTCCGCAGAAGCGTTTGCAGAAGGCAGGCTCTGCGATATGGACTTCCGCGCGGCCCTCGATGGCTTCACCGGTCTCTTTGACGGAAATCTCCGGTAGGTTCACTTTTCTCTTGAAGATCGCACCGACTTCCAGCGCCATACCGATCATGCTGAAGCAGTCAGCACGGTTTGCAGTGAGTTCCATTTCATAAATCACATCATCCAGATCAAAAAGGGTGTGGAAATCAACGCCGATCGGGGTATCCGCCGGAAGGATCAGGCTGCCTTCTTTATTGAGCGCCGGGAAGAGATTATCATCAAGTCCGAGCTCTCCCAGAGAACACATCATGCCATTCGACACGACACCGCGGAGTTTCCCCGCCTTGATCTTCGTATCGCCGCGAGCAAGTCCCCCCGGAGCCTTTGCATCGTGTTTAGCCGGTACATGCGCTCCATCAAGTGCGACCGGGACGATCTGCCCGACTTCGACATTGGACGCGCCTGTCACGATCTGGATCGGTGCGCCCTTGGCGCAGTCCAGCTGGCAAACGACCAGATGATCAGCATCCGGATGTTTTTCAATGGAAAGAATCTTGCCGGTCACGACACCCTGGATGCCTTTTCCCGGATAAATCACATGCTCGACCGGAATGCCGTCGACAGTCAGCGTTTCCGCCATTTCTTCCGGATCAAGGCCCTTGATATCGACCAAAGTGCCAAGCCATTTTAAAGATACGTTCATCTATGTAATCCCCCTCTGATTAGAACTGTTTCAGGAATCTGACATCATTTTCATAGAAATTTCGGAGATCGTCGATCCCGTAAAGAAGCATGGCGATACGTTCGATACCCATGCCGAAAGCGAAGCCACTGACCTTTTCCGGGTCATATCCATTGAGCTTCAGCACCATCGGATGAACCATGCCGCAGCCAAGGATCTCCAGCCAGTCCGGATCACCGCCTTCATCATGCGTGCGGGCTGCGAAGGAAATGTCGACTTCCGCAGACGGTTCCGTGAATGGGAAGTAGCTTGCGCGGAAACGGATCTTCGTATCAGAACCGAAAAGATCTTTCAGGAAGATTTCCAGTGTACCTTTCAGATCAGCGAATTTGATGCCCTTATCGACGACAAGCCCTTCGACCTGATGGAAGACAGGGGAATGTGTCGCATCATTATCCCAGCGGAAGACCTTGCCCGGTGCGATCATACGGATCGGGGAATTGGGCTCATGCTTGCGAAGCGTTCTCGCCTGGACAGGGGAAGTGTGCGTGCGCAGCAGGATCTCCGGCGTGATATAGAAAGAGTCCTGCATATCACGGGCCGGATGATCCTTAGGCAGGTTCAGACATTCGAAGTTGTAGTAGTCCTGCTCGATCTCCGGTCCTTCTTCGACCGAGTAGCCCATGCGCATGAAAGACTTCATAATCTCACGAAGCGCCTTATCCAGCGGATGAATATGCCCTTCCTTCTGGTGACGAGCCGGCAGCGTGATATCGACCGTCTCACTCTGGATGCGCTCCTCGAGGCGCTTTGCCTTGAGCTCAGCCGCTTTCGCTGCGATGACCGCCTCTACATCCGTGCGGACCGTATTTGCCAAAGCCCCGATGACCGGACGTTCTGCCGCAGAGAGGTCCTTCATGGAGCGGAGGATCGCCGTCAGCTTGCCCTTCTTTCCCAAGAAGAAAACTTTGGCATCCTGCAGCGCCTTCTCATCGCCTGCCGCATGGACCTTCTCCTCCGCCTGCACCTTCAGTTCGTTCAGGTCTTTTTCCATGTTGGCTTTCAATGCGTCCAACTTACTTTCCATTGACTTTACCTCCTCTATGATATGCCGGGTCTATCCGGCTGCGAGTACGGGAAAATAAAATAAAAAAAGACCACGCCCCGAAAGGGGCGAAGTCATATCCGCGGTACCACCCTAATTTGTACTCGAAAGCCATAACGCAGCTCCTGCGTCCGACCTACTCCGTTCAGCCGGAAGCTCAGAAGTGAAATAAGTCTCCCCCATCCGCCCGCTTCCCACCTGCCGCAGGCTCTCTATAGGATGTCACAAAGACTCTGTCTTCCTCATCGCTCTAATGTATAGGATTATTGTAGCGATAAACGAAAGAAATGTCAAATCATTTGCCATGAAAACTTAAAGATCGAAAGCAGGGATGAGTGGCTAGTAACTAGAGACCAGAGACTAGAGACTAGAGACTGGTGACTGGTAGCTAGGGATTAGTAGCTAGGGACTGAAATGCCTCTTTCGGGCATCTCCATTTACAAAATCGGCGCCAAGCGCCGCCACCTTCATTCCTAATTCCTAATTCGGGGGAAATTTTCAAACGTAATCATAAAGTGCTGCCCCTCCTTACATAGCATAAAATCCCGCCTGTAAAAAGCGGGATCTCAAAAACTATCGGGCAAGAAAATCATCCAGTGCCGCGAGCGCACGCTCTGCGAGCTTCTGATTCTTTTCCTTTTTCGGCACTCTCTTTTCAAGCGGCGGGATGAGACCGAAATTCACATTCATCGGTTGGAAATTCTTTCCCTCGAAATGGGAAATATAGTGACAGAGCGCACCGATCGCCGTTTCTCTCGGAAATGCCTTTGGCTCCATTCCATGGAAACGGGCCGCCGCCGCATACGCTGCCACGATACCGGATGCGGCAGACTCGACATATCCCTCGACGCCTGTCATCTGCCCTGCAAAGAAAAGACCTCTCTGCTTTCGGCTCTCCATCGTAGCATCCAGAAGATCCGGCGAATCAATGTATGTATTTCTATGCATCACACCATACCGGATGAATTCCGCATGAGAAAGACCGGGGATCATACCAAAGACACGCTTCTGCTCCCCCCACTTGAGATGCGTCTGGAAGCCGACGATATTGTACATGCTGTCTTCCTCATTATCTTGGCGGAGCTGAACCACCGCATAGGGATCCTTCCCTGTGCGCGGATCTGGCAGTCCCACCGGCTTCATCGGGCCGAAGCGCATCGTATCTTCCCCGCGTGCTGCCATGACTTCGATCGGCATGCAGCCTTCGAAGACTTTTTTATTTTCAAAGCCATGTACCGGTGCCATCTCCGCTTCGCAGAGCGCTTCACGAAAGGCCTTGTACTCTTGCTCATTCATCGGGCAGTTCAGGTACGCCGCTTCGCCCTTGTTGTAGCGGGACATGCGGTACACGACGTCCATATCGAGCGACTCCTTCGTCACGATGGGTGCCGCCGCATCATAGAAATGAAAGCCTTCCCCACCGCAGAAGGCTTCGATGGACTCCGCCAGAGCACCTTCTGTCAGCGGCCCCGTCGCGATGATGGTGATACCGTCCTTCGGAAGTTCCCTCACCTCTTCTTCCACGACGGAGATCAGCGGGTGATCCTTCACCTTCTCCGTCACGGCTTTCGCATAGCCCATGCGGTCGACCGCAAGAGCCCCGCCCGCGGGGACGCTGTGTGTGTCCGCGGCATCCATGATAAGGGAGTGGAGGCGTCTCATTTCTTCCTTCAGGAGGCCGACGGCATTCGTCATCGCCGCTGCCCGAAGGGAATTGCTGCAGACAAGCTCAGCAAAATAGGATGTGTGGTGCGCCGGTGTCTGCTTGGTGGGACGCATCTCGATAAGTGTCACCGGGATGCCCATCTCCGCGAGCTGCCAAGCCGCTTCACTTCCGGCAAGGCCCGCACCGACTACGGTGATATGGTCTGTCATATTTGTCTCCTTTGTAAGGTTATAGGGTTCAGGGTTAGCCTGTGGGGCGTGCCGCCCCTTGATTGCGATTGAAAGCTCTGTTTGAATGAGAAATTAGAAATGAGAAATCGTGGTGCGGCGCATAAAAATCAGCAGCGCCGCGGAGATTTGAAACTATCGGGTTTCTCGTATCGCAAACCTAATCCCTAGCTATTAATTTCTAGTCACTCATTCCTGCTTTCACACATGCATCGTTTATCGGTCTGCAAGAAAGATTTCTCGCTTCGCTCGAAATGAC
>OLYC01000507.1_pt1 | contig 31716 bp, 26 predicted proteins | sample 1674271 | NCBI WGS metagenome assembly OLYC01 (sample SAMEA103958154, study PRJEB25191) | human gut metagenome
ATACCTCGGCCGGGCACTTGCCCGTTGCCCGTATCGTGGGCCCTCGGCGGAAATTACCCGGATGGCATACCGGCAACCTCCCGCTGAGTCTTTCACGTTATCGCCGCGCGAAAAAACTGCGTCCATTCGCACAACGCTCATATTTTACACGATATTCATGGAAATATCAAGCTTTTTTTATAAAAAAACCAAACTTTTTTCGCAAACACGCATCCGGGTGTTTCTATGCCCCGTTCGCCGCTTTTTACTCTTGCTTTTTTGCCAGTTTAAGGTATCATATCCTATATAAATATGTCAATACGGCAAATGCGAAAGGAGACTCCCAATGCTTAAAACCAACAAAGAAAAGGTAGTAAAAGGCTCCGTCGTGGGCAAAATACGGCCCAATGTCTGCCGCGGCTGGCGCGTTGCGCAGGACGGCAAGCCCTTCCTTACCCCAGGCATAGGCGGCATCAATTATAATGTAAAGCTGGGCGACTGTGCCTTCGGCCTTGCGGGCGACCATATTGAACCCGGCGTATCGCTTTATCATGACAACAAGGATTTCAGCGAATATCTGAACATACTTTCCTGCATAGGCAACGAGGCTGTTGTAATGAGCGGGGACGGCAAGGGCAAGCGCGGCTTCGTCACCGGCAAGCACGGCGGCGCGGAGGACGTTATGGTCTACTTTGAGGATGAAACGCTTGACCTGCTCTGCCCCGAGGATAAGGTGCTCATCCGCGCGCACGGCCAGGGGCTCAAGCTTATCGACTATCCCGAAATAAGCGCCATGAACATAGACCCCGAGCTGTTTGAAAAGCTTGGCATAGAGGAAAACGGCGACGGCACGCTTACCGTACCCGTAGCGGCTGTGATACCGCCCTATCTTATGGGCTCCGGCATAGGCTCCAATCTGCCCTTCCGCGGCGATTACGACATTATGACGCACGATCCCGCCAAGGTGAAGGAGCTGGGGCTTGACAAGCTCCGCTTCGGCGACATAGTAATGCTTCAGGATTGCGACAATATGTATGGCCGCGGCTTCCTCACGGGCGCGGTAGCCATAGGTGTAATAATCCATTCGGACTGCATGCTTGCCGGCCATGGCCCCGGAGTTACAGTAATAATGGCCTCCCAGAAGCCCCTTATCAAGGCCAAGGTGGTCGCCGATGCAAACATAATCAACGGATTGAAGTTCTAATCCCAAGCATAGCAAAAGGCCGTCGCAAGACGGCCTTTATTCGGTTGTTTGGTTTTACTGCGGAAGCTTATATTCCCACATATGCCCGCAGCCCGGGCATACACAGTATTTCTTTTCTTTACTTGTTAATGCACCAACCCCTGCACCGATAAGTATTCCGACCGGCCCGCCGAGTAAGCCTATAGCCCCGCCAACTGCCGCCCGTTTGCCAATGGGTTGCTTCCGTTTCTCAACTCTCGCATAATACGCACCGCATTTAGGGCATGTACGAGCTATTCTGTCGCGTCGTTTATGACCAGCAAGCCTCTCAGCCCATTCTTCTACTTCTTGTAATTCACGTTCTGAGATTACGCCAAATCGGTGTGCGTCCATCGCAATGGGAAGGACGTCATAAGGATCCTCAAGATATACATGTTGGTCTACAATATACTCAATGATCCCCTTTAAATCTGATGCCACAATACAAGAGTCTGTATCATCTCCGTAATACTTATTGTTTGGCTTAACGCCGCAAGAATAAGCTTTCAGAAGGTACTTTCCCGCAATAAGTGTATGCTTATCAGTATCATAGTCGAACGCATAATGTCCCCCGAGTATATATGCCGCCTTACCGCATCCATTATCTGATGCTATTTTGTATAGCTCAATTTTTTGCTGTTCATCTTCACATGTTTCTGCGTACTTATACATAGCTCTCTTGCAGCCTGCATCAGCACTTTGTTTCAAAAGCGCGCGTCCGTTTTCTCTATTTCCAAAGTCTATCTCACGCAATCCATCCCTGTATAGTTGTAGAGCGTTTTCTTCCATCTTCTCTCCCCTTATATGCCTTTAGTATTCTGATTATCTTTCAGCACACCGCCCTTGCAACCCAGAACGCAAGCGATAAATAATCTATTACAGCGCGTTCATTCTCACCATGTTCAATGCGGAGTATTATTTTTGTAACCGCTTCGTAAATATGGTCATAAATAGCATCCCGTTCCTTTGAAGCTTCAATGCGTTCAACAAGAGCAGGCGCGCTTTCATAATAAGCGCGTATCAATTCCGAACCGTATTCGGTTTCTTTGAGGTATGTGTCGCGGAATCGGCGCAGCGTTTCAAGCTCTGCACAGTCATCAGGCAACCCTTTATACTTGCAGCAAGCGGTTGTCAGGAAACATCCTCCCGAACTTGAACTCGAGCCTTCCTCATAATGTTTACAGCTATCATCCGCGTAATAATATGCCTTGAACCACGAACAATATCCCTTGCTGTTTTCTCCGTTGAACTCATAATACTTGCATGACCTGCAATGTCCCATATAACCGTTGCCCCCAATCCCAATTTTTGCGTATTCTGTCGTAATTTGATTATAATTCTTTTGCAAACTTTTTGCAAGTATATTTTATTGCAAACATGGTGCAAATTTTCTTTCGTCAATCGTGCAAAATATAGGTACTGCACATTGCGCCGCAAAGGAGGAATAAACCGTGTTTAAGCTTAAACCGGGCAGCGAAACAATAACAAAAACCTTCCGCATACCCGTTGATATGAGCGAGCGTTTGGAACAGCTTGCATATAAAAACAACCTCTCGCTCAATGCCGTTATAATACAATGTCTGCAATACGCTTTGGATAATCTTGATGAAACGGCGGCGGAGGAAAAGTAACCCTTCAAAGCACGGAAAAGCCCGGGCAATCGCCCGGGCTTTGTTCTCACTTCATAAACATCTTTATTATTCTAAGCTTCTTTTTGCTGTATGGGAAGTAGCGCATGGGGAGGTCAACCTTGGTTGATTTATTGACTATGCTGCGCTCGTGCGTAAACGTATCGAAGCTTTTTTTGCCGTGGTAGCTGCCCATGCCGCTTTCCCCTACGCCGCCGAACGGCAGCGCGGAGGAGGCAAGATGGATTATGGTATCGTTCACGCAGCCACCGCCGAAGGAGCAGCTATCCAGCAGCCTGCGCTCGGCGGCCTTGTCCGTCGTGAATATATAAAACGCAAGGGGCTTGGGACGGCTGTTGACAAAGGCTATAACCTCGCTTAGCGTATCGAAGCTTATCATGGGCAGCACGGGGCCGAATATCTCCTGCTGCATAACGGGCGCATCGGGCGAAACATCATCAAGCAACGTGGGCGCGATGAAGCGGCGCTCGTCATCAAACGTGCCGCCCAAGGCTATGCTTTCGCCCTGAATAAGCCCCTTCACGCGGTTGTAATGCTTTTCGCTTATTATGTTTACCATGTCCCGCATGTCACCGTTGGGGAAAAACTGCTCCAGCGCGTCCCGATATGCGCTGATGAACGCATCCTTAACGCTGCGGTGTATCAAAAGATAGTCCGGCTCAACGCACGTCTGCCCGGCGTTGAGCACCTTGCCGAAGGCTATCCTGCGCGCAGCCAGCTTTATGTCCGCCGTTTCATCCACTATTGCGGGGCTTTTGCCGCCCAGCTCCAGCGTAACCGGCGTAAGATGCTTCGCCGCCGCCTGCATAACGGTTTTGCCCACCTCCACGCTGCCGGTAAAGAATATGTAATCGAACTTTTCTTCAAACAGCGCCTGGTTTTCCGCCCTGCCGCCCTCAACGGCGGCAATGTATTCCGGTGGGAATGTGTCGCCTATCAGCTTGGCTATGGCGGTGCTTGTAGCCGCGGCATAGGCGGACGGCTTTACCACGGCGCAGTTGCCCGCGGATATGGCGCCGATTAGCGGATTTAAACAAAGCTGCACGGGGTAATTCCACGGCGAAACAATGAGCGCCACGCCGTAAGGCTCGGGCGAGATGAAGCTTTTTGCATAGAACTGAGCAATCGGCGTTTTGACCCGCCTTTCCTTGGCCCATTTGGCAACGTGCTTTATATGGTAACTAAGTTCTTCCAGTACCATGCCCGTTTCGCACATGTAGCTTTCCGTTTCGGATTTGTTCAAATCCTGCTTCAGCGCATCGGCAAGCAGCTTCTCGTTCGCGCGTATTGCCCGCTGAAGCTTCCTGAGCGCCTCTATCCTAAACTCCACCGGCCTTGTCGCTCCGGACTGATAGTATTTATGCTGCGCCTCCACCAGCGCGTGTATATCCATAAAGGTTTATCCTCCGCTGTTACCAGATTTTTCATATTATAGCATAAAGGCCGCGTTATCGCACGCGGCCCCATGTAAGCTTCACTTTATTGTTTCGCTGTTGTTTATAACACCCGTGCCGTATAGAAACAGCGCGTCCGTATATTGGCTGAAATCTATCATCCGCCCCAGCAGCTCCGGCGCAACGTAGCGAATGTCCACAAGCGTGACCCTGTCGAACCCTTCCGCAATAAGCGGCGCAATGCTTGAGCCGAACGAATCCCTGAACATTATCAGCGACCGTCCGCTGCTGCTGTTCGGATTTTCTATTGTCAGTATGGACTTTGACCCATGCAGGAACATTTCGTACGGATCGCGCCCGCTTAGCGCTTCCATGTCGTATACGTCAACGTATTTTCCGCTCTCGTAATCATATACCCTATAATCCGCAATGCTCCCGCCCTGCATGTAATACATTTTATCCGGCTTCAGCGGCAGCGCGCTCTGCGCATAATATATGCCGTAGAAATCCGTATCCGCATCCACCGCGGTGTATTCCGCCGAAGCTTCCGCGCCCATGCCCTCGGCAAGCGCCTTAGCGGTATCCTGTATCCTTTCCTGCCGCCAGTGAAGATCCGTCTTGTAGTAATCCTCTATGCTTAACGTGCCGAATATGTCTATATACTCCGCATACGCCATATCCGCCGTAAGCATATCCTTCAGCTTGTCGTAATCTATGCTCAGGTAGCCGTTCGCATCGGCCATAAAATAGTTCTTGTCCGGAACAAGGCTTAAATACGCCTTTATGCCGTTTGGCTTAAGATATGTATCGTAAACGTAGCCGAACCGCTTTGCCGCATGGGCAACGCTGCTTTCATTTAACGGATAGTCAAGCTTGCTCGCTATGCCGTCAACTATATAAATGCCGTTGTTATCGCGCTGAGAAAATACATAATATGTATTCACGGCCTTAAGCGTGCGGAAGGCGTCCCTAAGCGGGAACTGGTCAAGCTTATACTGTTCGTATTCGCTCATGAATTTGCCGGAAAGCACGCTGTCTATGCTGAGCTTTGGCATCGTCGCCAGCGCGCGCCTTTCGCTGAGGGATTGCGCGTCGTCCTTTTTAAGCGTTCCCCATATTGCAAAGCCGAATATTATTGCCGCCGCAAGCGCAACGGTAAGTATGCTTTTAAGCTTGGTACGCATATGCTCTCCCCTCCGCTAAAATCTGAAATACAGGAACGGGTTGAACGACCCGTCTATCAAATACGCCGTGCATAGGCAAAGCAGCGCCGCAAGCGCCACAGGCTCCGCTATCGTCATTATCGCCCCGCCAACGCGCGTGGCTTCAAGCTTCGCCTTTATGCGCTTAGGCCACGGCGTTGCGCCAAACGCGGCAACGGTAAGCGGCACGGCATAGCTTTTAAGGTAATACAGCGCCTCCGTATTGGCCGCGCTTCCCCTTGAAAACAGCGCGGCAATCGTCTCAAAGCCTTCCTTAACGCCCGAAGCGTCAAACATGATGAAGCACAGCATAACGAAAAACAGCGTATATATATGCCCTATTGCTCTGTGCTTTTTGATAAAGCCTAAAAGCAGCGTTTTTTCCGCGATCAGCAGCGCCGCGAACATTATCCCCCACATGACGAAGTTCCAGTCCGCCCCGTGCCAAAGGCCCGTAAGCATCCAAACTATTGCAATGTTCAAAAGCGCGCGCGGCCTTTTCACGCGGCTGCCGCCAAGGGGGATATACACATAATCCCTGAACCAGGAGCTCAGCGACATATGCCATCTGCGCCAGAATTCGGTTATGCTTGCGGCAATATAGGGATAATTGAAGTTTTCGGGAAATGTGAAGCCGAATATCGAGCCAAGGCCAATCGCCATGTCGCTGTATCCGGAAAAATCGAAATACACATGCAGCATGTACGCTGCGGCGTATACCCAGTAAAACAGCGTGGATTTTTCGCCGCTGGCCTTGAATGCGTTCACAAGCTCCGCAAGCACGTTTGCAATAAGCACCTTTTTGCCAAGGCCTAATATGAAGCGCCTTGCGCCGTACGCGGCCTTGTCCGCGCCGTATGCGCGCGCGGTAAGCTCCGCTTCAATATCGCTGTATCTCACTATCGGCCCCGCAATAAGCTGGGGGAACATGGATATGTACGCCGCAAACGCAACGTAATCCCGCTGCGGCTCAACGTCCGCACGGTAAACGTCTATAACGTAGCTTATAAGCTGGAACGTATAAAAGCTTATGCCTATGGGCAGGGCAATGTTAAGCGCGGCTATTTTGAGGCCGAATACCGCGGCGAAGCTTTCTGCAAAGAAGTTGGCGTATTTGAACACACCAAGCATGCCAAGGCTCAGCACAAGGCTTATTATAAGATATGCCTTTGCCCTTTTCGTTCCGCGGCTTTTACCTATAAGCCGCGCGAATATATAGCCTTGGGTTATGGACAACACCATAAGCACCACATAGCGCGGCTCTCCCCAGGCATAGAATATAAGGCTCATCAGGAGCAGCGCCGCGTTTTTAAGCCGCCGCGGCATAAGGAAATACACCGCTATTGTCAGCGGCAGAAAGCTATATAAAAATGCCGCGCTTGAAAACAGCATGAACTGCTCCCTCCCTTCGTTTGCGCTTAGAACGCTATCGCCTCGTCGTAAACTATCTCCGCGTTTTCATAGGCGGCGGTCAGCTTATCGCGGAAGGTGTTCACCAAATCCTCCGCGCCGTATACGGATACTATGCAGCCGCTAACCTTGGCAATCACCATCTTGTCCGGAAAGCCGCACATCCATTGCTTGGAATTAAGCCCGTCGTGTATGGCGGCGCACACGGCGTCCGCATCGGCGGCGTCCTTCAGGCGGAACGCTCCGCAGGTGAACGTGTTCGCGTTCATCATGTGCATAAGGCTGGCGGCGGCGTCAAGCTTGTCCACCATGTCCGCCGGGAAGGAGGTGAGGTATGCAACCGTATCCGCATCATCCAGCGCAACGTTGCCCGGTGCATCGTCCTTCATGTTCGCTTCGCTCATGTCGCCGCCTGCGGCGGGGAACTTTTCATCGTCGGTATAGCTGTCCCACACTTTATTGAGCACATCCAGCGGGTTTCCCGCGGTTTCGGCCGTGCCCTGCCCGTTTCCGTTCGCGGCGCAGCCAACCATGCCAAGCGCGAATATAATGGCCAATCCGGCCGCAATGGTCTTTTTCATAAACATATGTCTCCTTTCGTGCCTTGTAAAAAGGCATATACGCTATTATAAACGGTTTTCGGGCGGAAGTGGTTGCATTTTTATAATATATTATTTGCGGCATCAGGTAATGCGATGCATCAGCACAGAAAAAACTTATTCTGCCTATTGCGTTTTCCGGCAATTAGTGGTATATTTGTCTCCATTATAAAAACATATGTATCTGATATGCGCACATTCAACAGTAAATGTACCGCACGGAAGGAGTTTGGATATATGAACATTGCTTTGCTGGGATTCGGAACTGTCGGCCGCGGATTTTATGAGCTGCTTACGGAGCGGCCGCTTTCGCTGAACATTTGCGCCGTGCTTGCGCGCAGGCCGCTTGAGGGGCTTAACTGCATGGTCACAAGCGATTTTTATAAGATACTTAACGAAGCAGACGCGGACATAATAGTTGAAGCCATGGGCGGGCTTGAACCCGCGCATGAATACATATGCGCCGCGCTTAGGGCTAAAAAGCACGTCGTTACAGCCAACAAGCAGCTTATGTGCGCATATTATGATGAACTTACCGCACTTGCGCGCGAAAACGGCGTGTCCTTGCGCTGTACTGCGGCGGCGGGCGGCGGCATACCGTGGCTCAGCTCCCTTGCCCGCGCGGCAAGCGTGGACGCTATAATATCCGTAAGCGGCATAATGAACGGCACATCGAATTATATACTGGACGCGATGAGCCGCCGCGGTATGGATTACGCCGCTGCGCTGAGCGATGCGCAGCGCCTTGGCTACGCGGAGGCCGATCCAACCGCCGATGTATGCGGGCTGGATACGCGGCGCAAGCTGGTGCTCAGCGCAAACATAGCCTACGGCGTATCGATAAGCGAAAGCGACGCGCCGTGCTTCGGCATAGCCAATATTACGGCGGAGGATATGCGCTTCTTTGAAGAAAACGGCCTTGCCTGCCGCCTGATAGGCCATGCGGAAAGGCACTTCGGCACAATAAGCGCCGCGGTGGAGCCCATGCTCTTCGGCGCGGATGCGGGCGAAGCGCGCGTATATGAATGCGGCAATATGATGAGCCTTTGCGCCGCGCACATGGGCAGGCAAAGCTTCCTCGGCGCGGGCGCGGGCGCATACCCAACGGGTAGCAACGTGCTTGCGGACTGCCGCGCAATAGCCGAAGGCTGCTCGGCCTTCTATACGGATTCGTTCACCCGTGCGCAGGTGGATAATTCCCGCGCGTACCAGCGGTATTATATCCGTAGGCAGGGCTGCGCGCCCGTAATCACCACCCCGCTCTCCGTTGAGCAGGCGCACGCAATGTGCCGCGTGGAAGGCTTCAACGGCTTCATGGCGGCCATTGCCGAATGATTTGATTTCAATTTCTGAGGAGATATATAAACAATGCTTAAGGTTGCCAAATTCGGCGGTTCATCAATGGCGGACGCCGTGCATATACGCAAGGTATGCGCCATAATACGGGCCGACGAAGCAAGGAAGATAATCGTGGTCTCCGCCGCGGGCAAGTGGAGCAAGGATGACCACAAGATAACCGACCTTTTATACCTTTGCTATGCTCACATCAAATACGGTGTATCCTGCAAAGAAGTATTTGAGCAGGTGAAGCAGCGGTATTTGGACATTCGGGACGAGCTTGGGCTTGATACCCCGCTCGAGGCCGAATTTGACGCGCTGTGGGAGCGCATGCAGCACGGCATAGGTGAGGATGAACTTGTAAGCCGCGGCGAATACTTTTCCGCAAGGCTGCTGGCGGACGCACTGGGCTATGACTTTATTGACGCAAAGCTGTGGCTCACATTCGCGCTGGACGGCAGCATAGATGAAGAAGCAAGCTACTCCGCGCTCAGGCGCATTGCAGCCAACAGGCGGGCGGTAATACCCGGCTTTTACGGCATTGCCCCCGGCGGGCGCATACTCACGCTCACGCGCGGCGGCAGCGACGTGACGGGCGCGCTGGCGGCGGCGGCGCTTGACGCGGACGTATACGAAAACTGGACTGATGTTTCGGGCATACTTATGGCGGATCCGCGCATAGTTGAAAATCCGGAGCATATAGACAGGCTTACATACAGCGAACTGAGGGAGCTTAGCTATATCGGCGCACAGGTGCTGCACGAGCGGGCGGTTTTCCCCGTGCGGGAGAAGAACATTCCCCTCAACATACGCAATACTAACAAGCCTGACCACCCCGGCACAATGATAATGCGCGACATTGACGACAGCACGGAGCAGAACCGCAGCTTTATAACGGGCATAGCCGGCAGGAAGGGATACACGGTGATAACCCTTTCAAAAACGGGCATGTCCTCAACGCCGGGTGTGCTGAGGCGGATACTTGAAATATTTGAAAAGGCCAACGTGAACGTTGAATACGTTCCTTCGGGCATAGACAGTTTATCCTTGGTAGTGTCCAGCGCGAGCGTGGCGGACTGCCTGTATTCGCTGCTTGGCGAGCTTGAGCGGAGCATAAAGCCGGACCATATAAAGACGGAATCAGATTTGGCCGTTGTTGCGGCAGTCGGCCGCAGGATGGCCTTCCGCCCCGGCATATCGGGCAAAATATTCGCGGCACTGGGCGAAAACGGCGTGAACATTCGCATGATAACGCAGGGTCCGGAAGAGCTGAACATTATAGTAGGCGTTGAGGAAAAGGATTTTGAGCAGGCAATAAGGGTGCTGTACAGCAGCTTTGCCACGATAAGATAAGGAGCATAACATGAAGCAATACAGAATAGGCATACTGGGCGCAACGGGCGCGGTTGGGTGCGAGATGATGAAGGTGCTGGAGGAGCGTAAGTTCCCCATAAGCGAGCTTAGGCTGCTTGCGGGCGCAGGCAGCGCGGGCAAGCGCATAAGCTTTATGGGCAAGGAGCACACGGTTATTCAGGCGAGCGAGGATGCGTTTGAAGGGCTTGACATAGTGCTTGGCGCGGCGGAGAACGACATTGCCATGCGCTTCGCCCCCGCAATAGTTAAGGCTGGCGCGGTATTCGTGGACAATTCAAGCGCGTTTCGTTTGTATGAGGACGTGCCGCTGGTAGTGAGCGAGATAAATCCCGAGGACGTGCGTAAGCACCGCGGCATAATAGCCAATCCCAACTGCACGACGATAATATCTCTGGTGGCGCTGAACGCGCTGAACAAAGAAAGCCCGATAGAGAGCATAATAGCATCGTCCTATCAGGCGGTGAGCGGCGCGGGCGCGCAGGGCATAAGCGAACTGAGCGAGGAAACGGCGGCAATAGCCACGGGCGAGGCCGTTAAGCCAAGCGTTTTCCCGTACCAGATAGCATACAACGTGATACCGCAGATAGGCTCCGAGGCCTTCATGGGCTACACGAGCGAGGAGATGAAGCTGCAAAACGAGGGGCGGAAGATACTGCACAGCCCCGAGCTGAAGGTAAGCTGCACATGCGTGCGCGTACCTGTATTCCGCAGCCACAGCGTGTCCTTATTGATACGCACCAAGGAGAAAATAAGCGTAGCGTGTGCGCGGGAGCTGATAGCCGCCGCGGCGGGCTGTCGCCTTACGGACGACATTGCGAACCGCGTTTACCCCATGCCGCTCGACACGTCCGATCAGGATCTGGTCTACGTTGGCCGCATACGCGACGACCTGACGGACGAGCGCGGGCTTAACCTTTGGTGCTGCGGTGATCAGCTGCGCAAGGGCGCCGCAACCAACGCCGTGCAGATAGCGGAAATAGTCGCAGGCTTATAAGCAGCACAAAACCGCCGTACATCATTTATGGTGTACGGCGGTAAACCATCATTTCACCTTAAATAGCATATAAGGTTCACGCAATCGGGCAGGGATTCGTCCACATAGCCGCTGTCGGCAAAACCTGTTTTTTCATAAACATGCAGCGCGGCGGCATCGTCCTTCTTCACGCATACCTCAACATGGTCAAAGCGTGCTTCTGCCTTCAACTGAGCAAGTATCAGCTCCAGCGCGGCCGTGCCGTAGCCCCTGTTCTGGAACCGCTCGTCTATCATGAACTGCTGAAGGTCATAGCCAACGGGTTCATCGATAAAGTCCCGCACAAGTGCAACGCCGACCATCTCCGCATCATTACAAATGCCTATCACGCGCGCATTGCAATCGCGGTAAACATATCCCCGCGCGATTATACCGATCGGCGGCGCAAGGAAGCGCCGCTGCGCTTCGCTCACGCTGAGCTGCGCCACTTCCATCCAGTTTGATTCGTCAACATCCGTAAGCCATATCATAAACGCTCCCTTATATTGCGTTCAGCGGGCCGCCGCGGTCAACTATGGGCGCGCTCCATTCGCCAAGCTCCCCGCCGTACTGCGCGGCAAGGTTTATCACGCGGGTCGTGAGCGCATCCACATCCGCCTTTTTAAGCGAGCTCAGGCGCACAATATCCGCCCCGTAGGCCAATTCACGCTCTGGCGAATAGTTAGGCCCGGCATAGGCAAAACCCGCCTTGCGCGCAGCCTCCGCAAAATTGAGCATTATGCTTTCGGTCGGGAAATACACCGTGAAGGTAACGCGGCGGACTGCACTTATGCAGTCGCCGTGTTTTTTCATAAGCGCAATATGGTCGCGGTTAAGCTCCGTTTGCAGCTTTGCGGCATCCGGATAAAGCAGGGTTTTATACGTGAGCCAATCCTGTTCGTCCGCAAGCCCCGCGGTGCAGTCCATAAGCGGCGTTTTTTCGGCAATGGTTTCGCCCCGCTCGAATTCCTCGGCATCGTGAATATAGAAATAATACTGTATCTGCGCGTCTATTTCTATATACCCCGCATACAGTGCGCCAAGCTTTTTTATCAGCTTATCCTTAACGCCCGATGCTATGCTGCGCTCTATCGCGCTGAGCGTTTCCCGCTTTTCGCTGCGGCTTTGGCAGCTTACATACATCAGCAGCGGGCGCGCCGCCCTGTCGGCATCTATCAGCGCCATGTCCGCGCCGAAGCGCGCCATCGCCCCGTCAAGCGGCCAATCGTATTCAAACCATTGCGCGGAATTATCCTTCATCGCCTTATTGCAGCACGGCCTTTATCCTGCGCACGCCGGCGCCGGAGGCCTCCTCCTTCTTTATCTTGAACGTGCCCAGCTCGCCGGTATGGCTGGCATGCGGGCCGCCACAGATCTCCTTTGAATATTTGCCCATGGTATACACCTTTACCTTTTCGCCGTACTTATCGCCGAAAAGGCCTATTGCGCCCTGTGTACGGGCTTCGTCAACAGTCATTTCCTCGCAGGTTATGGGTACGTCCGCCTGAATGGCTTCGTTGACCAGCTTTTCAACTTCCTTGACCTCTTCGGGAGTCATCTTGCGCTCAAAGCTGAAATCGAACCTGAGCCTTTCGGTTGTTATGTTGCTGCCCTTCTGCGCAACGCCGTCGCCAAGCACCTTGCGCAGCGCCGCCTGAAGCAGATGCGTTGCGGTATGCAGCCGCGCGGTAACCTCGTTTGCTTCGGCAAGGCCGCCCTTGAAGCGCTGCTCCGCGCCCTGCTTACTCTTGTTCTGATGCTCGCTGAACGCGGCCTCAAAGCCCGCACGGTCTACGGTAAGGCCGTTTTCGCGGGCCATTTCCTCTGTAAACTCTATCGGGAAGCCAAACGTATCATAAAGATGGAACGCGGTAACGCCGTCTATTTTGCCGTCCGCAAAGCTGCCCTTCATGCGCTCGAACTCCTTCATGCCCTTCTTTAGGGTATGCTGGAAGCGGGCTTCTTCCTTTGCAAGCTCTGTGGTTATCTTTTCCTGATTTTCCTTGAGTTCGGGATACACATGGCAATATCTTTCTATAACGGCCTCGGCAACCTTGGAAAGGCTGTTTTCCGGTATGCCTATCTGCATGGCGAAGCGTATCGCGCGGCGGATAAGGCGGCGCAGAATATAGCCCTGGTCCACGTTGGACGGGGTAACGCCCCTTGGGTCGCCCAGTATAAAGGTTGCGCTCCTTATATGATCCGCAATTATGCGGAAGGCCTTCTTTGTGGCTTCGTCGTCATTATAATTCCTGCCGCTCAGCTCCGCAATGCGGGCAATTATGGGGGCGAAGCCATCGGTATCGTATACGCTTTCCGCGCCCTGAAGGGTTGCAATGGTCCTGTCGAGGCCCATGCCGGTATCCACGTTGCGCTTGGCAAGCGGGGTCACGTTGCCTTCGGCATCCTTATAATACTGCATGAAAACGTTGTTCCATATTTCAAGGTACTTGCCGCAGTCGCAGGAAGGGTTGCACTCAGGGCAGCACTTGGGCTTGCCGGTATCGAAGAAAATCTCCGTATCCGGGCCGCAGGGGCCGGAGTTGCCGGGTATCCACCAGTTATGCTTTGCGCCAAGATAGAATATATGGCTGGGGTCAACGCCCATTTCCACCCAACGATCGTGCGATTCGGTATCGCGCGGGGCATTTTCGTCGCCCTCGAAGCAGGTGAAATACAGCCTGTCCTTATCTATGCCCAGCCATTCTTCGCTGGTGAGCAGTTCATAGCTCCAGGCTATTGATTCATGCTTAAAGTAATCGCCAAGGCTCCAGTTGCCAAGCATTTCAAAAAAGGTGCAATGGCTCGCGTCGCCAACTTCGTCAATATCGCCGGTGCGCAGGCACTTCTGCACGTCCGTAAGGCGCTTGCCAGCGGGATGCTCCTGCCCCATAAGATAGGGCACAAGGGGATGCATACCGGCCGTGGTGAACAGCACAGATGGATCGTTTTCGGGAATGAGAGAGGCGGAAGGAATGACCTTATGGCCCCGTTCTTCAAAGAACTTCAGGTACAGCGACCTGAGCTGATCGGAAGTAAGGTTCTTCATATGTATCGTATATCTCCTTAAATGTTTACAGTTTTGGCCCAATAATGAATTATATCCCACACACAGCCGCCTTGTCAACGTGGGGCGCAGGCTGTATAATTTATATATGAAGATACGTTCGTTTTTTAGCGGCAGAAACCGCCGCATAAGGAAAAAACATACCCGCCCGGTCATAATGCTGAAGGGCGAGCAGGGAAAAAAGCTGCGCCGCGCGCTGATAATAGCTGGTGCAGCGGTTGCGGTTATACTCTTAGCGCTGCTGCTCAGGCCAGAGCCGGTGCTGATGAACAGCGCGGAGATTGCCAACGTGTGGAACAACGGCGTGCTGCGCGTTGGCCTGCGCAACGATGTGCCCGGCCTTGCGGAGAACGGAACGGGGCTTGAATGGGAAATAGCTCAGGCGCTGGCAGAACGCATAATGTCCAACTCCGATGATTACACGGGGGATATTCCCGCGCTTGAAGCAGTTGAGGTGACAAGCATGAGCGTTGGCGCAAAGCTGAGGGACGGCAGCATAGACGCAGCAATATGCCTTATGCCGCGCGGCGCGAACGCCGCATACGCCTACTCCCGCGCTTATTATGACGACCCGTGCTACATACTGGTTAAGCCCGGCAACGAGAACGCGGACATGAGCAAGCTGAAGGTGGGCTGCATACAGTCTGCAAGCAGTTCAAACTTATATGTGCCGTCCGGCGCGACGAGAAACCTGCTTTTCAGCTATTACAGCGACTATAAGGATTCCGGCTACAACACGGCAAACATAACCGGCTATGCATCGTATACAGACCTTTTTGACGCGCTGGACAAGGGCCAAGTGGACGCGATTGCCATAAACGAGCTGATGCTGAACAAATACGGCGAGGGCCGCGCATATGCAAAGCACACAGCCGACATAGGCACGCTGCATTACGCCGTGGCCACGTTGAGCGCGAACAGCGCAATAGCCACCGTTGCGGACATGATGCTTTCCGAAATGGGCTACTGAGCAAACAACTAAAAGCCCGCCTGTGTCAAGGCGGGCTTTTTATATGCTTAGTTTCTATTTAACATCCTTGCTGTATGCGGCGTTCTGCGCATCGCGCGGGAAAACCACGCTGTTGTCCATTATGGCGCGGCAGATATAGGCAAGATCTGCCACGGTGAGCCGCCCATCAGCATCAACATCCATGCTGAGCATGTCGTTCGCGCCCGCGCCGCCATCCGCAATGGCCCGGCACAAAAGCACGGCGTCCTTCACGCCTATTGCGCCATCCCCATCAACATCGCCGGTCAGGGCAAGCGACGCTGCGCACGCGGCTATTACGGCAAGCGCGACAAGCGCCGCAATGGTTCTTTTAAGCTTCATCATTCATTCCCTTCCGATATCATTTGGCAAAGGAGCACGCCGTCCGCCGCGTTCACCTTGCCGTCATTGTTTATGTCCGCAGCGGCAAATTCGGTGCCGCTCAGCACAGCATCACCCATTATATACCTGCATATCAGTATAACGTCCGCAATGTCTATTTTCCCGTCCGCGTTTACATCGCCCTTGCCGGGGACCTCTTTGGGATTAACGGTATGAAGTTGGTAGTTCATATCCGTATACACCACCGTGCCGCGCCCGTAAAACATATTATTTAGATTGAGCCTGCCCGCGGCGATTTCCGTCACCATGGTATCGCCCTCAACATCGGCAAGCTTCCTTGCCGCGCCGGTGGCGGTATCGTAGCACATTATGGCGTCTGTAACAAACTGTGTGCTGAACCTACCGTAAACAAGGCTGCCGTCCACGGCTGCAAAGGGCGTTGCATTTTGGGCAATAACATTGGCCTGACGCTCAGTGCCGTAGGGCGTTGAGCAGATTTTGCCCTTCATATACGGTAAAGGCTTATTCCCGCCGGACATGCCCCTAAACGGGCTGTCGTTATAGTACCATTTGCCGTCAATATATGCCATGCCGCACCGTATACCGCTCCAGAAGCCGGAATTGTCGTGCGCTGTCACTGCTGCAGCGGGCGTTTTATCAAACAAAACGCTCGTGGTAGCATCATATGTTGCATTTTTGAAATGGCTCGCCCTTATATTAGCTTCGGTGTTCATGAAATAATCATGTTGGCAATACCCCATGTAGTCGCCGTCGTTCGTATAATCGCCCGCTTCCAACCTCGGATCATCCCATGTAACGTCGGAATGATACCATCCCTTCTCGGTTTCGATTATGAGCCATGCGTGGTCGATATTCTTTGAGGATACAAAGTAGCTTTTCACGCCGTTTTTGGACAGCAAATCCATATATGCCAGCGCGTAGCCATGGCATACGGCAAGGCCGTTCACCAACGCACCGTAGGCATTAAACATATTCGGATTTTCGCTTGGTTTTGCCACGGCGGCATGGTCATAGCGCGTATGCAGGGCAATATAATCATGTATCGCCAATGCAATTTCGGTTTTGCTCATGTCGCCTGTGCCTTTGGGGAAAAGCGTTTCCTTCGCGGCCTGCTTTTCGTTATCGTAATCCTTGCGCATTTGGGCTGCGTTTGGCTTTAGGCCAAGGCTAAGCGTATCGAACTTGCCGTTTACAATAGAATATGTCATACCCTTATTTTCGCACACGAAGGATTCCGGCACGCTGTTCAGCACGGCGGATATCGTGCTATCGAGTCCGGTATTATTGGGGCGTTGTCCTTTCGGTTTATCCCCATCATAGTTTATATTAAGGTCGCGCAGGTCTATGCTTGGGGTAAGGTTAAGTATGGCATTACGCAGACGTTCAATAAATATATTGCGCTTTTCCGTTGTCAGCTCGCCGTTATCATCCTTGCTTATATACGCGGGCGCCCTTGCGGGCATCATCCTATCAAAGTCTATGCCAAGCTGTTCGCCGTAAAAATCGCCAAACTGGAACACACCGTCCAGCTCGGCGGGGATTTCAATGGTTTCGTTCCCGCTCGGCGCGGGCGTTGCGTCCACGTCTATCAGCGGGGCATCCTCCGCATCTGGTTCGGGTTCGGCGGTCTGCTCGGGTTCAATGGTCTGTTCGGGCTCTATCGTCTGTTCAGGTTCGGTTGTCTCGCCTTCCGCAAATGCGCACACGCTTGTGAGCATAAGCGCGGCAAGCATAAGGCAAAGCAGTTTCTTTTTCTTCATATGTGTTTCCCCCTCCTGATCCGAATATTATTCGGGGCCAAGTTTGTTACGCTTGGCCCCAAGGTTCGGGTATGTTCAGTTAATATCAGTTGCCGCGCTTGCGCATGGTCACATATGCCGCGCCGAGCAGCGCCAGCAGGCCGAGGCCTATCAGCATGCCGCCGCCTATTACCGCGCCTTCGTTGCGCTGTGCGCCATCCAGCACGCTTACGCCGTCCGCATTGTCTATCACGGGGCGGGCATTGGCCGCGCTCTCAAGTCCGGGGATAATGCCCGCGGTGGCAGGAGTCATGGTATAGGGATGCTCAACCACGGTTGCGTCGCCCGTTGTGGGCATAAGCACTCCCACGGTAATGCCCGTTGTGCCGCTGCCGCTTATAACGCTGCTGCCCTTGAGCATTTCCTTCAGATAGCTGATGGGATAATAGAAGCGGTACATGCCCAGCTTTTCAAGCGCACCGGGGTTCACAACAATCTGCATACCGAATGCGGAGTTGATTATAAGCGTATTGCCGCTTATATCCACCGCGCGGAGCACGCCCTGCGGCACCCTGTCGTAATAGCCGGCATTGGCGGTTATAACGCTGCCCTGTCCGCTGCGAAGGAGCGTCCAGTAAACCTCGTTCCAGAAGTTATCTTCAGGATCCCTTTCAGGCTCGGTGGGCAGTACGGGTGAAGGCGCGGGAGTGTACCAGCCTATGGCAAACGTCACATCGCTGTTTTCTATTTCAAACTGCAAGCCGTCCGCGGTCTTTTGCGGCACTATGGCTTTCATCTTGCCCTCGCCGTCGGGTATCAGCACCACAAATTCGTCATTCTTATCGGAATCGGCGGGGTAGGGCACGGTCACCTGCATCTTGCCGTTTGCAAACGTTACAGGCTTGCCTGTGTTATCCTCAAAGCTGATGTTTTCATACACAACATCGCCGTCGCCGACATTATTGAACGCGGGGTTATTCTTCACTTCCCCTTCAAGCGCGCCCGGTGCGGCATCGGCAAGCTTGCCCTGCACATCTTCCGGCTTCACCTCGTTCCCTGCGTCGTCCTTATATTCCATTTCCTTGCCCGCATCGGGTATCGGCGTAACCGCAAAGCCCTCGGCATTGGGCTTACCATCCGGCTTAACGGGGTCTGCTGTTACGGAAACGGTTATATCAATGCTTTGCTTATCGCTTGTACCGTCAAAATACTTTTCGGTATAGGTAAGCGTTATGGTAGCGGTGCCAAGGGTGTTCAGCAGGCGCGCTTCCTTTGCGCTGTCAACTGCCGTACCGTCGCTCATGGAGAGTACAACATCGGCATGATTCAGCGCCTTCTTCGCGCCGGACTTATACACGGCGTGTATCTTACCGTCGAAGCCTATGGAGGTCGCTTCCTTCAGCTTGTAAGAGTATGCTGTCGGGTTGGCTTCAAGCTTAACGCCTTCAAGCACGTCCACAACGGTGAAGGTGTGGGTATAGGTTATGCCGCTGTTCGCCTTATCGGTAAAGGTTACGGTCTTTACGCCTATTTCCTTGGCGGTGTGGTCGTAAGTGGTGGTCACTTCAACCTTGGTATCATCGTTAACGTCAAGCTGCTGCTCCGGTGCGCCGCTGCCGAACTTGGTAACGAGCTTTACGCCGCTTAGGTCAAGCGCTTCGCCCAGCTTCACCTGAGTGGGCAGGGTGCCAACGATGCTGTTGGTGTAAGTATCCTGCGCCAGGGTCACGGTAACGGTGGCGGTGACGGGGTTATAGTTCTTGTCGGGCGTGAAGGTGAGCGTCAACTCAACCTTTTTGCCGATGTCCGCAGTGGTAAGGCCGGACTTGACGGTGAACACGAGGTTCTCGCCATCTATCTTAGCTTCGCCGTCAAGAATTTCATTAGTTCCGGTAGTAACGCTCCACTTACCGCTTACGTTGTCGGGAGCAAGCTGCAAATCGCTCAGCTTTCGGGTCTGCGCGCCCGCAAGCATGAACGCAACGGTGTATTCCTTATCGATCGCGCTCATGTCGGCCTCTTTTATCACCACGTCAACGGTATTGGCCTTCAGGTTATAGTTCTTGCCGCCCTCGTCGGTCAGCTTGGCGGTCACTTCATAAGTATTCGCGTCGACGGGAAGCGCATCGCCGCCAGCATAGGTCAGGGTATAGAGCGTTTTGCCCTTGTCCGCCTCAACGCGGTTATCCTCAACGTCGCTCACTCCATGCGTATTGCCGTCATATGTAACGGCAGCGGGCGCGATAATTGCAACGGTGAGTTCCCTCTTTTCAACCTTACCGTAAGCCTTGTCGGCGATACTGTAGCTGTAGTTATCCTTGTCTACACCGGAAATGGTGTAAGTCACGGTTACTTCCACGTTGTCGCCCGCATCGGCAGTAGCATAAACGCCCTTCGTGGCAACAAGCTGCACATCGTCGCCTGCGATAATGCCGGACGCGCTCATGGTAACTTTCGCGTCGTCGGTACGACCATTGTAGGTCTTGTCGGCAACGGTCAGGGTAACGGTTGCGGGCAGGGCGGTAATCGTACCCTTCAGCTCAACGATGGGGTTGGTCAGGTTATAGTTGCCCGCATCCGTACCGGTGAGGGTTATGGGCGCGGTGTTTTTAACGGCCTTGCTCGTGCCGACGTTCTTATCATCGAACTTAAACGTGAGGCCGGACTTATCGAAGCCAACATCCGTACCTTCTATCATGCCGTCAAGCTTAGTGTTGGTGCTGTTAACCACGGCATCGGCTTTGCCGTCATACACCTTAGATTGTGCCTCGAAGCCCTTTACGGAAACTTCCTTCTTATTTATTATAAGCTTCGCGGTTGTGCTGCCGATGTAGTCCGCATCCTCGTACTTAATGGTAGCGATATATTCACCGGCGTTTCTGGTTTCCGGCGCATCGTAGGTAACGGTCAGTTTACTCGCGTCAAGCGCCTTACCGCCGCCGGTAACCACAGCTTTGCTCAGGTCGATGCCCTGAGTTTTGCCGTTGAAGGTCGCGGTGGTATCGGTTATGCCGGAAATGACAGCAGGGTCTTTCTTCGTAACCTTTATGGTGAAATTAACGGTTATGTCGTTGACACCATTTGCCTTAACGGTAACGGCAGCCTTGTATGTGCCTTCCTTGTCGGTTGGTATGTCCTTAGGCTTTACTTTTATTTCCAAACTGCCGTTGCTTGCAAGCGTGCCGGATACGGCTTCAAGCGTAAAGTTAGTTTCACTGTCAATGGTAGCGGTTATGTCCGTAAGCTCGCCCGTGCCTATATTCTTTATTGTACCTGTCAGGGGTTCGGGCAACGTTCCGCCAACGCGAACAGTCTCGATAACCTCGGCAGAGCCTTCAACTTCCCACGCATAGGTATGCGCAGTCGTTACCGTTGCGTAGACTGCCGGAGAGGGGTTATAGTTGTTATTGCCCTTAACGCGGGTGAACACATAATAGGTAGTCGCGGGTTTAAGGCCGGTGGTGATAATGGTCGCCGCCCACTCGGTGGGTTCTTTGCCCGTGGTGTTGATGGCATACTCCTGTTTTTTATCAAAAGCTACAACAAAGCTATCGGATTTTATATCCGTTACAGTAGGCTCGGCGGGCTTTTTCTGATCTGCCCTTGCTATGGTGAACGTTGCGTCCGCCCAGGTCGTGCGGTATTCAGAAGCTTCGCTGGAGGTAAACGTTACCTTAACTTTATATGTACCTGCTTCGTTAGGAGCAGATTTAAGTTTGTTATTCAGGCTGTCGAAATATTCAATAGTCCGATCCATGCCTACAACTTCTTCAGGGCCGATTTCAGGCGTCTTTTGTGTGCCGTCATAGGTGAAGTTGAGGCCGTTGAAGTTTATAATAACGGCTTCCTTCTTCTCAAACACAGCCTTTACCGTCACGTCCGTGTTGCCCATGGTGAAGGTTATCGGGTTAGCCTTCGCTTCTGCTTCCGTCAGGGTTATACCGGTAACTTCCCACTTGACGAACTTGTGGTCAAAGTCGCCTGGTTTGGCGGTAAGGGTGACCTCGTTGCCTTCGCGCACGGTGCCTTCGGGAATACCATCAACCGTGCCGCCTTCGCCCGCAGTAACGGTCAGATTGCACGGGGCCTTGTCAATAGTAACAGGATTGCTTTGAGCTTCCTCACTCTCTTTATGGGTAGCGGTCTCGGGATAGCGGGCCGCAACATAATAGGTCTTGCCGTACTGCACGGTGAACTCGGTTTCCTTGCCGAAATTCTGACTGGCGCCATCACCAACAAGAAGATATTCCGCATCGTGGTCAACATTTTTAACGGTTATAACGTTCTCTTTGGCTTCGATAACGGGAGCGTCGGGAGCTTTCTGCGTGGCTTTTTCGACCTTTCCGGTCTTTGCGCTCACGTTGCCCGCGAAGTTGTCCGAGCCGACCCAAACAGTGAGTACCTTGCCTATGTCGTCCTTGGTAATAGTATATGTATTTGTTGTACCGACAGGCTCAGTTCCGCCTTCACGATACCAAACGTACTCTACCTTTTGGGCATTGCCTTTAATATATGCCGCGGTAAGAGTTTCGCCGTAAACGGCATTTCCGGTAATGGTGACCGTGCCGATCAGGGTAGCCTTTTTAACGGTTATTTCCTTGGTAGCGGTCTTGCCCTCAAACGTTGCGGTTATGGTTGCAGTACCTTCGCCAACAGCGGCTACAAGGCCGTTTTTAACGGTAGCAACCGTATCGTTGCTTGTACTCCAATCAACGTTGCTCATGTAGGTGTTGGGCTGTGTCGCGTTGGCAGGCTGCGCCTCAACGGTAAGCTGAGTGGTGTTGCCGATTCCGGTTATGCTGTCAGCGCCGCTGATGATTATTTCGGTTACGGGGATGGAGATAACGTTAGAAGGCACAGTCACGCTTGTGCTGTCCAAATAATAAATGGTCTTATTCTTCGCGTACAAAGTGGAATCATTTTCAGCAGCATCAAGTTTAAAGTTTATGCTTGCAGCACCAGCTTTAGCGGTATCTCTAACCTTCAGTTTAAATTTGTAGTAAGTACCAGTATCGCTAAACTCACTATCAGCAGTACTCATGAATAGTACTTTACCATTTTCAACCTGTTCGGTGTTAATGGTTAAGTATTCACCAGGTTCTGCATCACCTGCATATTCTTTATTTTTTGAGAACTTGATAAACTCATATTGTTCTACATCAAAGAGTATGACAGCAGTTATGTTATTAACTCCAGGATTGGTTAATACATCAACGTTGACATTAATCTCGTCGCCAATAGCAAGCGTACCACTTTTATCAGTCGTGATAGCAAGCTTTACCTCTGTGCCGGTTTCCGCGATAACAGTAACAGGGTAACTGCTTACGCTCATTACCATTGCTATCGCCATAACCAATGCAATTAGTCTTTTTCTCATCTTACTCTCCCTTCGTACTCTTTGTTACTGTATTCCAAACTTGACACTCATTCCTGCACAATATCTAAGCATCAATATTGCATCAAGTACATTAACCGAGCCATCGTATGCAACATCAGCCCTCGCAAGCTGTACATCATCCAATTGAGCCGCACTCATGCCCGCACAATACTGCAACAGCAATATCGCATCAAGCACATTTATGCTTCCATCGCCGTTCACATCGCCATACTCATACCCCCCATACGGGTCGTCGGTTACGGTGGGTTGAGTTATTGGGCTGAGGGCGCCGTTGGCGTCCTTTGTGGCTATGGCCTTGGGCTCTGAGATAATGCTTTGGCTTGCGCCCGATTTTTTCATCGTCAGCACCGCCACACTGCTGCGCATGTCCACGCCGCTGCCGTTTTGCGCATTGTAGGTTATGGTGGCAGTATTGCCGCCTACATTAACGGTTAGTGGGCAGTCGGCTACTGCGGTAATATTTTCATAGCCCGTCAGCGTAAGCTGCATGTCCAGCCGCTGCAAATCGGCAATGCTTGCCTTGAGCGAAAGCGTCACAACGCCGCTTGCTTCGCTTGTGGTGCAGTATACCGTGGGCGCGCCCGCCGTGGGATAGGTCACGCTGTCGTTCACGGTCACAGTGGTTGGCGTAAACGTGCTGTTAGCAGGGGTCAGCGCAGGGGCTGTGGTATTATCCCCGGGCATACATGCCGCAAAGCCTTCTTGGGCTATCTTTACGCTTGCCGTGTCCGCATTCTCACCCGTTACCTTGAAAACAAGGTTGCCTATCGCGGTTCCGTTTGCAATGCCCGTACTATTCTTGTTGATTATGTTGGCGGCGTTAAGGAGCAGTATTTTAATATTGCCGTCCCTAATCTTTTTGTGATAGTTGAGCGCGCCGTTTCCCGCTTCATCCGCGCTGCCGATAAGCGGCGTGTACGATACGAATTCAAGCTTGGCACTGTCGTACTCAACATTGAACTCCGCGCCGCCAAAGCTTGCAACAGCCGCATCAAACTTAACATTGACGCTAAGATAATCGCCCACCGCAAGCGCAGCGTTGCCGCCGCTAAGGCTTATGGCGATATCTCCCCCCTCGGCAAGCGCAGCGAACGGCAGCACAAACGCCGCCATTATGCACGCAAGCCAAGCTGCTACGATTCTCTGTCGTTTCATGTAATGCCTTTAAACTCCTTATGTATTTGGACCGGAGCAGGCGATGGGCATACCTCCACCACCTATAGTTATATAGTATTATACCCGCAAAAAGCAATATAAGCAAGGTTATTCTGCTCCTTTGCGGGTATTATTCACAAACTGTTGATTTACTTGTTATTTCCTGCCAATTACCTGCGGCGCATGGCGCGGATGGCCAGATAAATAGAGGCTATCCCCGTTATCACAGCCGCCGCGAAAAGCAGCCACATCCAAACCGAAGGCCCGTCGTCCTCCGTTTCGGCAACGGTCACCTGCGCGGCATCCGTCTGCACGGGAGCTTGCGTCTGCTGTTCGGGAGCTCCTGCCGACTGCCGACTGCCCACGGACACAACGGTTTCGGTAACGCTTGTGCCGTCCTCGCTTATGGCATAAATTACGGCTTCGCCCTCCGCATGGGCTGTCACGCTGCCGCTTTGGTCAACGGTAGCCACGCGCTCGTTGCTGCTGGACCATATTGTGCCGCTGCCGCCGGAAATGGTGGTGTTCTGGCCTATGTCCATTGTAACGTCTGCATCAGGGTTGGCGGTAGCGGCAGGCGCCTGCGTGGGCTGCGTGCTCTGCTCCGGCGCAGCAGTTGGCGCGGGAGTGTTAGTCGCGGATGCAAGCTCCAGCGTGGCGCTGCCCTCGGTATATGCAAGCTCGTTGAGCTCTTCGTCTATTATCATGGTTTCCGTCAGCGCATTGTCCAGCTTTATCTCCGTGCTGCCGTGCGCGCCCTCTTTGGGGCGGAACGTGAGTTTGAGCAGTTCGCCCGGCTGTTTGCTGCCCATAAGCGTGCTCCATATGAATATAACGCTACCAGGCTCTTCGTCATTGGTGGCGCTTATGCCGCCGGAAACTATCGCCCCGTTTTTCACATTGACAAGTTCCAGCATTGTTTCATCATAATCAAGCGCAAGCTGCGCGCCGGCAACGCTTGTATCACCGCTTAGGCTTATGGTAACGGTTATTGTGCCGTCCGCACCGGCCTCGCCCGCGCTTATGTTTATCTTAGTATCCTCCGCAAGCGCCGCCGTGCCCATCAAAAGCACCGCCGCGGCAACAAGTGCGGCAAGTATTCTTTTTGCTCCGCTCATTCTTCTCCCCTCCTTTCGTACAGATATGCTTATTATATAGTACGCTTCGCGCCTTTGCAACCGCGCTCAGCCTTGGAAAATAATTCTGCACAGCGCGGCAGCGTCTGCAACGTTCAGCCTGCCGTCGCCGTTTATGTCCGCATCGGCGTCGCCCTTAGCTATTTTTATGCAGAGCAGCACCGCGTCGCGCACGTCTATGCGGCCGCTTCGGTCAATATCGCCCACCCTGTACGCGCCTTCGGTTTCGCTCGTGCGAACGATAAAGCAATAGCTCTCCGCCGTGCCGTCTGCGAAGGCTATATTTAGGCATACTGTCTCCTCGGTTTCACTCCCGCAGCCGAGCAGCGTTATTGCCGCGCCGCCGTCCGCCGTGCTCCACTGCGCGCTAAGCCCGCTGCCATCTTCAAGCGATACATCCATGCCGGCTATACTTTTGCCAATACTGAGCGCATAGCGCAGCCGCATATCTTCAAACATCCGCACGGCATCCGTGCAAAGTGGGGCATACTCCGCGCTTGCATCGGTGAACAGGCCGACCGTCCGAGCGGTAGTGCTATTGAAAAGCCGCGGCTGAGGATCAAGCCCCGTTACAGTGCCGCGAAACCTTTCCGCACCGCCGCGGATATATTGCGCACCGTGTGATATGTGCAGCGCAGCGGTTTCGCTCAGCTCTATTGCGCCCGTGTTTATCAGCAGCGCGCCGTCCGCAACGCTCAGCCGCGCACCCGAAAGCAGTTTAAGCGTGACTCCGCGCGGTATGCTCACCGCGCCGTTTACCGCAACAATAGCATCCTGACTTACATGCACCGTATTCGCGCCGGATGAAAGCGCCGCGTTCAGCTCCGCTTCCGTTTCCGCATGGCAGAAGCCGTCCATGCTGCCGTACACGCGCCGCGTGCCATCGCCCGCATATTTGCCGCCGGATGCAAGCATTGCCGTGCCGCCCGCAAATACGCACAGTCCGCGCTCAACTCCGGCCACGTTGCCATATGCTTCATTCGTAAGCGCGGCACATATGTTCAGCTCCGCGCCGTTATAAACCTGCAGCGCACCGCTGAGAGTGACTGCCGCATTAAGCGTAAGCCTTGCGCCGCCGTTAACGCGAATAAGCATATTTTCGCCCACGTTCCATGCTTGGTTTATACTAACAGGCGTATTTACATCAATAATGTGTATAATTTCATCCGAATACGCGCCGCGAATCGCCGCATCCATATCCGCCTGCAAGCTTATGCCTTTTTTGGTGTACCGCACCGTTATACTGTCAAGCCCCTGCCCCGTCACAGATGAGCCATCTTCCGCGTTTGCCCATATGCGCGCATTCTCATTGCCGAATGTGATATTGTCGCCGTCGCTTACCGTAAGCGCGCCGCCGTTGACCCATATGTTCCCCGTACACGTAAGCGACGCACCAGGCGCAAGGGCGAGTGAATTGCCGCCGTTTATCACTATTTCAGTGCCATACGGCAGAGTAAATGCCGAATCAAGCGTCACCGCGCCGCGGGCATAAAGCGCAGCATATTCGCCGCATTGGGTGAGCAGCACCGAAAGCTCCCGCCCGTTTGAAAAGTACAATGCATTGCCTTGTTCCGTGCCGAGTGCGGCGCCGTTCGCGCTTTTATATAGCTTGCCATCGCCCTTATATTCGCCGTTCAGAGCATTGAGAGTGCATCCATCGCGTATGTATATACCGCAGTTCAGCCTAAGTTCGCCGGACGCATATTCAATAGCCTCGTTTTCAAGCGCGCCGTTGACTGTAAGCGTACTGCCGGATTCGATATATATGCTGCCGTAATTAACAACCGTCGCGTTTTCGCCTATTATAAGCTCCGCATTGACTAAGTACACAACTGTCTGTATGCCGATGAGCCAATTTTCATCCAGCGTAATCGTGATACGTTCCGACTCGGCTGAGCCGATATACGCTTCGCACACAAGCGGCGCGCGCACGCCGTCCCGCTCGTGTTCCTCCGCATGAGCAGCATAAACAAACGCGGAGAATTCGTCCGCTGCGGCAATATAATGCCGTTCAACCCAGCAGGCGTTCTCCGCGTTCCATTCCGCTTCGTTTGCGTTGGCCATAAATACCCCGTCAAGCGCCTTTGATGGCGTCGCGGCGCATAAGCATAGAATAAGGCACAAGAGCAGGGCAATGTGGGTACGCATACTTGTCCTCCGTAGGGCTATCATGGTCATGTCGTATTTTGTAGAATCTTGTCGATAAATTGATTATACCATACCCGCGCTTTATAGCAAGGGGATATTTATACCTTCATCACAAACTGCTCAAAGGCAATGAGTATTATAAGAAAGCCGAAGTTGAAGGCGGAAAATTCCGCAATGTAGCGACGGGTGCTTTTGGGGTCGTGCTTAACGTATTCGCGGAAGGTGATAAGGCTGGCAAGCGAGGCAATAAGCGTGCCTACCCCGCCCACGTTCACGCCTATGAGCAGCTCCGCATAGTTGCCGGTGAACTGCGAAAGCAGTATCGCCGAAGGTACGTTGCTTATGCATTGGCAGGAAAGCGCGCTGAAAAGCAATGTGTTTTTTGAAAGCAGGGCGGAAAAGAAATTCCTTACTGCATCCATGCGTGCCATGTTCCCCGCGAATATAAAGAAAAATACAAACGTGAAAAGCAGCGGATAGTCCACCGATTCAAGCGCATGCCGATCGGCAAAGAACAGCACCGCTGGAATTATTATAAGCCCTATCCAATACGGTATGCCGCGAAAAACAATCGCTATCGCCAGCGCAAACAGTGCAAGATACAGCGCAGTGCGTTTGCCGTTAAGCTCTATCTTTTCATCGCTTATCATAAGCGGCTCGTTTTTTACGAATATGATGCAGCACAGCGTGATGAGCACAACGGACAATATGAACGGCGGGGCCATTATGCCCATAAATTCGCCGTTGGGGATATTAAACTTAGTGTAAAGATAAAGGTTCTGCGGATTGCCGAAAGGCGTAAGCATGCCGCCGAGGTTGGCGGCAATATTTTGCATAATAAACGTAAACGTCATATATTTCTGTTTCCCCGTGCTGCTCAGCACAAGGAAACCCAGCGGCAGAAACGTGAGCAGCGCCATGTCGTTGGCAATGAGCATAGAGCCTATGAACGTTATATACACAAGCGCCAGTATGCTCATGCGCGCCGTTTTGAAAAAGTGCACTATTTTGCGCGCTATAACAAAAAAGAAGTTTATGTCCTTGAGCGCGCAGACCACCGCCAGCACGCAGAAAAGGCAGCTTAGCGTTTTGAAGTCAAAGTAGCCTATGTATTCCTTATCCACGGGCACAAACAGGCTTGTTATCAGCGCCGCCGCAAACGCAATGAGCATAACCGCATTTTTCTTCGCAAAGCCGCGCGCATTGCTTATTACCAATTCCATATATATCAAACCGTCGCTTTCTTCAATAAAATACGCCCTGCGCCGCAGCGCAAAGCAAGCAGTATTATACTCCTTCGGTTTCAAAAAGTCGAGCGGCTAAAAAATTCCCGCGCCTGATTACTGCGCGGGAGTGGCAGCCGCCTGAGCGGTCTGTTTTTTTTGTTTATTTTTGCGCTTTTGCGCTATAAGGCCAAGCGTTGCGCTGCAAAGATAATGCTTGGCATTCTTGGCCACCTGAAAGCTATGCAGCTCCTTTGGCGTCATTTGCGGAATTGCCAAACGCCCGCGGATAAGATCATCCTTTTTCACTATCGTCATGCGGCAGATGAAGCGGCCGTGCCCATGGCAGCGAAACGCGGCATAATAACGGCGCCGGTCGTTGCTGAACCATTCGCCTATGCTGTGCTTCGCGCCGCATATGGGGCAATTGACTATGCGCATATCGTCGCAATTCATAACATCGTGGCGGTTGGTGAAGTATTCCGAATACTTGGCGGGCGGTGTTTCAAACGTTTTGCCTGCCATTTCCATGCTGCGCGGCACGATTTTTCCGCGGCTGAGCTCAAGCGTTTCTTCATCCACCCATTCGCTTACAAGCGCGGTATACATCGCATCAGCCAGCGCATCATGATAGTCAAAGCAATCCGGTATGTGGCAGAATTCCACCGCCTTATAAAGCGCAAGCACGCTGCCCACGCCCATCGTAAGGCTGAATGCGGACTGAACATCCAGCATTTGAACATCCTGCTTTATGGGCAGGGAATAATACTTGGCGTTGTCGTTGAGCACATGCCAATCCCCGCCGCCCCACGCGGCGAACATGGTTTCCTCGCCGACCCAGTCAAGGAAAGCGGTATACGCCTGCTCAAACGTAAGCCTGCTTTCAAGCGAACGCCAGAGCTGCGGCAGCGCCTTTGCGCCCACGCTGAATTCGCTGTGCACACAGGGGTGAATGAATACACTGAACGTGTCCACTATTTTGTGGGCAGATCTATCGTACTTCACCGCGCCTATCTGCAATATTTCAGCGAGCGATTTGCCGTCGCCAACGCCGCTGTTCCATTCCAAGTCCATAACTATCATATATGGATTATAACATATAGTAAGCGGTTCCGAAAAGCATAAGCTTAACGGAACCGCACATTAACATATGTTCTTTTTTGCTCAGTCCACGGCGCTTACGAGTATAAGCGTGAGCGCAATATACACAAGGCTAACCGCGCCGATTATGGACGCGATTATTATGCCCGCAGTTCTGGCCTTTTTGTTTTCTATCTTACGAACGTCCAGCACTATTGCCGCAATGGCCGCAACAAGCGCAACTACCGCACCCCACAAAGGCATAAATTCGATCCCTACCCTTCTATGCCATACCATGCGGTATGGTTCACACCGCTGCATATTTCGTCCATAACGGTAAGCGCATCGTCATCGGTAACATAGAACGACTTTGCCATCACGTTGCCCTCCGCATCGGTATAGATATACAGGCGAACGTAGGCGGATTCGGTATCGTCGTAAACATAACCGTCCATCTGCGCAAGGTCGTTGGGATTATCAGGATCCTTTATATCCATATCCACAATGGGGCTGAACATGCTGTAAAGCTGGCCAAAGTCATTATAGATATAGCTGTTGGCATAATCTATTGCGAATTCCTCAACGGAACCGTTATAGTCCGCATAGATATCGTTCACGCAGCGGGCAACGGCATAATTGAAATTGTTGTCGTATATCACCAGCGCGTCGCTTATAACTTCCATAACGACGTAGCCATACGGATAGTACGTCTGCACGCCCACGGTTGCATCGGCAACGTACATTTCGTTGCCCATATCCTCTATTATGGTGTCATGCTCCCAATCGCTGTTGGTTATAACCTGCTCGGGAGTTTCGTCCAGCGTATCCGGTTCGCTGTTGTCATCAACTATTTCATCATAGAAATAGTAACCGTTTGATGTTTCGTCATACATCCATACCAGCATAAGCTGATTATCGTCATCCATATTGAACTGAATAGCAACGTCCGTATTGCCGTCGCCATTGCCGTCCTCGAACGCTATGGCGTTGTAGTTGCCGCTCGTAAGGCCGTATCCTTCAGGGAACTCAACAAAATCGAAAAGCACCTGATTCTCGTCGTCATGATAAAAATACGCCCCGTCGTCCTCCACGCATACAAGCACGGCGGTGTCTTCCCCGTTGCGGGTTATTGTCCCGCTGTCCACCACCAGGCCCCATGTGCGCCAATCCTGACCCACAACCTCGTTAGGGTCGTTGTCCGCATCGTTAGAGCACGCGCTCAGCGCCATGCACAGGCACAAAAGCGCAGCTATGAGTGCCATTCCCCATTTTCTGTTTTTCATTTTTCTCTTTCCTCCCCTTGCTGACGTTTTGGCTCAAAGCATTGATTATGCCGCCATTTCTTCAGCTTAGCCCAAGTATTATATCATGGTATAGTAAAAAAATCCAACGTATTCCAATTTTGGATTGTATATTTTTTCGCGCTCCCTTTCCACCCGCTCCATCTGCCCCTTGCGGGCTTAATCGGCGGAATGCATAATAAATCCCCCCCTCAAAATGCAAAAAGCATTGTAGCGCCCGGTAATGCCATGGTATAATAATACAAATACTCATGCAAGGAGGTAATAAGTATGAAAAAATACGGAATCGGCCTTTTGTCCATGGCCATTCTGATTGCAAGCTTTCTGATTTGCAGATTTGCTCTGTTTGATATGCACAAAATGAAGCAATTTCCCCTCGTGCTGCTGATTGCGGGCGGCTTGTTTATAGGCATTTCCATGCTTTTCGGGTGCAGCCGCTTCCCGCTTTTCGCATCCCTTGGTTACCCCGTTTCATTTGCCGCAGGGTTGATTTTTAGCCAAGATTACGCCGACCCTACGGGCGCAATGACCCTGAACAATATGTGGATAATATGCATAATAGTATACTTGGTTATCGTGTGCATAGGCATAGTCGTTGAGGTTATTGCGCGTAAAAAGCGGAAGGCTTGAAGGCGTTTACCGTTTGTTTGAAAGGAGGGCCTCTGCATGAACAAACCGGCCATATTCATTTTGACATTGGCTTGCGCCTTGGCTTTGGCCGGGTGCAGCCCAAATAAGGAAACAAAAAATCTATCGGACGATATGCCATTTGCGGAAACTCCCGATGTCAATTTAACCACGCCGGGCGACATGCCCGCAGACGAGGTTTTTGATATTGTTATATCCCATGCGTCGCGGGCGGATTTAGGGGCGATTTACTCAGGCGCATTGAATGAGGAAACCATGATGTTCAGCAGCGTTTTGCATCTTCCCATATAC
>OLYC01000520.1_pt1 | contig 31145 bp, 23 predicted proteins | sample 1674271 | NCBI WGS metagenome assembly OLYC01 (sample SAMEA103958154, study PRJEB25191) | human gut metagenome
TTCAGTTTTCAAAGAACCATCGCTCTTCAAGCGACTTGATTATCTTACCACATTCGAAGAGGTTTGTCAAATGATTTTTTGAAATCTTTTTCATCGCTCTTTCGGATGGGGCCGCTTCATCAGCGACGGGTATTATCTTACCACACTGCCTTTCTTGTGTCAACAGGTTTTTTCCATGTTTTTTGAAATGGCCTTGAGCGGGTGCGGCGTGTCATATGGTTGGTATGGCGCAAAGGCTTCCCAGGTTTCTGATAGAAGGTTTCCCGTTTTTCGCTTTCCTTACACTGTCTGCCTTACCACATACGAAAAAGATTTCTCGCTCCGCTCGAAATGACGGTGTGGGGGCGCGGCTTCATGAGGCTGAGCGTCATTATGGCCGGCTTTGCCTGTAGGTTTCCTGATGACGGGTTTCCCGTTTTTCGTTCTTCGCATATACACCGTTTTACCGCGAATGAAAAAGATTTCTCGCTTTGCTCGAAATGACGGTGTGGGGCGCAGCTTTACGAGGCTTTGCGTCATTATGGCTGGCTTTGCCCGTAGGTTTCTTGATGACGGGTTTCCCGTTTTTCGTTCTTCGCTTATGCACCGTTTTGCCGCAAACGAAAAAGATTTCTCGCTCCGCTCGAAATGACGGTGCAGGGCATGGCTATCCCGGCCTGCACGTATTGTCCATAAAAAAAGGCTGCGAAACCGCCGCCTTTTTTCTCTATCTAAAAGATCTTATCCTGATGTCCGACTTTCTTTTTATTACCTTTCTTCTCGTCGCGTTCTTCGAGTTTACGCATGATGTCATAGAGATCGATGCCAGAGTTTTCCCACATCACAAACAGATGATAGAGAAGGTCACAGGACTCGTCAATGATCTCTTCTTTGTCTTGATGCTGATCGGCGATGATGACTTCAGAGGCTTCTTCGCCGATCTTCTTGTCGATCTTGTTTTTGCCTTCGCTCTGCAGGTAATTGGTGTAGGACTTATCCTGTGGATGGGCGCGGCGATCTTTAATTTCTTCAAAAAGGGTATGAAGGATCGCAAGGCTTCCTGTTTCTTCCCTATTTTCCCATTCTGTAAGGCTTCTGAAGAAGCAGGTGGGGTTGTTTGTATGGCAGGCAGGGCCATCGGGAATGACCTGCACGACGAGTGTGTCCGCATCGCAGTCCACGAAGATCTTTTTTACATGCTGGAAGTGGGCCGATTCTTCTCCTTTGTGCCAGAGCTTCTGACGGCTTCTGGAGAAGAACCAGGTCTCTCCTGTCTCGATGGTTTTCTGCAAGGATTCCTGATTCATATAGGCCATCATGAGGATCTCGCCGCTTCTGGCGTCCTGCACAATGGCAGGCACAAGGCCTTTTTCATTGAAAGAAATGTTTTTTATGTCTACTGTTTCCATAATGTTGCCTTTCGCATTTTATAGCATTGGGATGGAAAATCGGGTGCAGGGTTGTGGAACGGCTTCGCCACAAATTTTATATGGTGGCGAAGCTGCTCTTCCCCCTTGAGCCTTGAACCATTTATACTCTTATTTCTACTCCGTTCTGTGCGAGGTAGTGTTTGAGGTCGGGAATTGCGATCTCTCCGAAGTGGAAGACGGAAGCAGCCAGTGCTGCATCAGCACCTGCTTCGAAGACTTTGAGGAAGTCTTCTTTCTTCCCCGCGCCGCCGGAGGCGATGACAGGGATGGAGAGTTCTTCTGCGAGGACGCGCATAAGCTCCAGGTCATAGCCATCTTTTTCACCGTCTGCATCGATGGAATTCATGCAGATCTCTCCTGCGCCGAGCTCCATGCCTTTTCTAGCCCAGTCTACGACGGACAGTCCTGTATTCTTGCGTCCGCCTTCGACGAAGACGTCCCAGCCGCCTTTGCCGTTCCGCTTGCCGTCAATGGAGAGGACGACACACTGATTTCCGAAGCGTTCAGCACTTTCGCGGATGATTTCAGGATGCATCACAGCGGCAGAATTGACAGAGACTTTGTCGGCTCCTGCCAGCAGCATGGTACGGAAATCGTCTGCTTTGCGTATCCCGCCTCCTACCGTGAAGGGGATGGTGAGCTCTTCTGCGATGGCACGGACGGTATCAACGAAGGTCTCGCGTCCTTCGTGAGTGGCAGTGATGTCATAGAAAACGAGCTCGTCCGCACCGGATTCGGAGTAGTATTTTCCCAGTGTCACCGGATCGTCAACGTCCTGAAGATTGTGAAATTTTTTGCCTTTGACGACGCGCCCGTGGTTCACGTCCAGGCAGGGAATGATTCGTTTGGCTAGCATAATGTTGCGTCCTTTGCAGGTCTACTCAAATGTGGTGTATAAAAAAGGTCCAGGGTTAGCCTCTGTGGGATATGCTGTCCCTTGATTGCATGCGAAAGAGGTTCAGCAGGTTCAAGAGGTCCAAGAGGTTCAGCGGGGATGGGGCGGCGCATAATACTATGGAAGCGCCACGAAGTAAAATAGAGCGATACCCAAAAGTCGTATTCAAGTCACCAGTCACTAGTCACTAGTCCCCAGTCACTCGAGGCACCTAATCCCTAGCCACTCATCCCTAATCCCTGCTTTTAAACTTGTGGTGCGGCGCAGCCGCCACATCAACCTTGACCCCGTCAGCCTGAACCCTTTACTTTTCCTGGATCTCCACGATCTCTTCCATGGTGACTTTTTCTTCATAGAGGGCTTTGCCGGTGATCGCACCGTAGAGTCCCATGGCAGAGAGCTTCCGCAGGTCGTCTGCACAGGAAACGCCGCCGGAAGCAATGAGGTGAATCCCGGGAAGTACCTGCAGCTTTCCCATCATCTCGAAATTCGGTCCGGTCAGCATACCGTCACGGCTGATGTCGGTATAAACGATGGTATTGACGCCATTCTCCAGAAGCGTCTTGACGAAGGGCAGGACCTTCTGGCGACTGCCGTCGACCCAGCCGTTGGTGGCGACGGTGTCACCATGTGCATCGACGGAGACGGCGATATGGTCAGCACCGTATTTCTTGGCGGCCTGGATCGCAAAGTACGGAGAGGCAACGGCTTTCGAGCCGATGATGACGCGCCAAACGCCGTTCTCGATATGCTGCTTGATGGCCTGCTCTGTGCGGATGCCGCCGCCGACTTCGACGGGAATCTTCACCGCCTGGCAGATGCGATGGATCACCTCGGTATTCACGCCATTTCCTTTGAAAGCGCCATCGAGGTCGACGACGTGGAGATATTTCGCGCCGAGAGATTCCCACTTGAGCGCCATTTTCACCGGATCATCGCCATAGACGGTGAGGTCCTGAATTTTACCCTGTTTCAGACGGACGCAGTGCCCGTCTTCTATATCAATTGCTGGAAATATTTTCATTTTTCTAACCATTCTGCTAAATTCTTCCAGATCCTAAGTCCTACGGGCCCGGATTTTTCTGGATGAAACTGGAATCCCAATACATTGTCTTTCCCGACAACGGCAGGCACGGTGACGCCGTAGTCTGCGGAAGCGATGATGTCTTCGTTGTCCCCGGGCGTCTTATAGTAGGAATGCACAAAGTAGACGTAGCTCTTCTCGGGGAGACCGGCAAGCACTTCATGCGGCCGGTGCATCACGAGCTCATTCCATCCCATGTGCGGGACTTTGAGATTTCCTTCTGGGAAATGGACGATACGCCCCGGAAGAAGTCCCAGAGCCGGCACTTCGCCGCCCTCTTCGGAGACTTCATAGAGTGCCTGCATGCCGAGACAGATACCAGCGAGTTTCTTGCCCTTTCTGACTTCTTCGCGGATGATGTCCGTGAGACCGTAGCCGGAGAGGTGATCCATGGCATCCTTCATCGCACCGACACCGGGAAGGATCATGGCTTTCGCCTCGCGGATCTCTTCCGGATCGCGGGTGACGACGACATCAAGACCGGCCCGGGTGGCAGCGCGCACGACATTTGCCAGATTTCCTGCATCGTAATCAATGATGGCTATTTTCATCAGAGCACTCCTTTGGTGGATAATACCGTGTCGCCTTCGATGGTGACGGCCTCCTTCAGCGCGTGGCCGATGCCTTTGAAAAGGGACTCGACGATGTGATGCCCATTCACGCCATAAAGAGTCGCCATATGAAGATTCATCTTCGCGTTGTTTGCAAAAGCGAGGAAGAATTCTCTCGTCATTTCCGTCTCGAAGCTGCCGATCCTCTCGACAGGGATATCGACATCAAAGACGAGGTAGGGGCGGCCGGATAGATCGAGCACGATGCGGGAGAGCGCTTCGTCCATCGGGCAGAAGAAGCAGCCATAGCGATGGATCCCCTTCTTATCCCCCAGTGCTTTTTCGAATACCTCTCCCAGCGTGATCCCGATGTCTTCGATGGTATGGTGGTTGTCTACATCGAGGTCGCCCTGACAGGTCAGGGAAATGTCCATGCCGCTGTGACGGGCCAGAAGGTGCAGCATATGGTCAAAGAATCCGATGCCGCTAGTCCCTTCAAAACGTCCTGTCCCATCGATAGTCAGAGTGATGGAAATATCCGTCTCGCCCGTCGTGCGGCGAAGTGTGGCTTTTCTCATGAAAGTGCCTCCCGGAATACGGAAATCAGCACATCATCGACATCTTTCGTGGTGACGGAAATGCGGAAACCATTCGGGATGTCTTGGCTGTTTCTGTAAATTTTGACGAGAATATCTTTCTTGCGAAGAGCTTCAAAGATCTCCTCCTGCTTTTTATCCACCTGAACAAGGAGGAAATTGGTGCAGGACGGATAGACCGTGACGCCCGGGATCTCCTTCATGGCCGCGTAGAGACGATCTCTTTCCACGCAGATGGCATCACGTACTTTGAAAATATCCTCTCTGTGACGGATGACGATCGGCGCAAAGAGCTGGGTGAAAGCGTTCAGATTGTACGGCGCTTTGATCTTCGCGATGGCTTCGATCAGAGCTTCATCGGCAGCGAGGTAGCCGCAGCGCATGCCGGCCAGAGCAAAGGCTTTCGAGAGCGTGCGGAGCACGATGAGATTCGGATATGTATCGATGAGATCAATGACGCTTTCCTTCTGGGCAAACTCCATGTATGCTTCATCGACGAATACGATATTGTCAGCGGCCTTCAGCACTTCCTCGATGAATGCGCGCGGGAGCAGATCGCCTGTCGGATTGTTCGGATTGCAAATGACGGTCACCTTCGGCTGGTATGTCCTGACCGCTTCCAGAAGCCCCTTCTGATCGCGCCGATATCCGGGAAGATCCTTGACCTTGATGGCAGATGCACCCAGCGTTTCCGCGCCAAGCTCATACATGTCGAAGGTCGGGCTGTGGATCAGGATCTGATCGCCCGGATCAAGGAAGGTCCCCAACAGATAGGTGATCATTTCATCACCGCCATTGCCGACGATGAAGTTCTCCGCCTTCCCGCCGATGTAATCCGCCAGCGCTTCCCGAATATCATCGGACATCGGCTTCGGGTAGATCTGCGGACGGAACGTATCGAGAGCCTGAATAAGCTCTTCTTTCACGCCGGGGATGGTCAGGACATTCAGATAGTTTTCATTCGCATTGATGACATGCTTTTCTGCGATCGGCGCTACGAAGTACGGATCAAAGTCAGCGATCGTTTTTCTGAGCCATTCAGTCTTCATCACGCACCTCCATCGCATGAGCGTGAGCCGTCAGGCCTTCCGCTTTGGCAAAAATCTGGACCTTCTTGGAGATCTTCCGGAAGGCTTCTTTATTATACATTTCTACACTGCTGTGCTTGACGAAATCATAAACACCGAGCGGCGAGGAGAAAGCGGCGGTGCCGGAGGTCGGAAGCGTGTGGTTCGGGCCTGCCATATAGTCGCCGAGTGGTTCGGAGGTGTATTTTCCGAGGAAAATTGCACCTGCATTATAAATGAGCGGCAGATACTGCTTCGGATCCGGCAGCTCGACTTCCAGATGCTCCGGCGCGATCTTATTCACGATGTCGAAGCACTGCGCCGCATCCTTGCAGAGGAAGGCCTTCGCATAATCATCGACAGAGCTCTTCATGATCTCATAGCGGGAGAGCTCTTTCATCTGGCGCTCCATCTCCGCTTCGACCTTCTTGCCAAAGTCCGCATCCGGCGTGATGAGGAATACAGCCGCACGCGGGTCATGCTCTGCCTGCGACAAGAGGTCGGCTGCGATCCATGTCGGATCCGCGCTGGCATCTGCCACGCAGCACACCTCGGATGGGCCTGCAATCATGTCGATGCCGACCGTACCGAAGACGAGACGTTTCGCCATAGCGACGAACGCATTGCCTGGGCCTACGATCTTGAAGACCGGCTCGACAGATTCCGTGCCGTATGCCAGCATCGCGATGCCCTGCGCACCGCCGACCTTATAGATCTCCTTTACGCCAGCCACATAAGCAGCCGCCAGAATATTCGGATTCACCTTGCCATCCCTCCCTGGCGGTGTCGTCATCGCGACCGAAGGGCAGCCAGCCACAAGTGCCGGTACCGTATCCATGAGTACGGTCGAGGGATATGCCGCGCGGCCGCCAGGTACATAGACGCCGACACGCTGGATCGGAAGGAACTGTTCCCCGAGTTCCACGCCATCTCTGAAATTCCTCGTCCAGGACTTTCTCACCTGTTCCTTGTGGAACGTCTCAATATTCGCTTTCGCTTCTTTCAGAACTTCCAGAAATTCCGGCGTCACCTGCGCGAGGGCTTCCTGCATCTCTTCTTCCGTCACACGGAAATCGGAGAGCTCTACCCCATCGAATTTCTTCGTCAGCTCACGGATGGCTGCATCACCGCCGTCTCTCACCTTCTCCAAAATAGCGGACACGGACTTCTCCAAGTCTTCCGATAAATTTACATTGCGGTTCGTCAATGTACGTACTTCTCTCAAAGTAAAACCTTTTTCAGGTACTGTGATCCATTCCATGATGTTATTATCCTTCTTTCAGTATATAAGTTGACGGGTTCAAGGTTCAGGGTTCAGGGTTCAGGGTTGCGGCTCCGCCGCGAATATATATGGGCGATGCCCGAAGGTAAGTGGGTTGCAGGTTTCCCGTTTGGAAATTCCAAACACTGTCCGACAGACCGCGAATGACAAAGATTTCTCGCTTCGCTCGAAATGACGATACGAGAACCACTGGAGTCTCCCCATCTCCTAGCCTCTTAGGCTCCAGCCATTCGAGGTTACTGATCCCTAGCTACTAGTCCCTAGCCACCAGTCACTTATTTAACCAACGCCATAAATTCTGCCATTTCCTTCTGCTTCATCTTATACGATACCTTATTACAGATGAGGCGGGCGGAGAAATCCATGAAGTAATCATAGGCTTCAAGGCCATTCTCGCGAAGCGTCGTGCCCGTTTCTACGATATCGACGATGACATCCGAGAGGCCGACGAGCGGCGCCAGCTCGACCGAGCCATTCAGCTTGATGATATCAATGGGCTGGAAGCGATCTACGAAATATTTTCGCGCGATCGACGGATACTTCGAAGCCACCGTCAGGATCCGCTTCTGCATGACCTTCTGATTCCCCTTGATACCGGACACCGCCATGCGGCAGCGGCCGATCCCAAGATCCAGCACCTCATAGACATCCTCTTCCCCGTCCTCCATGAGGACATCCTTCCCGACGATGCCGGCATCAGCCGCCCCGCGGCGCACATACACCGCCACATCCGGGCTCTTCACCAGCGTCACGCGGATACGCTCCTCATCATCAGTGAAAATGAGCTTGCGGCTCTCATCCGAATAATCAGAAAAATGGAAGCCCCCCTCCGCCAGCCGTTTCATGACCGTCTTCGCGATGCGCCCTTTCGCCAGTGCAATATGCAGCATACTAGAGACCTCCCAATTTTTCTTCCAGCTCTTCCTTCGTGAGCGCCGTCCCCTCTAAAAGGAAACGCCCCTCTTTATAAGAAACGATCAATTTATAATCACCTTTGGCGATCGCATTTGTACTCGCGACCCCCATCACCGAGTAGCCCTTCTTGCGCCATGCCATGAGCGTCACGATGAGATCCCGATCCGCCTTCTCATAGACCACCGCCAGATCGCACGAGGGTGCCATCTCTTCCAAAAGATTCGAGTCCGCCATCACTTCATAAAGCAGATTCATATTCATCCCGAAGCCGCACGCCGGACGCGGCACCTGAAACTGCGCCGCCAGCGAATCATACCGCCCGCCGGAAATCAGCGAGTACAGCGCGCCATCTGCATAAATGCGGAAAACCAAGTCCGTATAGTATCCCATGTGCGACGTGAAGCCGAAGTCCAGCTGCACGCGATCCGCGTAGCCCGCGACCGCCAGATACTCATACACCTTCTCAAGGCGGGCGAGGGCATCCGCCATCTTATGATTCAGACAAAGACCTTCCGCACGCTTCAGCGTTTCTTCATAGCTGCCAAAGAGCCGCGGCAGCTCCAAGAGCACATCCCGCTGGATCTTCGTAATCGACAGCCGGTCAGCCAGCTTCTCAAAGGAAACGAGATTTCTCTTCTCCAGGAACTCCCTCACCTGCGACAGCTCCTCCTTCGAAAGGCGCAGCTCTTCGAAAAGCGCATCCATGTACGCCACGCTTCCGAGATCGATACGCATATCATGGATGCCCACCGACTCCAGGAATTCCGCCGCCATCACCATGACCTCGCCATCGCACTCCGGCGTCTCATCCCCCAGGACCTCGACCCCGCTTTGCAGGAAATACTTCCCGTGCGTCGACTTGCCATAGTATTCGCGGAAGACCATCGACACGTAGCCGAATTTCAAAAGCTGCCGCGCATCCGGATACTCGCGCGACGCCGTCTTCACGAGCGGCACCGTCACATCCGGCCGCATGACCAGCACCTCCCCCTCGCTGCTGATGGTCTTGATCATCTCGCGCTGCAGCTGCGGGAAATAGGTGCCGTATGTATCGTAATCCTCAAAAGTCGGCGTCTGGATGATCTTGCATCCGTGCCGCCGCATGACGGAAACCACCGCACTCTCGATGCGGTCATAATTCTTCATTTCCTCTTCATGCACCATTTTTAAATCGTCTATTGCATGAGCCATACGAGCCCTCCTCTTTCTTTGTTATGGTTATACTTTATCACGATAAAGAAAAAAAGTAAAGAGGTTTGCCGTATTTTTTACAACGCTCGTACATCATTTTCATTTATAACGTGCGCCCCACTGCTCTTCACAAATAAAAATGCGCGGATCATAGGCCCGCGCATCCCAAACAACACGTATTTTCTTACATCATAAGAGATCCTTTTCTAAGGGGTATCTCTCCAAAAGTTTCGTTAAATCCTGTCGCGCAATCAGTTTGACGCCGGCTGCAGCGGCTCGTTCTTTATCATGGTTCGTGAAATCAAGTGCATTTGTGACTACCACCCCTGAAAAATGATACCCGAGCTTTTTCTCATAAAACGGGATCGCGCTGTAGATGGCTTCCACGCTATCATGAGACAGGCTTTCCCCCATCATCTGCTGGCATCGCACCAAAAGTCCCCGCCGGGATTTCTGATCGGTTTCCACAACCACATCTACCCCGTAATTATTGGTTTGCTTCGTCTCTTCCGCCGCATAGCCGGGGATACTCGCATAGAGTTTCGCCACCATGCGTTCAAACACATCGCCTGTCACCTTATCTGTGTCTTCGATTGTCCAATATGACGCTGTGCTGCATGCAGATCCCGATTCCATGTCATTATTCCATCCTACCAGCTTATTATACATATCCTGCCCATCTACTTCGGTATCCGCGGTAGGGAAAATGACACTCTGACTCAGTGAACGCTTGTACTGCAAAAGCTGATCCAGCTTCACATCGAAGGAGTCGCCCCCTTCGTACTGAGCAATCGGCAAGTACACATGCACCTCTTTTTTCTGCCCGATGCGATACACGCGATCCGTTGCCTGATCCTCCTTGGCTGGATTCCAGCAGCGACTCAAATGGATAACATGGTTCGCTGCCGTAATGTTAAAGCCGACGCCACCAGCCTCTGCAGAAAGGATCAGAATCGCAAACCCCTCCTTTTGATTGAAGGCATCCACGATCTGCTGTCGCTTCAGACCTATCAGTTCTCCATTGATGGGCGGCTGGATGGAAATCCCGAATGCCTTTTCCAAAAAACGCTTCAGGATTCGCTGCATTTTTCGGCTCGTCACAAAGATCAGTACTTTTTCTTTTCTGGCTTTGATATTCACCAGGGCCTGAAATGTTGCTTTCAACCGCGCTGACATATTGAAAAAAGCATCGACACTCATATTTTCAAACGTACTATCCGCATATGAAGTCAGATGCGGGCAAAGCGATGTATCTCGAAGCATCGCAATCACTTTCAGGATATCTTTCTTCTTTCCTTTCTTTGCGACAGCGATTATTTTTTCATACGCTTCTCTCTGCACAGGAGGCATCAGCACAGGTTTCGGTATGACCTCTTTATGCGGCAGTCCTTCCAGGTAGTCAGTCTTCTGCCGCCTGAGGAAAATCGGCTGAAGCTCTTGTTCCAATTTCTTTCCCAGCGCTTCCTGTCCGGCCATGTCTCCTTGCAGTTTCTTCAGTTGGTTTTGGTAGGTGTTACAGAAATTCTTCAAATCCCGCAAACGTCCTGGCTCTACGAAATCCATGATACTCCACAGATCCACCCATGCATTCTCAACAGGCGTCCCTGTGATAGCGATTGCAAAATCATATTTCATGGATTTCACTGCATTCGTGATGAGTGTCACTGGGTTTTTGATCTTCTGCGCTTCATCAAGCACCATGAATGACCAGTCAATACAACCAAAGCTGATATCGTAATTACGAAGCGTTTCATAAGAAGTCAATACAATCCTGTTCTTTGCCACAGGAGAAAAATCAAGGCGCAGATCATGCCCTCTTTTGAAATCTCTGAAACTGTTTCCATACAGGGGGACTATCTCTTCAAAAACGCCTTCTTTCACAAAGTGAATGAATTCGCTTTCCCAATTTGCCAAGAGCGATACCGGGGCCACCACCAGAACAGAGTTCATGTCTTTTTCACCATAGGCATTCTTGACTCCGGAAATCAATCCCAAAACCTGCATGGTTTTGCCAAGCCCCATGTCATCGGCGAGAAGTACCCCCTGATACCCTGCCTTCCAGTTTTTTGCCATCCAGCGAATGCCCTCTTTCTGATAGGAAAAAGGCACTACGTCATCTTTGAAGCCGGATAATACCTGCTCCATCGACAAATCCGCGCCCAATTTTTGAAAACGTGCCTCTCTTCGCTTCTGCCTCCTCTGCTCATTTGCCTGCTCGTAGCCTACACTTTCGGCATTTTCTTCACTGATCAGGTTTCCTCTATCTTCCTTTGGCTTCTCTCCGTCTGCGCTGCCACCGGTGCTATCTGTTACGTCATCCTTCCCCGCTCGTCCCCCCAAAGCTCCCTTCCGCAAACCTTCGCCTTGCTCCTTATACTTCATCACCTTCTCAATGAAAGCACTAGTAAGTTTGTACGTTTTTCCTTGATAAGAAATCGAAGACTGGCCATTTACCAGAGCATTCTTGATCAATTCTTTGAGAATCGCCACATTTTCATCGGTCACTTCCGGTTCGTCAAGCTCATCAATCCCGTCAAGATCTTCTCTTCCTACACTCCCTTCCTCTGGCAGCCAGCCGCCTTCTATTCCTTTGAGGTAAGGATAATTTTTTTCGATAAAAGCTCCATACTCAATCACACGATCCGAGTACTCACTCCGATCAAAGCGAAATGGAGCTCCGGTAAAAACACTTTGTGGAGACAGAAGCAAGGTTTTGGCCTGCTCCTTTGTCAGTTTCCGGGCCTTCTTGATCTGCTGCAATCCATCTTGCTGCTCCTGATCAAATACGTAATAGGTACGATCTTTCCCCATGTACGACCGCTGCGCTTTGCTCCCATTTTTAAACTTGCGTCCAAATTCACTGGCATCCTTCTCCCCATAAGGACAGCCATCAGCATTCAAAATGACGGGAGAGGCATAATATGTACCATCCGTATCTTCTTTTACCGAGATACTTAAATAATCAGGTGCCACTACATCGATCTTTTCCAAAAACGGATCGAGTCTGGCGTCAATCTTTTTGGCATTCTCCTTGATGAGTGCCACATATCGCAGGCTGCAAGCTAAGATTTTCTCTCGCTCTTTCAATCGACCAATCTCAGCATTACATGACGATGCACTTTTCAAGATGGCATACTGCGCCTCACTGCACATATAACAGCACCCGGGACGAATATCTATATAGGAGCCAATCACTTCCGGATTCATGAAATATGTCCCATCCGCTTTTTGAAAATTCACTTTCAAGCGGAAACTGTTATTCTGCGGCAGACCTTCTTTCCCTACAAACAACGGATAGGGAAATATGGGAGGCAGCGTCAAGAGCTCCCTTTCATCACGCGAAAAAGAGACAGCTGTCTCGTGAGAGATCCGATAGGAATCTCCCACCTTCACTGCCTTCCCTTCCATTTCCAACATATCCAGTTCTGTATGGATATCTTCCCACTGGGGGCTATCCCCCTCCCAATGAAAATGGTATCCCTCTTCGCTGCAAGTCCAGTAGGATATATTCATGGCTATACCTTCACCTTCCATTGCTGTTCCTCTCTCCAAATGCCGCAATAATCATAAATCCAGTCTCTCACCTTAGGCTGCCAACTCGGTCCTCTCCCCCTCGGATTGGTATGAACAAACTCCTTCTCTGTATCTGAATTTATTAAATGGCTGTAAGGAATCGTACGGTGTCCCTGAGCAAAAATCTGGATTGGTGATTTTTCGCGGCTATAGATACGAAGCTTTCCGTTATAACTGACCTCTATAAAAGTATACTGTCCTATTGTAAATACCAAGAGACTCGTGTCAGAAGATTTTCCTTCCAGATAATCATATGCCATTAGCTTGCTCTTCTCCTCTTTTGGCCGGTCATTCAGCATGAGCTTTGCCTTTTGGCCTATGATGATGCGGGAAGCACGTATTTCATCCATGTACGCGCTCCAAAAATCCTGCCTGTACTTCCACTTGGCATCTGCAGTACTCGCAATAATATGAAAGAATACAGCAAAGTCATTTTTGACCAGCCAATGCAAGAAAATTTCCTTTGCTTCTTCTTCCACGTATAGCCAAGCCGTATCATTCCCTCTCGGATCTCCCATGTACCGAAAAATAAGCTGCATCAACCAATTCTTCGCACTGTCACTGCCTTCTTCGTCCACATTGATGATGACAGGTCCCACCACCTGGGGAACCAGTCCTTTGTAAACCTGATCTTTCGTCAAATTTTCAAGAAGCACCTGCTTGGCATCCAATCCAATATCCATTTGAAACGCTTTCACTATAGCAGCTTTTACAAAATTGCTTCCAGATAACGTGGGAGGAAAAGACAATGTTTTGAGTGCGTCACGGAGATTTCCTTCGGAGAAGAATTCTGCCATTTGCGAGACACCGTCTTTGGCAAGAAGCTGCGGGAAATCCTGCAGAAAATGGATACTTCTTCCCATCCTGTCATTTCTCTGCATTTGTTTCCAAAGCACGGTACGTATCCATTCCGTCTTGCTTTCTTTCGGCTCATAGCCACGAAAATAAGCAAAAAGCAACCGCCGAAAACAACTCGTTTTATCTAAATCCACCTGACGCAAAGCAAATTTAGCAACTGGCATGGATAACTCAGGAGAGAATATGACGAAAGGAAGATTTCTGATTTCCCTTCGCGTAAACTCTTCTTGACTTCCCTGGTACATACGTTCTGTCTTTTTTACCAGCACTTGTAGATCCAAGGGGTCCACCTGGATCATCTTATCTGCCTTCTCTCTGAGTTTTTTAAGCACCGTTTCTATCTGAGGAAGGCAGAGCGTAATCCACCGTTCTTTGCTTTCTCTCGCTTGACGGCTCAAAGTGTTCGCTTTCCTGTTGAGTCTGGCAATGCTTTGACTTAATTCACTCATCCTCTTCACACCCATTTATCAGAATAAAATCATCATTTGGACTCATCTACCGGAGGCATCATTGTAAATCGCAAATCAATACGCCGGTTCGCCTGCCTGCCTTCTTCTGAGTCCTCATCATATTCATCATCCACGATGGGCCGGGTATCTGCATAGCCGGAGCAAGAGAATATCGGCTGCTCATTGGCATTCTTTTCTCTATCCAGCTCCGGCACATCCCCACGCATCAGATTCCATGTATTGATGGCTCTCTTCGTAGACAGCTCCCAATTCGATGGAAATTCATCCGTATGAATATCCACATTGTCCGTATGCCCTTCGATAAAGACAGTTTCTACCACATTTTTATACTCTTTTTTATCGAGCAATTGGTACAAGACATCCCCCAGATTCCGGATGACCTGCTGCCCTTCTTCTTTGACATCAGCTTCTCCCTGTGCAAAAAGTGCGCCTTCCGGAATACGGAGAACCCCCTGCTTCTTATCGATCTTAACAGAGATTCCCCGCTCACTCATCTCCTCTTGGATTTCTTCAAGCAGCTGGTCTCTTTTGGCATTGTTTCCCATATATTGATCTTTTACCTGCCCCAAATTCAGCATGAAGTAGCAGACCGCCAAGATGAAAACAGAGAGCATCCCTGCCATAAGATCACTGATGGACAGGTTAAAGGCATTTTCATGATTTTCCTGCATTTGTGTATTTCCACGAGTTCTTCGCATAGTGAACTTTTACCTCGATTATCTCATTTGCTTAATGGCATCTGTCAAATCTTCAATGTTCTCATTTACATCCCCCGTCACGCCGGCCAATGTATTGACCGCCTCCGAAATCGTATTATCAAATTCTTTCAGCTTCTTTATCAGGCCCTCATTGGTGGCTTCGTTATATTTCTGCATCCCATCATCCAGCTGTGCAAAAGCTTTCTCCAACTCTCCGCTGACACCTTTGAAACGGGCTTCGTAGGCAGTCCAAGAGTTCCTCGTCTCTTCCAGTGCATTTTTTACATACTGAGAAGATTTCATATAATCGTCGGAAATCTTCTGCATCGACTCTGCTACGCTCTTTGCCTCCGCCTGCTGCTTTGTGATAGACTGCGCCAGCACCTGCACACCACTGTCCAGTGAAGCCGCGGCCTGTTGCAGAGGCTGGGCTGCCTTTTGTAAAGGTTCTGCCGCTGTTTTCAATTTCATAGAAACATCATCCGCCGCTTCTACGAATACCTTGGCGGTCTTGCCCGCCGCCTCTACTGTCTTACCAGCCGCATTCACTACATTCCCAGAAGAGGACACCGCCTGCCGCATCTGATCGAGCGTTTCCTGCATATGTTTTTCATGCGTATCCACCATCGACTGCATCTGCTGCATCTGATCAGCAATTTCTGCCATGAGTTCCTTGACACTGGCATTGATAGCGCCCAGATTTTCTTTCGTCTGGTCAGCACTGTCTTTAGCGATTTTCCCAATTTCTGTGCGCTGTTCCTTCGCACTCGCTGACATCTCGTCAAAAATATCCTTCATGGTCGTTTTCATCTCTTCCATGAGAGCTGTCATCCTCTGAATATTTTTATCCGTCTCTTCCGTCTGTTTGTTCGCCATGCCTTCCATGGTCTCATTCATTTTGGAAATCGCCTCATTCAACGCATCCAGCGTTTTCTGATTGGCTTCCGAAGAGGCCTTCGTCGAGCGGTCCAGAATGTCCCGAATTCCTTCCGCAAGAGATGCAATATCGGAAGACAAGTTCTTCAGCGAATTTCCTAATTCTTCTGCCCCCTGACCAACACCTTTTTTCAGAACATCCCCCAGCTGGTCAAAACCGCCACTTACAAGGGAACTGGTATTGGACGAAATCTGCATCAGCTGTTCAGTTTGCTTATCCTGTCTTTCTGAAAGTCCCACAAGCATAGTATCCAGATTGCCCTTCATGGCACTATCCATCTTCTCCGCCAGCTGATCCAACACATCCGGCAGGTGATCGCAAATAGAGATAGCCATATCTGTGCTGAGCTGTTCCATCGCTGCCCGCTGCGCCCGGCTTTCTGCCAGCTCTTCGAGCAGGATTTCTTCCACGCTTTTGCGAATGAAGACCTGATCCAGTGCATCAGTAAAACGGGAAACCGCATCACCAAACCTTTTCATATTCTGACTATGCCACACGCCAAATACAATAGCGCTCACAATGCCGAAAATAGATGTCACAAACGCAGTACTCATCCCGCCAAGAAGACCACTGATACTGGAAGAAAGCGCGCCAGTACTGCTGGTATCTACACCTGCCAGACCAATAGTCAACCCTATAAAAGTACCTAAAATGCCGATACCGGTAAAAGTCCCCGCTAACCCCGACCAAAGTCCGCCTTTCATGCCCTCGGTAAATGCTGCAACTGAAAAATAGGACTCAGATTCAACAGTCGAATACTTCTCTAGCCCATCTTTTCCGGGGATAGAAATCAGTGTCCGCTGATACTTTCTCCAAATCCCCTTTATGAGATCACTCTTCTCCATTTCCTGAGATAATGACTCAAAATAAACATTGACATTCTGCGGATTGTATTTTTTCAATATATCAAGATATGTCTCTATTTCTTTATACCGAGCGTCCAATAGTTTTACAAAATGGTATTTATATAAAAGGAATGTAGCAACGAATGCCACAATGAACACCCAATTTATCGTTTGAGAAAAAAACATTTTACAAAACTGAATAAATTCCATCACGCACTCTCCAATTCAAAACACTACACTAAAAAAGCGTATTTATAGAAAATCAACGTCTACAAACACGCATGATAAAATGAATAGGGAGATAAAGGCCCCACAAGACTTCCAGGCAGGTCAAAGTACTTTGCTAAATCACATTTCATATGGTTTCGTCTCATAATTCCCATCCTCCTCATCTCCTGCATATTTTATTTTTAATAATATACCATATGTAATGACAAAAACAGAGTTATTATAAAATTTATTTTACTTCATCCTCGTTTGATGCATGACCTTGCAACATCAAAAAAGCCGCCGGAAGGGGATCCACAATGGATCCCCCTTCCGGCGGTTTTATACTGTGCACAAAGTGCAAAGGGCTACAGGATGTAATTCGAAATATCAATATTTTCCGTGACGTCACCGAGCTTATTTCTCACATAGCTCTCGTCGATGGTGACGTGCTTGTCCTCAAGGTCCGGCGCATCGAAGGAGAGGTCTTCCAAGACGCGCTCCAAGATCGTATAGAGGCGGCGGGCGCCGATGTCTTCGGTCTCTGTATTCACGCGGGAGGCGATGTCGGCGATAGCGGAGAGGGCGTCTTCGGTGAAGGTGATGTCGACGCCTTCGGTCTCGAGGAGCGCGGTGTACTGGCGGATGAGGGCCTGCCGCGGCTCGGTCAGAATGCTGCGGAGGTCATCCTTGGTGAGGCTTGAAAGCTCGACGCGGATCGGGAAGCGTCCCTGAAGCTCGGGGATGAGGTCGCTGGGCTTGGAGACATGGAAGGCGCCGGCGGCCATGAAGAGGATGTGGTCGGTCTTCATCTGGCCGTACTTGGTCTTGACGGTCGCGCCTTCGACGATCGGGAGGATGTCGCGCTGCACGCCTTCTCTGGAAACGTCGGGGCCGCCGGAGGAACGGCCGCCTGCGATCTTATCGATCTCATCGATGAAGATGATGCCGCGTTCTTCGGCGTAGTGGATGGCTTTGTCTTTGACGACTTCCATATCGACCATCTCATCGGCAGCGGCTTCCGCGAGGATGCGCTTCGCGTCGCGGACGGTGACTTTCTTCTTTTTCATCTTCTTCGGCATCATAGAGGAGAGCATCATGGAAATCTGATTCGCCTGTTCGTTGTCGGTGTTCCCCGGATTTCCTTTCTCTTCCACTTCAATCTCGATCACACGGTCGTCAAGGTCGCCGTTTCGGATGCGCGTCTCGAGATCCTTTCTTCGCTCTTTCTCGCCTTCATCCATCGGCGTCTCTTTCTTTGCTTCGCCGAAGATGATGTCCATGGGGCTTCGTGTCTCGGCTTTCTTGGAGGGCCACATGGCTTCCGCGATGCGGTGGATCGCTTCTTCGTCCGCATCCTTGCCGTGGCGGGCGCGCTCTTCTTTCTTCACAAGGCGGACAGCTTCCTCGGCAAGGTCGCGGATCATGGACTCGACGTCGCGGCCAACGTAGCCGACTTCGGTGTACTTGGTCGCTTCGACCTTGACGAAGGGGGCGCGGGTGAGGGTCGCGATGCGGCGAGCGATCTCTGTCTTGCCGACGCCGGTCGGCCCGATGAGGAGAATGTTCTTCGGGCTCACCTCTTTCGCCATTTCCGGCGTGAGGCGGCTGGCACGCCAGCGGTTTCGGAGGGCGACGGCTACAGATTTCTTCGCATCGCTCTGCCCGATGATGTACTGGTCCAGATATTCCACGATTTTTCGCGGGGTCAGGTTTGTATTTTCGTTCATCAGATTTCCTCCACGATGACATTGTGATTCGTATAGACGCAGATGTCGGCGGCGATGTGCAGGGATCTCTCCGCGATGTCACGGGCGGAGAGATCGGTCGCGGAGACCAGAGCACGGGCGGCGGCAAGAGCGTAGTTTCCGCCGCTACCGATGGCAAGGATGCCGTCGTCCGGCTCGATGACTTCGCCGTTTCCGGAAACCAGGAAGAGGTGCTCCCCATCAGTCATGATGAGAAGGGCTTCGAGCTTCTGCAGCACGCGGTCGCGTCGCCACTCCTTGGCAAATTCGACGGCTGCGCGGACGAGATTGCCATTGCAGTCGGAGAGGCGCGCCTCGAATTTATCAAAGAGCGCAAAGGCATCAGCGACAGAGCCTGCAAATCCGGCAATGACGCGGCCGTGGTAGAGGCGGCGCACTTTGCGGGCGGTATTCTTCATGATGACCGCATTGCCCATGGTCACCTGTCCGTCACCGGCGACGGCGGTGTGTCCATCCTTCTTGACCGCGAGGATGGTGGTGGCGTGAAATAGAGAGTCTTGAGACATGGGGTGTTCTCCTTTATCGTATTGGCTAAGGGAAATAGGGTTCAGGGTTAGCCCCTCGGGGCGTTGCCGTCCTTTGATTGCGTGCGAAAGAGGTTCAGCGGGTTCTACAGGTTCAGAGGGTTCAGAGGGGGTGGTGCGGCGCATAAAAATCAAAAACGCCGCGAGTATATATGAGGCAATGCCCGCATTCCAATTTCTCCCTCCTTCCTCTGAAAGGAGGGCGTACTATCGCGATCCGCTTCCTCTAAAAGCGGAAAACCCGCGCAGAGGAAGGGGTTGGCATTTTTATTTGCGTCACTTTGCAACGCCTCGACTTATCTAAAACTCACGGCGCCTACTTATTTTATGCGCCGCTCCGCAACCTTGAACCTGTCAACCTGAACCCTGAACCCGTCGCGCCAGCGACTAGACTAGAACGCAAAGAGGCTCATCTGTTCTTCTTCCGGCAGTCCTTTGAGGACGCCCATGGAGTCTAAGGTATCTATGATGGACTGGCTGACCTTGCCTCGCTTCTTGAGGTCCTCCTTCGAGGTAAAGGGATGATCCTGTCTGGCAAGGACGATCTCCTTAGCCACGGCATCACCCAGAGCAGGGATGCAGTTGAATGGCGGCAGGAGTTTCCCATCGACCATGAGGAATTGCGAAGCGTCAGATTTTTCCAAATCAATCGGCAGGAAGGAGAGGCCGCGCAGGTACATTTCAGCAGCAACTTCGATGACGGTCGCATTTCCTTTTTCAACGGCTGTCAGCTTGTCGAGCGCTGCGATGCGGGCCAGCTCCTGCTTCATGGACGCAAGGCCGCGCAGGATGATGGGTGCATTGAAGGAGCCTTCGGCACGGATGGTGAAGTAGGCGGCATAGTAGGCCAGCGGCTGATAGACCTTGAACCACGCGATGCGGAAGGCCATCATGACATAGGCGACGGCATGGGCTCGCGGGAAGAGGTAGCCGATCTTGAGGCAGGAGTCGATGAACCACTGCGGCACGTGCGCGGCGTCAAGCTCGGCGCGGTTATTCGAGCCGCCTTTTTCGAGGCCCTTGCCTTTACGCACATTTTCCATGACTTTGAAGGATGTCAGAGGCTTCACGCCATGCTGGATGAGGTAGTTCATGACGTCGTCTCGGGTAGAGATCGCATCCTCCAGTTTAACGACGCCGTTCTTGATGAGGTCCTGGGCATTGTTCAGCCATACGTCAGTGCCGTGGGAGAAGCCGGAAATACGGACCAGCTCTGAGAAATTCTTCGGGCGCGTGTCTTCGAGCATGCCGCGGACGAAGGGCGTCCCGTATTCCGGCAGGCCGAGGGCTCCGACGGTGACGCCTTTATTTCCGATCGCACTCGCAAGCTCATCCGGCGTCAGGCCCAGTGCCTCGGGCGAGCTGAAGAGGGACAGTGTCTTCTGGTCGTCGAAGGGAATCTTCAGCGGATCGATACCGGTGATGTCCTGCAGCATACGGATGACCTTCGGATCATCGTGGCCCAGAATATCCAGCTTCAGCATACGGCCGGAGATGGAGTGGTAATCGAAGTGTGTGGTGATGGTCCCGGGGATCTGCCGGCCATTCTCATCCTTCAGGTATTTTTTATTCGCGGCGTACTGGAGCGGCGTGAAATTGTGAATATCCATATCACGCGGGCAGACCATGATGCCTGCCGGATGCTGACCGGTCGTGCGCTTCACCCCGGCTACACCGGCGGAAAGTTTTTCGATGAAAATATCATTGAATGTCAGCCCACGGTTCTCCGCGTATTTCTTGACGAAGCCATACGCTGTTTTATCCTGAATGCCTGCGATGGTGCCGGCACGGAAGACATTGTCGCGGCCGAAAAGCTCTTCGGTATATTTGTGCGCGACGCCCTGATCGTCTCCAGAGGAGAAATTAAGGTCGATATCCGGTACCTTGTCTCCGTCGAATCCGAGGAAAACGGCGAACGGGATGTCATGCCCGTTCTTTGCGAGGTCGCTCCCGCACTTCGGGCATTTCTTATCCGGCAGGTCAAAACCGCCGCCGACAGAGCCATCTTCGAAGAAATGGGTCCAGTGGCACTTCGGGCAGACGTAGTGCGGCGGGAGGGGATTCACTTCTGTGATGCCTGACATCGTCGCGACAAAGGAGGAGCCGACAGAGCCTCGCGAACCGACAAGGTAGCCTCGGTCATTCGAGTGCTTGACGAGCTTGTGCGCGATGTAGTAGAGGACGCCGTAGCCGTGATTGATGATCGGCGTGAGTTCGAGCGTCAGGCGGTCCTGTACGACCTTCGGGAGCGGGTCGCCGTAGATGGCCTTCGCATTGTCGTAGCACATCTTGACCAGTTTTTCATCCGCGCCTGCGATTTTCGGGTTATAGGATTTCCACTCTTCGGCGAGTGGCTTCAAGACTTCGCACTGCTCGGCGATCTTTCTTGTATTCGTGACGACGATCTCGATGGCCTTTTCTTTGGGAAGGTAGCTGAATTCATCCAGCATTTCCTGTGTGGTACGGATGTAAACGGGCGGATGGGACTCGATCTTCCCCGGTTTCTCCCAGTTCGAGAGGAGAATGTCACGATTTCTCTGGTCTTCCGCAAACATGTAATGGGCGTCGGATGTCGCGCAGCAGGGCATCCCTGCCTTGTCGGCGATCTCGATGACCTTGCGGTTCAGATCCTCTAGGTCTTTCTTCGTATTGATCTTGCCATACTTGTCGTCATTGATGAGGAATTCATTGTTTCCGAGCGGCTGGACTTCGAGGTAATCGTAGAACTTGGCTTTTTGGATGAGTTCTTCATCACTCTCCCCCGCAAGGACCGCACGGAAGAATTCTCCCATGACGCAGGCGGAGCCGTAGATCAAGCCTTCGTGAAGCTCTTCCAGAATGGGCTTGGGGATGAGCGGACGTTTTCTGTAAAATTTGAGGTGCGACAGTGTCACCATGCGGTACAGGTTGCGCAGGCCAGTGATGTTCTTCGCAAGGATGATGATATGACCGTACTGCTGGCGGTCAGCGTCCGGATCTGCCGGGATCTCATCGATCATGTACCCCTCCATGCCATAGATGACCTTCTGGTGATACTTGTCTGCGAGATCCTGGATCTTCGGGAATGCCTGAATGACGCCATGATCCGTGATCGCGACCGCCGGATGATGCCACTTCGCTGCCGTCTTGATGATCTCTTCATTGTCGATAAGTCCATCGAGGCTCATTTTCGTATGCAGATGAAGCTCGACGCGCGGCGTCTCGTAATTGTCCTCGTGGTCGATCTTGACTGTCTCTCCCTTTTCCATCTGAGACAGCTCCAGCACGAGCCCGCCGGAGTACTTGTCGAGGCGCACATTGCCGCGCACCTTGACCGTCGTTCCCGGCTTCAAAGACTCGACAGCTTCTGCCTCCTCGGGGCGGTCGAAAAATTTCTTGCACGGGATGCCATTCGTTTCATCGGCCAGATTCATGAGAAGGAGCTTCTTTTTGCTGCGAAGCTCGCGGACCTCGATAGAGATCACCGTGCCGACAAAAATGACGCCGTCCTTCTCTTCATTCACGGTGCGGATCTCGATGGCCTCTCCCGTGATATGCTTCCTGCCAAGGTATATGCCATTCACTGCGCCGCTTTTTTTTGCAGCGGGCGAAGGCGCTATGAAAGCACTCTTCGGCAGGACGCTCGAAAGAGATGGCAGACTGCTCGGCATGGAGATCCCCGGCATCGGTGTCTCTTCTGCCATTGACGGTGCTGCCATTTCCGCTTCCTGCGCCGCGGCGATGTCGTCCGCGGTCGGGAAGACAGGGATATCCGGCGCAAGGCTGTAGCTCTCCATGGGTTCTTCCGGCGGCGGGAAATCCACCGGCGGCATATCCGGATCCATCATGGGTGCTGCGGGCGCAAAAACCACACTCGACACATCATCACCATTGATATAGATCGTTTCCACGCATGCCAAAGCCGGCCCCATATCTTTGAGTGCCTTCAATGCGGCTTCTTTATGGTCGGCCTTGATGTACCATGCGCGGCTCTCTGTGTCGATCTCCATCAAAGTGATGACAGATCCCGCCTGTCGGGACTTCAGACGATACTTTCCCATAGGATCTCCTTTCGAGGTATAGATAACACAAGTGGTGGCATTTCGACTTTTTAGGATGAGACATTAAAAATTAGGGATTAGGGATTAGGGATTAGAAATCCCAATTGACCAGTGACTGGTGACTGGTGACTAGTGACTAAATGCCACCGTCAGGCATTGCCATGATTTACGCTCCGCGGCGCTTCTATATTTTGATGCGCCGCTCCACCATTTCTCATTTCTAATTTCTCATTTCTCATCACTTCATGCTCCCTTCTTCACTGCCTCAGAGGAGGGCAGCTCGGATGGCTGGGGAGGATCATCCGGTTTCACCTTATAGGTGATGACAGTATCGACCGGTTCATAGTCAGAGAAGAAGCTGTCGTGGTAGATGCGGCCGTCAGCCCACTTGACAGACTGCGTGACGAGGACATTGTGTCCTTCGTGGCCTTCCTCGACCTTTTTATCCTCTTCCTGCGAAGGGTCGACACGGATCACGGTCTTAAAAGGCAGGATTTCATCGCTCTTCCTTGCGATTTCTACGAAAGAGGGCTTGTCTTCCTGATTTCCTAAGATGCGCACGGTCACAGCCCCCGGTTCGTAGACCGCATAAATGTAGACGCCATGCTTCAAATGATTCAGGAAGCAGAAATCTAGAGAACCTTCCGCGACGGTCGCATCACGCCCGATCGGTGCATAGGATGCCGGCGAATAGTGGCAGGTACGCTCTGTCACGGCAAGTCCTGACAGGATGACGGCATTGAAGAGCGTCGTGCTCACCTGACAGACGCCGCCGCCTGTCCCCGGCTCGACCTTGCCATTGATAATGACAGGGGCTTCGAGATAGCCATTCGCGCTGGAACGGGAGCCTGTCGCCTGGTTATAGGAAAAAGAGACTCCCGGTGCGATGTACCTGCCGCTGATACTGTTTGCAGCGATCTCGATATTTCTGCTACGGTTGCCCCCGGCATAAAAGGTGGTCGTGTATTCGGCAAGGACTGCATTGATTTCCTTGGCAGCCTCCTTTGTCATATTCGGCTTCTGGATGTCTGTGGCTGGGATCTCCACCTCTCCGCTTTCGCCCTTTTTGAGTTGGAGCGCGGCTGCTTCTTCCAGTGCCGCCTTGTCGATTTTCATGGAAGGCCTGCCTTCATCGAAGGAAACGGATCCGTCTTTCCCAAACCGGGGCTTCGCATTGACAGGAGGCTTTGCATACTTGGCGGCCAGCTGGGCGATATCCTCGGTGAGGTGCTTCTCATCAAAAGAAGCATCGATGGCCGCACTATGCCCGGTGAGTAGGATCCGCCAGCGATCGTACCAGCGCCGGAAGAGCCCGCCTGTCCGACCAAGAGCCATGGCTTTCTCTATGGCCTTCCCATCATAGCGGACAGAGAGCGAGCGGAAGGATATCTCTTCGTGAGCATCCTCCTTTGTGAGTAGTAGCTTCCCCTGCAAAAGATCCGCATTTTTCACGGAAAAAAGCTCCTTGAGCTCTTCCTCCGTCGCGCCGCCTACCTTTGTCCCATGGATGGTGACGCCGGGGATGACCCTGTCGTCACTTACCCAGAGAAACGGCGCGCTTCCGATGCCGATAACAGCCAGTGTGAAAACCAGTCCGAATATCCGCTTCCAGCGGTATCGTCTTTTAGTCAATGATAGTCCCTTCGTTTCGTATATGACATTTGAGGTTATGGGTTCAGGGTTCAGGGTTGTGGTGCGGCGCATAAAAATCAGAAGCGCCGCGGAGTTTTGATAGCGCTTCGCACCGTCGTCATTTCGAGCGCAAGCGAGAAATCTCTATGGCAGAGCGCTCATTGTCGCATATGAGGCAGCACCAAGCCATCGTTTTCCCTCAGTGCATACATGCTGATTATCGCAGTGCAATAGAGATCCCTCGGCTACGCTCGGGATGACGTTACCAGGAATCCCAGTCACTAGTCACTCCTAATCCCCAATCCCTAGTCACCAGTCACTGCTTCCCCCTCAAACAATACTTCAGCAGCAAATCTTTGAGCTCGAGTTCCGAGGCACCTTGACGGGAAGCGAGCTGGTACTTCATGATCTCCAGAAGAAACCACTCCGCCTCTTCTTCCGTGACCTTCCTTGCCTCGGCCTGCACGGCCCGCCACTGCCAGGAGGATCTCACCCCCAGCGCCTGCTGGATACGGGTGGGCGGCACGTGATTCCTTTCCATTTCCTTCAAGATCTTGATCTTTCTGAATTTAGAAGAAAGAAGTCCGAGATTTTTGATCGTTGTGGTCATATCCGTGAAGACGCGGTCCGCACTCTCTAAGACCAGCTGTGACTTTTTGTCCAGAAGAGCATCGACGAATTTGAAGATCCCCTGATTCATGTAGTCGGGAAGCGCAAGCTCCAAAAGCTCCTTCGTCACGACGGACTTTTCCCCGCACATCAGTACCATCTTATCACATTCCGTCTGCAAAAGGGGAAGGGAAATCGTATCCCACGAGGAGAGTACATCCTCTAAATAAGTCCGTGCGGAGAAATCGACACGCTTGCCCGCTGCTGACAGGAGACGTATCATCACACCTGCCGCATCACGCGGCAAAAGGAGCGAAAGCTCTTCACTGTAGCAGACAGACAGCAGCCCTTTCACGATCTTCGTTCGCTTGTCCGGCTTTCCATCGAGCTGGATCAGGCAGAAAATATCAGGCGGCAGGCCTTCGAGCCTCTCCACAAAGTGGAGGGCCGCCTTTTCTTCTTTCTCTGCTTTCGAAATGCGCTTCAGGAAGGGGGGATTGTGTATCACGACCGCAGTCGCACTGGAAAAAAGTGACTGCCCTGCCAGGGCAGTCTCATACTCTTCCAGACTTCCCTCTCCATCGAACAGAACGGGATCGGGCGGATCTCCCTCAAAATAGGCCTTGAGCAGTCCCTCCCGACGAAGGGCAAGGGATACCAGATCTTCACCATAGAGAAAGCAGCAGTTCTTTTTATTTAACTTTTTGGCAGGCATAAGTAATCGTCCTTGTATAAATGTAAACAGGAATCGGGAGTGACTTGGGCTGGTGTCTAGGGATTAGGGATTAGGGATTAGACTTATAGACTGAAAGACTAAGAGACTGGGACGTCTGATGTCTGATGTCTGACTTCTCACCCAGTCCAGAAGCTGACAAATCGCAATACCAGTCACTAGTCACCAGTCACCAACTTCCACCCATTCTTGTACACGACCTCCTGCATCCCCTTCTGGTACAGGTTCACGGATGGGATGTCTTTGAAGTCGAAAAGCTCCATATCTTCATAGGCATGGACGAGACGGGTCCCGCCGTAGATGACCAGCTCGGGCGCCATGGTCTCCGCGTCTTTTTCCGTATATTCTTGAAAGCCATGGCTGCCGGTGATCCACAGGGTATGAGGAGACGCTTTTGGAATGGGTCTTCGGCCGGAAAGGAAGATGTCCTTCTCCCCCATCACCATCTGCCAGCTGCTGCCATTGGTGATAAAGTGCAGCTCATCCAAAGAAAGTTCGGCCCTTCCCAGGCATCGCACGCGCGCTGTCTGCCCCGATAGAAGCGGTGTCGCCCATTTCCGCGGATCGCCGCCTGTCACCCAGATCTCCCTGACAAGGATCCCCATCACGAGAGGGAGCGGCTTATCGACATCCTCCAGATCCAGAATGAGTACATCTGCCTCCTCTACCCCTTCATAGGCGAGAATGGAATTCCACTCCCAGACCGCGGTGTGTGAGGAGATGCGGCTTGCTTTATAGTATAAGATGTTTCGCCCGTCATTGACAAGAAGGATTCCGCGGTCACCGCCAAGATCCGGGCAGATGACGCGGGTCGAAGGCGCCAGGAGCTGAGCCGTCGCTATGGCAAGAAAAAGAAGCGACAGCATGCCTCCGGCAGCCATGCGAGAGCGACCGGAAAGCCGCTTTCTGAAATACACCGTCGCAAGAAGCGCATAATAAAAGGCTATTTCTAAAGAAGAAAGACCGCCTGTCACAAGCTGCGCTCCCCTGGCCGAGGAGAGGAGAAGATTCAGACGCAGGGCTAAAAAGACCGTATAGTCTGCCGCATAGAGAAGCCCTGCCATCAGCGGACGGCAAAGAAGGGAGACGAGCGCTGCGATAAGCCCTGCGATGATGACCCATTCCAGAAACGGCGTGACGAAAAGATTCGCAAAGATGAAATACACCGGAAAGCGATGGAAATCATAGAGCATGATCGGTATCGTGAGAAGCTGTGCCGCCGTCGACAGCGCGATCCCTTCCTTCACCCATTTCGGCAGCTTTTGGAAAGGACTCATCCAGCGGAGGATCGGACGGTAAAAGAGGAGGATCCCCGCGGATGCGCCGACTGAGAGCTGGAAGCTCACATCGTACACATAGTAAGGATCCCAGAGCAGCATGCCAAAGACCGCCGCCCCCAGAAGATTCAGCGTCGCCCTCTCCCGGTCAAGGAAAATCCCAACGACAGAGAGGATCCCCATGACCGCCGCACGGATGACGGGCGGCACAAGCCCTGAGAGCACCGCGTAAAACAGCACAAGCAGGATGGCCGGCAGGATCACAAGGCGTCGCGGCAGCGAGAGCCAGCGTCCCAAAAGGTACAGGAAGCCAAAGAGCAGCGCCACATGCGAGCCCGAGACAGAGAGAATGTGGATAATGCCCGTCGCGGAGAATGACGTCATGACCTCTTCCGGAATATCATTATAATTTCCTCCGAAGAGGAGCGTCATCAGGATCGAAAGGCGCACCGGATCCATGTAAGGCGCAAATGTCTCTTTCAGCGACTGCTTCATCTCCGAAGAGAATCTCTCTATGCGATAGGTACCACTCTCACCGGCAAAGGCGGGATGCATGCCTTCCTTGAGATACAGCCTTCCAAGGAGATGGCGGCTCCGATAGCGTCCCGTGAGATCGATCTTTCCCGGATTCTGATACAGGCGGATCGGGCTCATTTCTCCTTCGGCGTAAAGGCGGTCACCGGGATGGAAATGCCGGGTCTCCTTCTGATCATAGAGGTAGCACGTCCCCGAGAGCGGCTGGAGCGTCCCATCGGCGTATCGGATGGAAACGAGCGCAAGCGCATATCTCGCATAGCCCTCCTCCCCTTTTTGTACCAGCGGCTCCTCCATGACGATACCTTCATAGGTGCCTGCGCTTCGGCTCGCCCAGTGTGACTGCTCCTGCCACTGGGCATCAGAGAGTGCCATGCGGAAAGCACCGATCGTCAGAAGAGAAAGTGCCGCGCCCAAAAGGACAAGGGAAAAGCGGCCGCGGAAATGACCATAGAGAAGGCAAAGCACACCGGAAAGGAGCAGCAAGGCATACCCATAAGGCAGCAGAAAAGGCGGAAGCTCCTCGAAAAGAAAAACTCCCGCTGCCAGCAAAAGCGCACTCCAGAAAAGCCCCAGCCGGATCATCATAGGGTGATCTTATCCGCCATCTTCTTGTAACGACTCTCACCGATAGAGGGCACCTTTTTGAGCTCCTCCTTCGAGGAAAAGCGGCCATGCTCCTCACGGTAGCGGATGATCTTCTCCGCCGTCACCTGACCGACGCCCGAGAGTGCTTCGAGCTCTTTCGCGCTGGCGGCATTGATAGAGATGAGCCCGCTCCCCCGTGCATCCACCTGCTCCGGATCAAGCGGGATATGGATCTTCATCCCGTCAGAAAGCGGCGCGGCCATATTGATATCTTCCATGACCGCATACGGCAGCACATCACCCGCAGCCTTCACCGCATCGAAGAAGCGGCTTCCCTCAGGAAGCTCATAGACCCCCGGCTGCCTCACGGCACCCGTCACATAGACGAGGAGAGTCCGGGAAGACTCCTTGCCGGAAAGCTCGACCACAGGAAGCGGCTCCTCTTTCGTCTCCCCTGCGGTATGCCACAGAAAAAAGGCCGCTCCCAGAGCCAGAAGAGCCGCCGCAAAACAGATCACAAGGATCCGTCGGCTTTCCTCTTCTCGTCCCATGGGAATGGCCTCCTGTATGCTTCATTCAAAACCGGAATATCACTTATTCCCTTCCCCAAAAGAGGAATGAGAAATAAGGAATGAAGGTGCGCCCTGAAGCATCATCCATCAATCTGATGACGCCGGCGAAACGCAACATGCGTTCCGTCTTCGCAAGAAAATATGCCGCAGAATGCAACGGGCTTATTGGGGGCAGCAGGTGCTGATCCCCAAACTCCGCCCCTCATCACTTGTTCTCTTTTTCCTGCTGACGGGCAGCGGCGGAATTGGAATCGATCAGGCTCTGACGGTTCTTTTTCAGGCTGTCTAAGACATTTTCCATATTTGTTTCCACATACTTCAGGACATCTGTCGCATAGGTGACAGAGCTGGTGCGGAGCTCATCAGCGGATTTATTGGCCGAAGAGATCACTTCATTGGCACGCTCCTGCGCCTGCTTGACAAGTTCACTTTCTTCCGTGATGCGGGCGATATAATCCTTCGCCTGCGCCACCGTGTCCTCTGCTTTCTTTTCTGCGTCGAGCATGATACGCTCTTTGTCCGCGACGATGCGGCGTGCGCTCTCGAGTTCATTTGGGAGCGACTGGTTGATGGCATCGATCAGTCGTTCGATCTCATCCTTATCCACCAATTTCTTATTGGTGAGCGGTACTTCACTCGCGTTATTGATGACATTTTCTAATTCTTCTAAGAGTTTTCTTGTGTCCATAATTGCAAGCCTCATTTCTTTTTCGAAGTTTGAGAAAAAAGCCGATGGCGATCAGCGATTCTCTACCTTTTTCTTGATCATTTCCTGTACATAGGGCGGGACCATCCGGGTAATATCACCATCAAAATGGGCCAGCTCACGAACGCCGGTAGACGACAGATAAGAATAGCGTCCATCCGTCATGAAGAATGCGGTCTCCAGCGTGGGATCGATCTGTTTGATCATGAGCGCCCGCTGAAATTCGTATTCAAAATCACTGAACGCACGAAGTCCGCGAATCAGAAGATGGCAATTCTTCTTCGCTGCGTATTCATTCAAAAGACCATCAAAAGCATCCACTTCTACATTGGGAATGTCTTTGGTCGTCTCACGAAGCATATCCAGCCGTTCTTCCGTAGTAAACATATAATGCTTGGTCGGGTTTAAAAAAGCTGCCACAATCAGTTTATCGACCAGACAAGCGCTTCTTCTGATGATATCCAAATGACCATAGGTCACCGGGTCGAAACTTCCTGGGCAAATCGCTATTTTCATTGCACTTCTCCCTCTGTAGATCTGCATAGCAGATAGGTAACAACAATGGCCCCCACTTTTTTCTCTTTCCAGACTTCACACCGGTCAGCAAAGAGTGATACATCCGGGGGTTCTGATATAGAATGTTCTGCAATAATGATCGCATGATCAGCAGGAAGGCCGCAGTCGAAAACCATCGCCAGTACTTCATTGATATAGCCCTTCCGATACGGAGGGTCCATGAAAATATAATCAAAGGTCCTGCCCTGAAGAGACTTCAGCGCAGCCCCTACATCTCTCGATATGATCTGTACCTGATCTTCTACATGACACTTTTTTGCATTTTCGCGGATGATGCGACCCGTTGTCTTGTCGATAAAGACCGCAGACGATGCATACCGGCTGAGCGCCTCAAGCCCCATCGCGCCTGTCCCAGCGAAAATATCAAGGACATCCGTCTCAACGAGCCCCACATTGGAAAGTACATTGAAAATGCTTTCCCGTACACGTCCCAGCGTCGGTCTCGTCGTATTTCTTCCTACGGGTGCCAAAAGGTTCGTGCCTTTGGCTTTTCCACCAATAATTTTCATATCTGTTTCCTCATCGTGATTTCAGCAGGAAACCTGCTGATTACACTCATAGTCATTATAGCATAAATGAAGGAAATTGGAATTAGAAATTTGTGATCGGCAGCTAGGGATTAGGGGCCTCGAGTGATTGGGTGACTAAGAGACTGGGAGACTGGGAGACTGGGAGACATCAGACTTTCCCGTATCATCATTTCGAGCGAAGCGAGAAATCTTTGTCATTCGCGGCGAGGGGCTCACACTTTCCCCACATGTACCGCGCACTTCTTCGCTTTTCTCATCTGTTTTCCATACCGCCTGTGCCCTATCCGCCCCTTCGGGGCACCTTCCCCTCGAGGGTAATGCCATTAAGTTAAGCGGAAGAACGTTCTTGGCTCCCCATCGGGGGAGCTCCCCGCAGGGGTGAGGGGGCTACGTAGCGGTATTGCATAAAAGTGTTGGAATATTGAAGTGGTAAACTAAAATTGGACACAGAGGGGGTAATCTTTAGACATACAGTGT
>OLYC01000522.1_pt1 | contig 31105 bp, 28 predicted proteins | sample 1674271 | NCBI WGS metagenome assembly OLYC01 (sample SAMEA103958154, study PRJEB25191) | human gut metagenome
CGATTACGATCTGACAGGCGTCGTGCAATGCGATGTGCGGATTGTTCGCAACGAAGCGGTAAAACGTTTTCAATTGTTCTCCGTCCGTCATCATCGCTTGAATCGCTCGATTTCTGTCTGCGTTTCTTCTGATGTCGCTCAATTTTTCTTCCACCTCCTTTGTCTATTTTCCTGCAAGGGCAACTCTTTTCCGAACACCTCAAAATATATCTGCTGCCGAAGTTCAAAGGTCGGAAAGAATATCGCAAAACAAGCCGCCGACGCGCCCATTGTTTCAATCAGAATCCGCAGATGTTCTCTGCCGAACAGTTGCTTTGTCTTGAGCTTGTACACAAATTCTTTTTCGTCAATGTCAAGACGTTCCGCAATCTGACTTACCGTGTAGCCGCTTTCTTTCAGCCAAGAATAGAACGCGCCGCTCCGTAAGGAATATCCTTCGATTTTTGTTCTGTCTATTTTGCCCTGTTCGGGCAAATGTCTGTTTTTAATTTCGGTCATTGCGTCCTACCTCCTGACTGCCGTTTTTTGTTCGGGATTCATACCCCCTCACTACTATTGGAAAGTTTCGGGGTGTCAGTACACGGTCTGGCAGCATAAATCTTAATTTTTTTCTAAAGTTTTTTTCAAGGCGGCATAAATACGTTGCATTGCGTTACTTACTGCTTGTTTGCTTATGCCAAAATACTCGGCAACTTCGTCTTGCGATTTGTCCTCGAAAAAAACCATCTGCACCATAGCCTGTTGACGCGGATTAAGTTGTCGAAGTGCTTTATGTACTTGCTTTTTTATTTCGGATTGCCGTTCGCTCTCTATAAACTGCTCTTCCGGGTTCGGATTATCGTCCGCAGGCTCGAAACCCGATTCTTCATACATTTCATCGAGTGAAGAACATTTTTCGTAATATGTATCTTCCGACTTTGTAAAGCGATCCATTTCACGGTTCAGCATTTTTACCGCTTGTTCCTGCTCTGCGGTTTCCACTTCGACTTTGGTTACTTGGTAACGGTTAAGTTTGTAATAGACTTTCTTTTTCATTGTTGAAATCCTCCGATTTTGATTTTTGTGTTTGAAAATCGCAATCGGACAGATTCCTGCCCACAACGAAAAAAGCCCGACTGCGAGGGGTAAAATCCTCACAATCGGGCATAAAAAGGCATCAAAAAAGAAGCCTGACAAATAGACTAACCCTATGCTTTCAGGATTTTACTATCTGTCAGGCTCCTCACGATTCTCTGTCGAGTTCAGCCTCATAACAAGATGTCAGAAAAGAAATACAACGGCACTTCTTTTCCCACTATACTATTCAGTTTTTTAGTTTGAGTATTTAGGCGTGTTGTTTTAGTTTTGTCGGAACGTCCGGCGTCGTAAAGATCGGCTTTTTGCTGATATGTATGTCATCTTCTTCGATGATAACGGAAGCAAATTCTCCGCACTTCGGACACTCCATTTCCACTTTTGTTCCGTTCTCGCCCTTACACAGGCGACGACCGCATTTCGGACACATTGCGTATTTCATTAAATACAACCTCCTTTCTCCCTAAACTTACAAACGATTTGAATTTATCTAACTGCTACGGTATGGTCGGGATAACTCCTATACAACAGTCAGACATCATTTGTAATCCAATTATATATCTTTGCGTTTTCGGGGCAAAAACGCTTGATACCGATTTAATTGTATATGTGGATACAGCTTACCAAAACGCCCTGTATCTCACAGTCTTTGACGATAATATCTTTCATCTCTTTATTTTCCGGATGAAGTACCACTTTCCCGTTCCTTTTATAAAAACGTTTCAGCGTTGTTTCGCCGTTCATCATAGCGACTATTATATCTCCGTTCTCTGCCGTGTTCTGCTTTCTGATTACGACGAGATCGCCGTGCTTGATTCCGATGTCAATCATACTATCGCCGTGCGTATGAAGAATAAACAAATCCCCACCGCCGAAAATCGCTCGCGGAAGCGTAACGCTTTCTTCTATCTGCTCCACCGCGTCAACAGGTTGTCCGCACGCGATAGAACCGACGATAGGCGTGATTGCCACTCCGCTCGGTCGGAGCTTCGGCAACATATCGATATTGCCGAGTCTTGTCCGCTCTATCCTGCCGCTGTTTTCAAGAGCAAGGATATACGTTCTTACAAGGTTAAGCGAACTCATATTCAATGCTTTCATTACCTCTCTGAAACTCGGCGATTTGCCTTTTCTCTTTTGGTAGTCGATAATGAATCTTTCCATATTGTCCAATGTCGTCGTGTTGAGCGTTCTCATCCGTAGTACCTCTTTTTACTAAACTGAACTTTGCGTTCAATTTAGAATGTAGCCGTATTATATCACAAAAGACTATCTATTTCAAATTTTCATTTCCCAATATTGGGAAGTGAACGATATTTTTTTATTTTTCCGAAAAAAATAATGCCCTTACCGAAGTAAGAGCATTGTTTCCTGCATAAAGACACATCAAACGGTGTCATTCCTTCTTTTCGTTCAGCTTTGCATAAAGGTTTTTAATCGCTTCGAGTCCTGCTTTTTCGCCGTTCTCTACCGCTTTGCCATACATTTCGATTGCCTTCTTGTAATCTTTTCTCACACCGAAGCCGTTTTCGTAACAGATTCCGAGATTGTGATACGCAACGCCCGAACTGCACTTTTCGGCAGCAGTCTTAAAACACTTTACCGCTTCTTTTTTATCCTCTTTTACGCCGTTGCCTTGAAGATAGCAAAGTCCGATATTGATAATCGCTTCGTCATCGCCGAGATTGTATGCGTCGTTAAATAATTCAAAAGCTTTTTTATAAGCCGCATCGGTTTTGACGGTGTAGTAGTAATAAAGTCCCATTTGCAGACACGCCGACGGATTTTCGCCTTTCGCGCTCTTTTTCAGCCAATAAAGTGCCGTTTCCCTGTCGGCGGTCACGCCGTAATAACCGCAAGCATACGCCATACCGAGATTATATTGCGCGGCGGCGTTTCCGAGTTTCGCGGCTCGTTTGAAAAGTTTAAGGGCGGTTTTCTCGTCCTTTTCGAGTCCTAATTCGTCGCCGAGATACGCTTCCGCCATTCGTTCGATTGCGTCCGGAAAGTCCATTTCCATTGCCATCTGATAATAGAACAGCGCATTTTTGTAATCGGCTTTTTGGTTTCGTAAATCGTCGCCATACACCAATAAACGCCGACATAATCCAAATCGCACTGCGCAAAACAATCGAGCGCGTCGTCATACTTGCCCTTTTTGTAATAGTAATACCCCAAATCAAGCAATGCGTCATCCTGACAAAGGTTCGCCGCCTTTTTGAGATAATGAATATACTTTTTTTCGTCGGGTTCTATTCCGTACAAACCGTCCTCGTATATTCTAGCTTGCAAATAAAGGCTTTCCGGATCGTTGTGTTTCACGCCGTCCGCAAGATATTTTAAGCCTTTTTCATAGTCGTGCGGAACAAACCTGTCGTTCAGATACACATACGCCAAGTCAAAATTGAGAGAGTGATCGCCAAGGCTCAATCCCTTTTCGTACCACTCTATGGCTTTGGGAACGTCTTTCAGTTCTTCATTGTTTAAGTAGATAAAGCCTATCTTTTTTGCGATTTGAACGTCGCCGAGATAAAAAGCACGCTCGTAGTATTTCAGCGCATTTTTAACGTTTTCAATCTCGGAATCTTCAATCGAAGTATTGAAATAATACAAATCGCCGAGAGATCTTGCCGCTGCCGCGATACCCAAATCGGAAGCTTTGGCGTAATACTCGATTGCTTTTTGAATATCGATTTTTACATAACCGGTTTCATAGCAAAATCCGAGACGGGCAAAACACTCCGCTTCGCCTTTGTTTGCACCCTCCGTATAAACGTCGAACGCTTTTTTGTATTGAGAGCGGTAGCCCCAAGTGTCGCCAAGAACAGTATATGCCAAAACGCCGTTGTCGACGGCTTTTTGATAGTAAATCGTTGCGGTTTTGAAATCGCCGTCATCGGAATATAAATCGCCGATAGAAACGTAGTATTTCGGTTTTTTCGCCGCCAGTTTCTTATACTTTTGAATTTTCTCGTAAACTTTTTCCATAGTTTTACCTTTATTGTTTTTGACACCAGACTTCGTTTTTCGTCTGTCTGTATTCAAGCGAATTTATGTTAAAATATCCTTCTTCTTCGCCCAAAACCGGACAAATTCCCGTCGGAACAAAGTTTATGCAATAATATCCGACCGTGTCTTTTAAGGAATAATCATACTTTTCATAAAGAATCTTATTTCCGTCCACTCTGTATTCTTCGGTGACTTTACCATTTTCAAAATTCGTCACGAGAATCGGATATCCGACGGCTTTGCTCTTATCCTCAAAAAAAGGGAAAAGATAGCGTCGTTCACCATCGTATTGCGCGACGTATATCACGTCCAAATCGTTATGCCCGCCTACGAAACACTCGACTTTTATCACTTTTTCGCCCGACCTATAAAACTTATTGTAATTTTTGGAGTTCGGACTGATTTTCAATGATTCTTTCGTATTATGCGCTTTCATTTCTGCAAGCCCGCGAAGCCCTTTTGTCATCCCCGTCAGGTTTCTCTTTTGTGTGTTCACATATGTTATTTGTGCGTTTGGAATATCCGCAAAACAATATGAAAACTCATCGAATTTTTTTCGTGCGTTTGATATCAGTTCCTGTAAATATTCTTCTGTCGGTTTTTCCATATTATACTCCTACGTCTATAACGTTGCAAACGGTTTGGACGATATAAGTTTGTAATCGTCGTCGTGCGTGTAAAACTGTATTATCTCTTTATTGAATTATTTATGCTGTATTTAATAGGTTCAGGGTGCTTATTTTGTAATCTACCTATAAAATCGCAAATAATATCGTAAAGGTTGTCTTTTGTATACGCAAGTTTTTCAGGAAGAACATCGTTATCAGAAATTTTACCATCGTTGAATCTTTGAGCGTATACTCCGCATTCTTTGAGATAATTCATTATGACACATATTTTTTCTTTTTCGGGTTCAGAAAAAATCGGTTGTTCAATCAATGATTGCTTTATAAATTCACAAAAATAAGTAAGATCGTCGTCCCAATTAACATTTCCGTTATCTTGTGCCTCACAACGAATATTCTCGATTTCTCGCAACAATTCTCCTTGCAAATTTCGGGCTTGTCCACTTTTGGGAACAAAGTTTTGCCATATAAATTTGCACTCTTCAAAATATTGTTGCTCATATTCTTGTTCTATCAGTTCATCTATTGAAATAGTGTTTGACATATTACGCCCTCGCGCTCCATTGAGTTTTATAACGTTGCAAACGGTTTGGACGATATAAGTTTGTAATCGTCATCGTGCGTGTAAAACTGTTCCATAAGCCAATAAATACCGTTGGCTTTCTTCCGGAGTTTCTTTGTAAGCAACTCTCTCGTTATCGGCATTACCTGAAATATACTGATGTATTTATGCTCGGAAACATAGCATTTTACGATACTTGGCGTTTTGAATACTTCGGGTAATAAGAGTACCGTGCCGCAATACTTTCCGTCAAGTCCCATATCTATCGTATCGGAAACAGTAAGATTATCCTTTTCGTTAAAAGCATATTCGGCGGTAGACCAAAGCAATGAATTTAAGAAAAGCCACTCGGTTGAATCCTCGCTTACTTCCACTTTCGGCGCGATCAGCATCATATATTCGTTGCGGCGGTTCGCCTTTCTTCCCCAACCAATTTCACGCTCGGGCATCAGATAATCGCTTGCGCCGATTGTACACAGTTTCCAAAACGGCATTTCGTCCGTAGGTTTGAAAACAAGCGTCGTTATCGGCTTCATATCCGTCGGCAGGACGTTCTTTTTAAGTTTCAGACTGAAAATCGGCTCTTCCCCGAAAACAGTTTTATAATGGTCGTATAGTTTTTGCTGTCTTTTGCTTTTCATCTTTACTTCCATAAACGACAGTTCCTTGTCAGTATTCTTCTTTTATTTTAGCAACAAACTCATTGAACTCGTCAATTACCTTTCGCGGCGATTTGATTTTCACTTTACCCTGCGTTCCGACAATCCACGCAAAAAACGTTTTTGAAATCTGCACCGTTACGTCAACCGAATAAGTTTCTTCATCTGCTTTCTTTATGCGTATGTCATCTCCGAAACGGTCAAACATATCCGACAAGATATTTGCAGTAAACAGCAACGTAACGTTCTGACTTTCCCCTCCGAACATCGAAAATACTTGCTTACGGTATTCTTCTGTGTTGAACAATTCGTATTCGGGATGCGGCTCGCGCTCAAGCTCTTCCACTTTTACGCTTTCCATTTTATCGAGCCGATATGTAACAAGATCGTCGTGTCCTTTCGAGAAACACAACAAATAATAATTGTCCTTGTTCCATACCATAAACGCAGGGCTTACGGTATAACGATTGCCGTTCTTCCGATAAACCTTTTTATGCTTCTCGTCGTAATTGAAGTACAGGAACGATATTTGCTTGTTCTCGTTTATCGCGCGTTCAATAGCGTCCACGTTATAAATAAATGAACTGTTACCCCTTCTGCCCTTATCAAGCGAAATAATATGCTTTGAAATGCTCTCCGCTTGGTGAGTACAAAGCGTTTCCGCAAGTCTTTGAGCAAGTGCTTTCTTTTGTGCAACGGGAAGTTTCGACGCATTGATAACGTCCGCAAGCATAACCACTTCTGCCGTTTCAAGCGACCGATTGACTACATAATAGTAATGGTATTTCTTTTTGTAGGAAAGAACCTCATAACCGTTGTCGCACAAAGTCGCTATATCCTGAACGAGAATTTTACGCGACACATTCAGTCCGCGCAAGGCAAGAAGCTCGGATATTTCGTCGGTATTTAAGGCGTGGTTCTCATCTGTGTTTTTACAGAGAATATCCCATAAGACAAGCAGTTTGATTTTATGCGCTTCGTTTGCCATAATTCTCACCCCTTTCGTTTTTAATATTATAGCATATTTTTCCGATTTTTTCAATCTGTTTTGCGTGGTAAAAGAAAAGTCGGAACAGGTTATCCTATCCCGACTTGTCATTTCTCAAATCATTTTTACATTAAACTTATAAGAATATTACTCGACACCGAGTGCTTTATATACGGCATCTTCTGCCGAAGTATAAGGAATCAACTGAAACGCACTCATCAAGTCTGCCGGAACGGTGGAAAAATCTACAAACGACGTGCTTGGTAACAAAACCTTTTTCGCGCCCGAATCAAGACAAACCTGTAAAACATTTGCAAGCTCATCGGCTTTAATAAGCGTTCCGCTAATCGAAATATCTCCGATTATTACAAGATTTGCAAGCGTGGATCTTCCAAGAGCAATAGAACACAACGAAATCAACGTAGGCAAAGCAAGTTTGCCTGTAATTCCTATGCCTTGAAGGTCTTGATAGTTGATAATATAGTCTTTCGTAGTTGTGCTGATTGAGCCGCTGATTCTGTTACTGTTTGCTTTTAAGAAATTAAATGCGGTATTTGTTGCTTCTTTCGCATCTCTGTCTGCGCCGAGTCCCGTCCTTTCAAACTTCCCGTTACCGGGTAGCATTTGACTTTCAAGTCTGAAAAGTCCTATCATTCCCGATTTTCCGCGCGAAACGGTATATACTTGTCCCGGATTGCATATTCCGTCGGGAATAAGTTTTCCTCCGCCCTGTTCGGGAACAGCGACGTACTTTTCTTCAAAGGTTTCATTGTCTATATAAGAGAAATTAACGTCGTAGAATTCCATTCCGCCGAGTTTTTTGAGTTGTTCTTTTACTCTGCGACGCATTTCAAGGGAAATCTTAACGATTTCTTCCAAATCGTCCTTTGAAAACTCTCCGTCGGGATACAACAGCTTCAAATACCCGTCTATCATCTTGCGAACGGCAATGGTATCGCGCTGATTCAGATTCTTTCCAAGACGGAAATATCTGTCCAACGCGTCGCCATATTGTTCTTTTCTCAATTCTCTGATAAACTCGGCAAGGTAATCGGTTATAAAACCGTAATCGTTCGTAAAGTGTTCGGGACGGAATTTCGGAACTTCCCAACCGGGAAGATAACAATGCATACGGTCTAAAAACGCGGTATCCGTTCCCATTTCGGGCGGAAAAGGATCAAACAGGCTTGACGTTTTCAACAACACGTCAACGCTCTGATTGATATTGCCGACAAACACCATAGACGCCGAAGCCGCTTTTTCTTCTTTGCCACGGGCAAACGATCCCGACGCCATATAGTCTTTCATTATTTGTATGCCGTCTTTGTCCTTGAATCTGATACCCGCAACTTCATCGAACGCAACGCAGTCCCACAATCCGACAAGCCCGACGGACTTCCTGCTCATATTGTAAAACAAGTTCGCAACCGTTGTCTGCCCGCCTGAAACAAGAATACTGTTAGGCGATATTTCCTTATATAAATGCGACTTACCCGTGCTTCTCGGTCCGAGTTCGCATAAATTGAAATTGTTTTCGACAAGGGGCAACATTCTTGTTATTAAGAGCCACTTTTCTCTATAAGAAAGCGTATCCGGCTCCATTCCGATAGAACGCAACAAAACGTCTATCCACTCGTCTTTTGTGAAATTCTTTCTGCCGCGCTTCAACTCGTCCAAGTCAACGTGCGGCATCTGAATCGGCGTAAGTTTTCTGATGTGTATAGGACAATCGTTCTTCTCTTCTTCTATGTATTCGTATTCGAGTTGAACGATACACCAAATACCGCCGCAAAGCAATCTGTCGTGCTTTTCAGGGTATTCGTCCGCAATAGGAATACCGCGCAGTCCTAAATTAGAAAACGTCGCATAGAAACGGTCATCTCTGATATTGAGTTCGACCGTAATCATATCTATCACCGTGTGGCTTCCGTTTTTACGCAGAACGGACAGAATTTTTTGCGCTTCGTCCGGGCGAACGAAATTATCCGCCAAAATACGTTTAACCTTTTGAACGCCCTCTTCGATAATTGCAGGATCGTCAGAACTGCAATATTGTCCGAGCAAAAACTCCAACACATAAACGGGAACGTTTGCGCCTTCTTTTATTTGTTTCGTAAGATCTTTGCGGACAATCTTCCCGTCAAAGGTTTCCCGAAGTTTTTCCTTTATTTCTTCCCGATTGCTTTTCATTGCTTCTTCCATCACCATACCCTCCGTCAGTTCTCGTCACCGAAAAAACTGAATTCCCCGACAGAAAAGGCTATGTCGATTTGAAATTCTTCTTTCTGTGGCGTTTGTAATCCTGCTTCGTCTTTCATCACAAGATAATACTTCGCTCGATTATTATAGTTGATAGGTTTCAGATTGAACGTACATCTGAACGTTCTGTCCTGCTCATTTTCGCTTGTTTTATTTGCAATAATCTTTGCTACATCACTTACCTGCGTTCCGTTTTCATCGGCAAAGAACAGCACATACGTTTCGGGAACTTTGATACCGCCCACCACTTCTTTCTGATAGAAGTTGAGCGAGAATATCATATTGCAAATCTTTCTGCTTGCTGAAAGTAACCCTATTTCTACGGGTTTCGTATCGAATTTATCACGGTTCTTCTGATACTCTGCGTTTGTGCTTCTGACAAACCGATAGTCGATGATAGGAACGACCAACTCTTGCAAACTGATTCCGCCGTGGACAAAGTTCAAACCGCCGCCGTTCATCTTTATGCGGATATTTTCTCTCGGTGCAAAGCCGTCGTATTGCGTTCCATCCAAAAACTTCACGGGCATCAGGTATTCAGGCGTTGCGCCCTTTTCCATAATGGCATAGCGACGAGCATATTCTACTTCTTTACCGCCGAAGTCCGAACGGTCAATCTTATCGCTTTCAAGAAGCGGTTTTGCTGTATACAAGAAGCCGTGATCCGCCGTAATCAGAACTCGTGTGCCGCGGAACTCATTGCATATTATCCGCACCATATTTTTTATCTCGGAAATGGCTTCGTCGCACGCCGTAAATACAAGTTTTTCGGAAGTATGCGCCGTTTCGTCTATCTTATCGTGATAGATATAAACCACGTCCATACCTTTAATAAGCTCTTGCCTGTCGGCACGCTTCATCTCGATAATATCCCTGTATTTTACCGCAACGCTGTTTCTGTTTGCTTCTTTTAATATCTTATCCCGATAAATACTATCGGTCGGTTCGCCGTCGGCAAGTACCGAAACACTACCGTTCTTCTCAACTACCGATAGTTTTTTATGCGGAAGCAATGCTGCCATTCCGAATTTTGTAATGCTCGGAAATACCGCCTGACAAGACGAAATGTCCACTTTACTTTGCGTTTCTATCTTTAATTGCTCCGCAAGACTTACTCCTACCGCATAACGCATTGCGTCGGATATGATTACAAAAATTCGGCTATCCGCGCGACTGATTTTATTAGCGTAGAAATCTTCCTGCCGCATTACGCCTTGAATCTGCCCGTAATCACGCAGTTCTTCGGCGCACATATCCGACCAATTATTGCCGAGTTCACCCAAGAACCACACGGAATACAAGCCTTCGATTTTGTCCGCGACAGACTTTATCATATCGTCAAGGACGGGGTTTGATTCCTTTAAGCAATTCGTAAAGAACAGGTTGAATTGCCGATAATACGAATCCATTTTATAATACTCTGACGTATAGAGATCCCATATTTCTTTTGCAGAAACAGCGTGAAAACCCGTTGAGTGCTTGATATAGAAATCCTGCATTTCGGCAACCTGATAGATTGCTTCATAATAGTTCTCTACAAAATGATACCAAACGGTTGTTCTGCGTGTTTCTACAACTCTTCTTATTATGTCCGTGCGAATGAAATCGTCCTTTATTTCGGTCATCAATTTGAAGAGAATACACTCGTCTATGCACGGGAATATCTCCGTACCGAACAATTCTTCGATAGAAAGTTGACTTAATCGACGATAGAGTTGATGTTTTTCTTCTATCTGTTCCGCCACCTGCTTCAAGCCGTCGTTATAAACGCTATGTAGCCACTCCGACACGAAATCATAGCAGTATGCCTGATGTGGCACAGATACGAACGCACCGAGTGCCGCAAATTTTTCTTCTCGTATCGTCCTCGATAATGCGGTAAGCATTATGTGCGAAGCAAGATCGGATAGTTTCGGCTCGTCGCTCGTATACCCTGTTGCTTGTTCAACTAAAAACCAAAAGGATCTTGCCGCATTAAAATTCGTTATACTACGGTAAATTTCGTTGCTTTCATTGTCAAGCCCCGCGGAAAGAACCGCTCGAACAATACCATTCAGCGTTGTATCTCTTGCTCCACAAATTACTGATAAAACGGCTAAATGTAATTGTAAAGCATTTGAGATGTTTTTGCTGATACTCGCAACTTTCGCACGGCGTTCTTTGCTATTAAAGAACTTATGGTAGCCGCGCACCGAGCTTCTGATAATCGGTGAAACGGGAAGCCCCATTTCGTCCATCCAAATGGAATTAAGATCGGCGTAAAACTCTTCGCTGTAAAGTTCTATATTCAAAAGCCAATCGTTTTCAAGGTTATCCGTATAGGAAAACGGATTATATACGAGAAAATTGCTGACGGTATCATCAACGGTCAACAGCTTCTTTATTTCAAAGTTATTTTTGCCTGTAAGAACAATCAACTTTGCGTTGGTCAGAGTAATTTCGTCGAGTTTATCTTCAAACTCTCTGTCCTCGTCTTTCCAAAAGATGATTCTGCGTTTATAAAATTCAGGCAATGGCGCGGCGAACCTTCGATTCAAGTCAGCCAAAACTTTCTCTGTATCCATACGTCCTCCTAAGTTACTTTATCGGTGCTAATACGTCCTTAAATATCTCGTAGTTATGCTTTACACCGTCGTCAAGGTCAATAGAAATCATCATATCGGCAAGGTGATGTACTTTTTCTTCAAACTTGCCTATTTCTTCCGCTTGCGCCGTAAGAGTCTGCAACTTTTTCGAAAGCGTTACCCTATCCGATCCGCTCGCATTCAGAAGTCTTTGATTGCAATCGTCTATTGCCGTGCGATAACGCGCTTGTTGTTCGTGAACATAGTCCGTTCTCATTCTTGCAAGCGTGTCCGGCTGATAACGGTGCATATAGATAAGTGCCTTAAACCCATTCTTTTTGCCGCTATCGAACAACCAATAGATAGGACGTTTTTGATATACTTTGAGATGATCCGCATAAAATCCGTTTAAGAAATAATCACGGATAACGTCGCGCGGAAGCCCTTTTCCACCGAGTGCGCCTGCAATAAATCTCAAATTCTCTTCGAGCGTATCTGCACCGTAAACCACTTCGACAAACTTAACGAACTTGCCTACAATATCGTCTGCAAAGTATTCATCGTCGCATATAGGGATAATGTTGTCGCCATCGGGAATATAGGTGGAATACTTACTGCTATCCCATTCTCCGCCCGCATAAACAAGCCCTTCTACGTCAAGGCTGTATCTGCCGAACATACAACCGACAGCATAAGAAATCAGCGACTTAATTTCTCTTGTTAAGTCCGCCTTTCTTACCGTAACGTCTTTATCTTCGACTTCCGGGGTAAGCTCGTCCTGCAACCCGTAAATATCAATAAAGATACGGTTGAGTTCTTCTTCGTTCGTTTTGAGTGTATTAAATCTCTCGTTGCACTCCTCTTCCCACTCTTTATATTTATCTGCAATCAATCTGCCCATTTTTGTTTGTCCTCACTTCTTTCCTTCACCGTTAATTGCTTTGGTTTGCCAACATTTTATTTTCTTCAATCAAATAAGTGCATAACGATGCCGCTAAATTGATTGCCAAGTTTGCAAGTGATTTTGAAATCGTCGAATCGACCGCGCCTGCCCCGTGCGAAGCCGCATTGTTGCGAATAAACGGCAAGCTCATAAGTACACTATCCTTAAACCCGACCGGGTTTATCGTATTCGGTAAATTGCATTGATTCGCCACTTTTTCCGTCAATGCTTTCGCATTACCTTTTTCAGATTCAAGAACAATTTTCATAACGCTTTCATAGCACTTCTCGGCATTGACAATCGCTTCCGGATAGTCGCCTTTTGAGAAAAATTCAATCGCCTTCTGCAATTCATTATAAGCAGACTTGAATTTCGGATCACAATCCGTCAGTTCTTTCACTTTTTCCAATGCCTTTCGCTTCAAATCGACTTCAAATTGTTTCGCGTCTATTTTCACCATCTTTCCATCAGCCAATAGCCACGGAATATCGTTTTGAGAAAAAGTTTCATTGATCTCGCTTGCAAATGCTTTCTTCTCTTTCGTCGATAACACATCGTAGTGCAATTCAATTACATCAAAAAGACAAGCCGTAAACCCGCATAATTGATCTTGCACCGAAGGTATTCCATACCCTAAATTCATCATTTCAAGGTTAAACAGGTCATATCCGATTTCGTGGTTATACGATAGAAGCGCATAAGAAAAAGCATCTATTTCTATTGTTTCTTTGTTGTATCTGCTTGTCCTAATCTTTTGGGGTTCGTTGAAAGTCCGCATAATGCCAACAATATCTTTTTTCGTTCCAAAAGTAATCGTGCCGAAAAAACCATCCTGTTTATCGGCATCTTTTTGCGATAACAAATCACTATATCTTTTAGAAAAAAGCATATTCCCTCCTGTTTCAAGTTCTGATACTTAAAACCGTCCTTTTATATCAGCGGATGCTTTTTGAAATCCCACGATGTTTCAAACGAGTCCCAATCTTCCTGAGCAGCTTTAATATTACATTCGACCAAACAATCGACCTTCTCTTTTCTATCTTTTTTAATTATCATTGGTATTGATCTAATATCTTTAACTAATAAGTTAAGAGTAGGATTCAGTATTTTTTCCAACTCAGGGAAAACACTACTATTAAACATAGCCATATAATATTTTAGATAAGTGTCATCTTTTAGAAATATAGTAAGTCCGCCACCATCAAAAGTCGAGTCTTTCATTTTATAACGAAAACTCGGTGCGGTTGATGCTATCAAAGTCCAAGATATGCCCTCTCTATACCAAAGGTATTCGGGAATAATTCTGGACACTTTATCCTTGTGATAGAAATCCCTCGCGGTCGCACTCCAATCAATTAAATACTCGACATTACCATACCATTTGCGATACGGACCACCCTTCAAATACTTAAGATATTTTTTTTCAACACCAACTTTTGAAGCGTCCACTTCCCACAATAACCGCAAAAAACGATCGTTATCCCCTGTGACGTTTTTGCCATCAGATATTGACATATCATAGAAAGATGGACTATCAAATATGTTCAGAAACTGTTTGCTTATCCAATAAGCAACAGGGCTTCCGGGGATTTTAGAAAAGTTTTCTGCCTGCGATATGTACATAATCTTGTTTTGTTTTTCTGCTGTTGCAGTATTCATATATCCTCCTATGCAGGAAGATACTTCCTGCAAATTAGATTAGCGGATGCTTTTTGAAATTCCAAGAAGTTTCAAAACTATCCCATTCTTGCTTTGATTCCTCTATATTCGCATTTACAAAAGTGCTTACTATGTTATATTGATTTTCGTCTTTTATAATAGGTACATTCGCTATTTGCCCTGACTCAAAATTCATCGTAGGCGACATAGCTTTTAGATAATACATTGCAATGGCACTATTCATCAATCCGATAATATATGTTTCAGGTGGTACTTTTTCGTTTTTACGAAACATACTCAACCCTGCTACATCAAACATAAATCCTTTCGGATAATACCTAAATGCAATTCTACCTGTAGCGATTTTCGACCAAGAAATAGATTCAAAGAACATATAAGTCATACTTCTTGGCACTAAATGTCCAAACGATTTTATGTCTTTACCATCTGATTTCCAATTGATTACATATTCTTGATTACCATACCATTTTTTATAATCTCCACCTTTGTTATACGGAAACCACGTTTTCCCTGTATATAATGCCTGAATACAATCGGTTGCCGTATAGTAAGACTCACTATCGCTTACTTCAAACCACAAACGAAGGAATTTATCATTATTTCCTGTCGTAAATCCATTTCTTGTTTCATAGAAATTACCAAGACCATTTCCCCTTTTGAAAGACTTTATTGCGTTCACACTTAACCAATACGCAATCAGATTTCCGGGAAGCGTTTCAAATATATTTTTATTGGCTACAAAGCGTCGCCCCCCCCCGAATTTTTCAGGTTATCCACAAAGTCTTTCTCTTTATCTTTGCTGTCCACAAGGCGGAAATACACACCGTTACCACCAATATTTGCATTGCGTATGACAAACGAAGTGGTCTGAACAACTTCGCCACCGATTTCCTCGAACGCCCTTGCGCCGAGATGTGCCATATTCACAATTTCTTGTGTCATCAATAGTTTCTTACGCAGATTTTCGTAGCTTGACAAGAACATCCACGCGTGTTGCGTTATCATTCCATAGAGCGAATCTTTTTTCGCCATACGACCGCAAACTTCGATAAAAACAGCAAACAAATCAGACTTGCTATCAGGGAAGTTCTTTTTAACAAAGTCCGATAGTTTCGAGTCCATTCCGCTCGAACCCATATAAGGCGGATTAGTTACTACAACGTCATATTTTTGATGTAAAACCTCCGCTTGCTTCACAATGGGAAGATAGTAATCCAATGCAAAGGTCTGATACAAACTAACGTCATCAATTATTTCGTCAAATCGCTTGTAAAGCATCTCAAAGTCAACGGACGGCACTCGCAGAATTGAACCATACTCTTTGGCATCTTTGAAAGAGTCAACGACTTTCTGCAACTCATTTCTTAACTTCTCATCGCCTTTTACTATATAATCAAAAACTTCGGGCGAGAGTTCGTTGCTCTCCTGAATCGCGTATATTTGCGGTTGAACCCCACGTTCAAAGAATCGACGGTCGTACTGACGTGCTTTCATCATAACAGCAAAATACGCAAGTTGCGCGGCACGCTCATCAAGATCAAGACCATAGATATTGTTTCTCACAATGAGTTGCACAGCGTCACGAACACTATATCCGAAATCACCGTAAATTTGCACTAATACATCGAACATATACACAAGAATATGTCCACTACCCATACAAGGATCAATACATTTTAAGTCTTTCGGATCTATCGTCGAATACTCGGCATAAATTTTAGCGAGTTTTCCTTGAACACTATCTTCTTGTTTGGGATCATCAACGTAATATTTCCAATTTGCCTTTATCGTTGAATCAGGATGTCCTTCTACCCAAATCTTACCGAGCGTATTTTCAACCATATAGCGGACAATCCAATCGGGGGTAAAGAGTTGTGTTGCCGCAGGAATGTTGTCTTTGTTGATTTTTATGTTCTTCTTTAAGTTCTCAAAAACTTTATCTTTTGGCTCGATATTATAGAATTGATAAAGCCACCCGATAATCTGAACGGCGTCTTTCCAATCTTCTTCGGGAATACTCGATACCAACTGTTCGACAACACTTCCCTGCCGTAAAAGATTATCCGGGAATAAGAGTTCGGTGTAGTCCGAAATCTTTTGGAACATACCCGGCAAAACGCTGTTAAGCGCATTGCATTGAACGATGATAAGATACTTGAAAAGTTCTTCTTCCCTATTCTCGTTTTTAAGTTCGTAGACTTTATCAAGTTTCAATCCGGGCAAATTAAGATTGATCGCTTCGTCAAGGATTTGCGGTTTGAAATTATTATCGTCGTCGGTAAAAACGCGGATATGCGTGGGCAAATATCCGTTCACTTCCATAAAGCGTAAAGCGCAAAAACGGTTAAACCAAGTATAGGCAACCTCTTCCATTACCTGCTCGTATCCGTTTTTGTTTATCTGCTCGATAAGAGCGGCGCGCTGATGTTTTTCTTCTGCCGTAAGAAGTTTACCGTTCACGCTGTCGGCATTTCTGTCGGCGTATTCATTTTCGGCAATTCCGTATTGCAACGCCTTTTGCGACACGCGAGAAATCAGTTCTCGTCTTGCCCATACCGCATATTTTTTAATCGCGTTCTTATCCATTGTGTTTCTCCTTACTTAATATCGACGCCGTCGCACCCCTCGATAAGTTTTTCAAGGTTTTGTTTTATTTTTGCGACGTATTCGTCTATATCCGTCTGAGTTTCAAGTTTCTTTGCGGGGAAAAGAATCTGTCGCATAACAGGCTTGTACACTTTTTTCTTTGTTTCGGGTTCAGCCGGCTTCGGCTCTGCGGGAGTCGGACGAGAAAGTGCTTCCATTCTTGAAACGGTTTCGTCCTTATATTTCAGAATACGCTGAACCATACCGTCGAGAAGTGCAAGGCTCTTACAATTTTCTATCTCGTTCTTTCTCTGCGTAAAGAAGGTATCTGCGGTTTCGCTTATATTCTTTACCGTGATATTATGGCTTGACAGTTGATGAACTTCCGCCATACACAGCCGCACGATTTCCATCAGTTCCGCGCGTTTGTCTTCAAGCATTTCGTCGTGAACGTTTTTCACGGTAGAAATCAACCCGTTGAGTTCGGGAATGCTTCTGTAAATGCTTTCTGCCGACTGATTTACTTTGACGATTGCTCTGATACGGTTCAACGCCTTATTTGCTTCTTCGTTTGCGGAAATATAATCTACGTCGTTGCGAAGATCCGCCTCAAACTTCGTTGCGGCATCGAATACCGTTACTTGATTTTTGAAGAACGATTCAACGTTTTGCATATCATCTTTATCGTCAAGCAAATCGTTATCTCTATCCAAGAGTTTATCTATAAGCGCGCTGTTGTCTTTCGCTTGCGACAGAATATCCTGCATTAAAGAAACGCTGTCCGCCACGAGTTTTTTATCGGGATAGTTATGCTCGCTGTCATAGCGGCTGTAAAGTTCCTGATAATGTTCCCTTTTCGCTTCAAATTTCTCTTTGATAAATCTTACAAGCCCGTCCTCATCGTCGGGAACATCCATCACGTCAAAATACTCGCGCAAGAATTCTTTGGCGCGTTTCATCTTTGTTTCCGAAACAACGATACGTTTTGAAATCTGAACTTTTCCGACTTCCGATTTTTTGCGAAGCATATCCGCAAGACGACGATCATCGGGTTGAACGGTCATTCCCGCATATTTGAGCGTTACTTTTTGATCGTGAATCAGTATCGCAACAACTCCGGCTATATCTATCTCGCGCCAACCGTAAGGAATCGCCTGATACCTTGCCTGAACGTCTGCCATAGAAGTCGGCAAGTGTCTGCGAGATTGCACTTCGAGATATTCTTCGACCTTTGCGGCGGCGTTCTGATTCGGCACTAATCCTGCGATATGCGGAACTAAACCCTGCGCAACAGACATTATTTCCGCGTCGCTTTCATAGTTCTGCTCTATTAAAGACAATTCGCTGTAAACGTGCGCTACAAGGTATTCGAGAGCCTGTTCGATTCTTGACTTGGCATCTCCGCCCTTTATCGAAAGATGTTCACCCGCGACATAAAACTCTGCGGTTTCTATTGCCTTTTTAAGTGCTTCTGCAGCTTCCGATTCATAAGCCGTTGCTTCATCCTGCTCTGCGCGAATAATGTCCTGCACCGACTTGGGAAGCTGCGCAACGTTGCGTTGCTTTATGTATTTGCGAATTTTCATCGCCTGTTCAAGCGACGTATAATACGGTGTATCACCGAGAACTGCTATAATCTGCCCTGCCGATTCGGTCATCAGTCGCATTTCGCTCTTATCTATGGCGTCGGTTGCAACGGACAAGAATTTCAGCTTCATTCCGCCGTTTACCGCGCCTACGTTCACGCCGTCTACCATTTGATCGAAAGAGAAATCGTATTTATCGTGACGGAACTTTTTATTGGTGTAAATATCCCCGAAAATGATATGTGCGATTTTCTCTACAATGGTAGCCGTATCCACTACCGTTTTCTTTATTTCGCTCTGTATATCCTGTTCTTCATCGGTAAGGAAGTTATATACATCGCCCGATCTGCCGATATAGTTCTGTCCGAGAAGTCTGTTAAGCGAATTTCTTACTTTTTCACGCAACGCAATTTTATCTGCGCCGATGTTATCCGCCATCAGAATGACAATATTATCAAGGGTTGCTTTAATATCGTTGCTGATATATCTGACAAGATACAGCAGTTTCAGAATCGACACGTCATACTGTTCGATTCCGTCGCTATTATCGGCGGCTTTCTGACAACGTTCGATGACTCGACGAATAGAACTGTCAAGGAACGTATGAAGCGTATCGTAGAACATATAAAACGGAACGAGCGTCGTTTCGTCTTTTTCCTGAATTTTTTGAGCCGTTTCCTGAAAACCGGAAAGCATAGAACGTTCGCCGTTCGATTGATGTTTTCCCGCGTTTCCGTGCTTACGGATTTCATTAAACACTCTCTGCATAAGAGTGAATTGATACGGCACGAACGGATAATTTATAACAAAATCGTTCGTTCCGCTATACCCCTTAATGTCGAGCATAGAATCCGTAAACGTGAAAAGGTTACGGAGAACGGAATCGTTTCTCGCATAAAGTGCTTCAAGATCGGGAACAACCGAATCTTTTTTCTTTAAGATACGCTTTTGCACAACCTCATCTACGGAAGATGACGTAAGCGACAGACGATTTTTGAAACGTGCCTGAATACGGGAAAACTCGTTTTCTCTCACACGAATAATCTCATCTATTGCTTCCTGCCCTGTGCAGACTACCCACACATTACTGCCGCATTCGCTGCCGATTTTTTCGACCAACGACTGCAAATTCAAAAGCAAATCGGTATCCGTTCCGATATACTGTCCGACTTCGTCGATCATAAAAAGCAGTCTGAAATTCTTCGGTTTTGTTTTTACATAATCTTTGATTTCGGAAACAAGTTGAGCAATGCTCATCTCCGTCGTTTCCGTTCCGTCAAACCAATTATGGGCGGCAGTTTCGCTCATTCCGAGAACTTCTACAAGCGTTTCTACTATATCATCTTCAAAGAACGCAAACGAATCTCTTGCTTCGAGCCATTCGTCGCCGTTCTTCTCTTTGAAAACACGACGGAATTGTTCAGTCTTGCCTTGCTTATCAATGAATTGTTCGAGTTTCGCAACTTTAAGATTTTCACCGAAGAAGCCGAGATGATTGTAAAACATCTTCGCAAACACTTTCAAAACGGCTGTTTTATCCTTATTGATAGAGCCTTCAATATCAATGTTGAACAGAATTGTTTCTGTCTGATTACGTGTGGCTTTATCTATAAGCATAAACGTTGCCGGATCGTCGGCAAACTTATCGCGGAAATACTCGACGGTTTTCTTGCCGTCGATTTCTTTATTTTCCAAGATGTACGAAAGCATTTTCAGAAAGTGCGATTTACCACTTCCGAAAAAGCCTGAAATCCATACGCCAATATCTGCCGTAGGCGTCGAAAAAGCCTCGTCGTAATAATCGAAGAACTGAATGAAGTGTTTTTTCAATTCTTTCGTTATGACGTATTCTTTTACTTCCTGACGAGCAACGTCCGCCGTATCCTGATCGACCTTGATAACGCCGTTAATCTGACGATTTATATCTTCTTGAAATAAGTTGCGAATAATCATCGTTTTCTCCTCCTAAATGATATTGAACGCTCTGTAATACGAGTTCGGTTTCAACTTATTGAACAGTTTCAGTTGCGCGTCCTCGAATTTTCCGGGATACAACACAAGAATCGGTATATTTGAAAAATGCGGTTGCATTGCTTCCAATAAGGAATGAACTCTCATAAACGGGAATACGTCGCCTACTCCCGACAGAAGAATCATATCCGTTCCGCGCGTTTGCGGTTCAAAATTCATTTGATTGATAAACGCAGATTCGGTTGTGATCGAGTGCATTTGGCGAAGCAAATAATCTTTCCCTTTCTTTTCTTCCATTGCAGGGATTTTGGAAAGAATATTCTTCTTGCGGCATATATCTAAAAACACTTCGTAAAGATTAAAACTGTGAACGCGGCACTTTAAGTTTTGTTCGACTATAAGCCCTTCGACAAAATTATGTACCGTCATCTCTTCCGTCGGTTCATAGCAAAAGATCCATATATTAACCTCGTTACTTAATCCTTTGCCCCAAAGGAAATCTTCGGTCTGTATTTTTAGCTTTAACCTATCCAATCTCTCGTTTATGTCGCCCATAATGCAACTCCTATTCAAAGAAATTAAAAGCCGGGAACGCGATTTCATCGCCGTTCTCTCTGATACCATCTTCCAATACTCTTGAAATCAATACCGGATTAAGATGAGCTGAGTTTGTATTATCGAGATATTCGTTTTCGACCAATATTTTTATTAGCACTTGCCGTATTTTGTCGATGGTTGACGGCGACCAAGACGCAACGTAATCATCCTGTTCCTGCAACCGCATTAGAAAAACGCTTGCTTCCATCTTTCCGAACGACATATCTTTTAATCTGAACTTTTCCCCTACCACCTGAGTCATAAAATCCCAAACAAGGCGACTCTGCTTCATCATTGCGTATAAGCAAATCTGTTTTGCTTCATCGGTAGGACGAGTTGCTAACGCTTCGACAAGTTTTTCATTGTTTAATGCCTTTAATCTTCTAATACAACCTGACGTTATCAACTTGATTGACTTCTCTGTGGGAAACTGAAATAAATTCTCGCTGTATATACGCTCATATATTTCTTCGTCCGTCAAGCCCTCTATCATCAATTTCGCCGTCGTCCGCATTTCAAAAAACAGAAATTGCTCTCTTGTCAAAGAGCCTGAATGTGCATACGGGCTATTCGTATTCGTCCCATTATTCAGTACCATCTGATTCACCTTATACCCGAAAAAATTATCAGTACCGCCTACCGCGTTTCAAGCAATAGGTGTACAAAAATAATTTTTATTGTTCGCCTATTCGTGTAATAGGCGAACAATCGAAAGTTCAGCGTTCATCTATCGAAAAGATTTATGAAAAAATGCGAGATTTTCATTCTCGCAAAAAGGGGTTTATATTGACCTTTCTTCTTTTTTATGGTATAATATAGCATAGGAAAAGCCGCCTATTACACGAATAGGCGGCTTTATTTCGTTTCTTATTCATTCTATCTCTAACATCTCAAACTCATTGCAGATGCCTAAATTTCGCCTTGATTCTTGATATTATCCGCTATATTCATAATCGGCACGCCGAGTTCCTGTGCGTACTTATAGCATTTATACGCACCGCCATAATCACGCTTGATATAGACGATCATCATATCACAGTTCTCGGCAAGCCATTTGTTGCGTTCTCCTATCGCCGCTTTGTAATGGCACTTCCTATCGGTCGGGATAATAACGCTATCATAAGACTTCTCTATAATATCCAAGTTCGCCACGGGATATGGTTCAACAAGCGTAAGTTCGCACCACTCTTCCCATTCTCTTCGGAATCGTCTGACGGCTTGTGTAGCAAGGTCATCAAACTCGCCGTTTCGTCCCACGTTAAAGTCTATAAACCCATATTTACGGTGCAGCAATTCGATTACTTCGTCAAGTTCTTCTTCGACTTGTCGGTACTCGTCCACTACTCTATGACCTATAAATGAAACCCGAAAAATATCCAATTCAATGCCTCCCGATAGGTGAATTATCTTGCAGAATTTTGTTCGCCTATTAAAGCAATAGGTGAACAAAACCGTAGACTTCGGACACCTATCGAGAGTATTTACGATTTTTATTACTTTTCTAACCGCGCGAAAGCATTGCACATTGACTTTACTACCGTTTTATGGTATAATAAATGTAATATTTGAGCCGTCTATTGCTTTAACAGACGGCTTTTTTAGTTGAATATTTTGCCGAGCTTATTCATCATATCCTGCTTGTGTTCCATAAGTGAATGGGCGTATCTGTTCAGCGTTACCGTGGCGTTTTTATGCCCCAATATCTCCGCCAATGTTTTCACGTCCATTCCGCATTCCAAAGCGCGTGTAGCAAACGTATGCCGAAGTGAGTGAAAACCTTTACGCTCGATATGCAAACGCTTTTGCAGAAGTTCAAATGTTCTCTGATAAGATCGCACGGTTGGCGGTTCTCCATTTTCCGATTCCACAACATACTCCGAAATGCTTTTCCTTTTATACTCTTTCAGAACGGGAAGCAACTGCTTCGGAAGCGGAATCATTCTTTTGGAAGAAGTTGTTTTCGGCAAGTCCGTGATCCGACAGAGATTCCCTTTTTCATCTCGTCCGTCGTGGCAAGTTTTGTTCACCGCAAGCGTTCCTTTCGTGAAGTCAATATCCGACCAAGTAAGCGCAAGCAATTCTCCGATACGCAAACCCGAATAAAGACAAATCACGATCCCGATGAATTTCCGTTTCTTATTCGACATCGCCGCCTGCTCTATCTTCTTCTGTTCGGCAAGCGAAAAACAGGATACTTCTTTCTCTTTCGTTTTCGGTCGTCTGATTTTGTCTGTCGTGTACTCTTTCAGTTCTCCGAGCGTATACGCAAGTTTCAGAGAATTCTGAATAACCGTAATAATCCCGTTTACGGAATTAGCCGCTAACCCCTTTCCGGTTGTCAGATTACCCGACTGCATAAGTTCGGTAATATACTTCTGTATGACGATGGGCGACAGTTCTTCAAGCTCGTACTCGCCCAACTTTACCTTCAAGTGCTTTTCGATAATCTCCGAATATCTTTCACACGTTTTCGTTTTAGACGAAGGCTCTATGTAGTTCGCAAACCATACGTCCAACCATTCTTTGTATTTCATTGAAAACTCCTTTCGATTTACTGCTATTATTATAATTTTTCTCACCGTAAATAGGAAATCACCCCTCGAAACGGCATAAAAAAAGAGAGAACATTTATCCTTGTTCTCTCTTAAAAGATTTGTATTAAATTGTAGGTGTCAGGTGGGGATTAAAACGAAGTCGTCAGTTCAAGTCCTGTTTTTTGAAAAATAGGTCAAAATGCAGCTCCTAAATTCAAATATTCCGCGAAGGGCGCGAAACACAAGATATGGTAACAAAAAAGCACAAGACCTACTAAATCTTGTGCTTTTTATGTTTTGTAGCTTTTTCGTACTACAAAGATGGTGCGGATAGCAGGGATCGAACCTGTACGGAAAATCCAAAGGATCCTAAATCCTTCGCGTCTGCCAGTTCCGCCATATCCGCATAAAAGCGTACGAAAAGTCGTACGCTTTTTGTTTATTTTATTACGCCTTTTTTAAGAATTATATTAGCGTATATCGCCTGTTCGCCGGTTGCGATAACGGCGTAGGCTTTTTTCGCCCGGTCATAAAACGCATAACGCTCTATTTCCGCTTTTCTGACGTTTTTATCGCATTTATTCGCGACTTTATCGTATTTAGCCCAGATTTCGGGAGTCGGATCCCCGTTGGTGGTTTGCATCAACATAAAATTTTCGTCCGAATACGTGTCAAGCGGAATAAGAGAAAGGACGGCGTCGAGAATTTCGACCCCTCCCAATCCGTCGGCGCGAACTACTCTCTGACCGCAAGTTTCGCTGGGGAAATTACCGTCTGCAATAACTATCTCGTCGCCATGACCCATTTCGCAAAGAACTTTAATCAGTTCGGGACTTACTAACTTCGGAACGCCTTTTAACATTCTTTTTACCTCGCCTTTTTTCTAAATTATACACTTTAAGCAAAAAAAACGCAAGGAAAAAAGTCAATGATTTTCGATTTTTATTCGCCACTGATTACTTGACAAATAATATTTTCTACGTCTCGTCGTCCTTTTGACGGAATCGCTATAATATGTCCGTCGGCAATATCGAAAATTGCATAAGTTTCAACGCTACCCTTAACCGTTTCGATAAATTGAGGCGTTGAATCACTTAACGAAACGTAAAACGCCGTAACCGACCTATCCGTTTCAACGTATAAGTCGTTTCGCTTTAACTCTTTCGGTAAGTTGATCTGCCGATCGTAAACGGCAACAACTTCATTCTCTCTATATAAAATACCGATCCGTCCGTCTTCGATAAGCAAATTTTTAACGTTTATCTCGCCTGTAATTTTAACGTAAACGCAGCCGTCTTTCGCTGCGGCAGCAAAATATTTTTCTCTCGGATTTTTACGTACGAAAGTGCCGTGTTTTCGCGGATGAAAGGTATTTTTTACGACGGTGTTCGTCTCGGATTCCGATAGAATTTCTACCGCTTTCGGATGAATTACGGTCGCCCCGAATTTTGCCAGATTTTCCAAGGTCGAATATGAAATTTCCTGCATAGGCGACGTTTGAGCGACAACCTTCGGATCGTATGCGTAAACGCCGTCAACGTCGGTAAAATCGACGAATAAATCTGCGTTTATCGCTTTTGCCGCTATTGCTCCGCTGACGTCTCCACCGCCCCGTGAAAAAGTTCTTATCTTACCGAAATCGTCCGAGCCGTAAAACCCGCCCGTAACGAATTTACCTACCGATTTATATTTTTCTCCGATATTGAAGCACGTCTATTCTTCGTTTATTTCGCCGTTATCGCAAAACTTAAATATCTCTTTCGCATCTACGAAAGCGACTCCGAAAAATTTAGAAAATAAAAGCGAATACAGATATTCGCCACGGGATATAAGAAAATCGGGATCGTTCGCTCCGACCTCGATTTTCATTAGTTCTTCTTCAAAATCAAATTTTAATTGTAAATCGTCTTTTAATCGCCGTACTCTTTCAAAAACAGAATTAAGCGACTTTTTAACGCTTTCACCTTTCTGAATTTTTCTGTAAGCGTCAACGAGCATATCGGTGATTTTAGGATAACCTCCCGTCTTACCGCCGGCGGAAACAACTATAATTTCGATATTGTTTTCTATCCGTATCGCGTCGGCGACTTTTCGGAATGCATTCGCGTCCGCCATCGAAGTTCCGCCGAATTTTGCGACTTTTATCAAGCCTTTATTACCGCAAATACGAATATTGCCAAAGCAAGAGCGATTACCGCGCTTACGACTGTTCTTACGATTTTTGCGCCCGTAGTTTCTTTTCTTTCGGATTTCATAGTTTTCGGTCTCCTTATTTATGCGGTAAAAATTCTTGCCAATAGTATTCTTTAAGCGTCTGACGGAGCATTTCGGAGTCGGCGTAACGTTTAATCTTGCCGCCATGCGCTATCGAGATAATACCCGTTTCTTCGGACACGATCAAAGCAGTTACGTTTATAGTTTCGGTTATACCGATACCCGCGCGGTGTCTCGTCCCGAGTTCTTTAGGAATATTCGTTTCCTGCGAAAGCGGAAGAAAGCAACCGGAAGCGAGAATCTTAGTTCCGTTTATAATCATAGCGCCGTCGTGAAGCGGAGTTTTCGGGAAAAATATGCTTTCGATAAGCGCGGACGAAATATCCGAATCTACGACTACGCCGCTTTCGATAATCGCTCTCGGCAAATTATCGTTGGCAAGAATGATTATCGCGCCTACGTCGTTTTTAGACATGTTTTGCAACGCTTTGATTATTTCGTCTATGCAAGCGTCTGCGGTGTTCTTTTTAGGCGAACCTTTTTCAACGTGCCTTATTTCACCGCTTTTTTTAGCGAAAGTTTCCCATATATCTCTCTTAATCTCCGTTGCGAAAAGTCCCGTTTCGGCAACTATACACAGCGCGGGAATCAGCAGATACAGGTATCTTTCTATTTCGCTTTTATCTTTAATCGTCGCGAAAACGCAACCCGTAGCGAGTATAAAGGCTATAAATGAGAAAATCAGCCATTTAGCGTTATTTCTATGTAACACGCTTATCGCAAAGAAAAACAATACGAACAGCGCCGCAACCGTCAAACACGACGCGAGCGGACTATCTGTAAAGGATTTTGCGAAATTTTCGAATATTTTAGCGATATTCATTTGCTTCTCCTTAAGATTATATGCAATGATTTAGTCAATAGTTACCCTAATAATATCTCGAATACGCCGTTTATTACGGCAGAATTTTGTTCGATCTTTCCCGTTTTGAAGTTTTCGTCGAGTTTTGACAACCCGTCTACGACGTTCAACAGTCTTTTAGGCGAAAACGCTTTCGCTTGTCTTTTCGCCATGGTTATAGCGTATTCTTTTACACCTAACGTGTCTGCTATTTCTGCGTTTGACGCGCTTGACAACGAAGCATACAACAACCTTCTGAAATAGTAGTACAACGACACGAATAACTTTTGCCCGTCCTGCGAAGCGTTCATCGCTTCCATAAAAGACGAATACGCTTTATCGTAATTCTTATTCGCTATAAACTCGACTATCTCGTAAAGCCGATAATCGGTTTCTTTAACGCAAATCGCCGCAACGTCGTCTTCCGATATCTGCCCTTTTGTCAAACAATAGGCGATCAGTTTTTCGGTTTCGCCGTTAATCCTCGTCATATCGAACGCGCAATAATCCGTTATCGTTTTAATTGCGCCGTCGGTAATCGTCAGATTTTCTTTTGACGCCCGATTTTTTATCCACGCTTTTATAAGCGCTTCGTCGCCCTTGGAACAATCGACGAAAGTTACGTTTGGTAATTTTTTCAGAGATTCGCTCGCCGATACGTTGCATATCACCAAAACGGTACTGTCGCAAGGTTTATCGAAATACGGCTTCATTTTGTTAATTTCGGCGGCGGCAGGATAAAATTCTTTTAACAGAACTACCCTTTTTTCGCTCATAAACGGACAACTGAAAAGCGCGGAATTGAAAGCGTCGAAATCTTCTTTTATCACGGAACTCTCGAAGCGGGTGAGATTTATTTCAGGCATTTTAACGTAGCGTTCTATAATCAATCTCGCCGCGTTTTCGACGAAAAATGCGTCGTCGCCGCACGCAAGATAAATCGGAGCGACATTATCTATTAAACTCTTTTTCAGTTCGCGAAATCTCATTTGCCTACATTCTATCATTTTTAACGATAAAAAGCAATTATTTTATCATAATAAAACCATTACGAACGCCAAAGAAATAGCCGTTCCCGCAGACAGAAGTTTAATTTTGCGGTTTGCCCCGACCAAATCCGAAGCAATCGACAGCGCGATAAAATATATTACCATCGCCCACGAAGGGAAAACGGTAACCGCGGCTTTCGTTTTAGCAAGCAATCCCGTAAAGTAATCTATTCCGCGCAACATATTATCCGCAACGAAATTCGCGATTGACGGCGGAATTATAAGAGACAAACCGAGCCCGATAAAGCATGCAAAAAAGCAAACGACTACGACGGGAACTATAACGAAGTTCGACACGATCGAAACGAGCGGAAAAGAACCGAAATAGCAGACCGATAAAGGCATTGCGACTGCCTGCGCGGCAAATATCGCGCCGATGCTCCCTTTTAATTTTTCGGATTTGCCGCGTATAAGCGCGGCAACTGCGGGAGAAATCACTATCAGACTTAAACACAGCGAAAACGACAGTACGAAACCCGCATTGAACAGATCGCAGGAATTCATAAGCAATACCGTAATACTTGCCACCGCTAACGCGCTCAACGAATCTTTCTTTTCGTATGCCGTCCCGACGATTAAGTAAACCGAACAGATTATCGCCGCTCGTAGCGAAGACGCCGAAAATCCGCATACCCAGGAATACGTAAACAGAACAAAAATAACAATAATGGACTTATAAGCCTTTTTAACGGGTATAGGCTTCATTATCAAAGACAATAACGCGCATAAAAGCCCAACGTGCATACCCGAAACCGCGAAAACGTGAGCAATGCCCGCCGTTCTGTAAATGTCGGCGTTATCTTTAAGCGCGGCGGTATCGCCGCATATCATACCAACCGCGATATTTTTAGACGTATCGCTCATCGACGAAAGTCTTTCGTTTACGAATTTACGAAACGAATATTTTACGGACTTTTTTACGCCGATTTTTACGATATCGCCGCTCGGTTTTGCTATCGAAGAAATTCCGTTCATTACGTAATCGGAGTATTTCCCGTCCGTTACGCTGTTCGCCCCGTACACGAACGCGTCAAATTCTACGACGTCGCATACGTCATACTTCTCTTCGATACCGTACAGAGCGATATTTCCGGTATTGCGCCCGTCAACGGTACACTCAATCAAGCGATAATTATACCTACCGTCGAAATAACTTACGTAGTTAATAACTCCTTCAACCCTATAATCTCCGCTTTCGCAAGCGCCGATTTTTACTTTGTTTACGGAATTTTCAATCGCAAACCCGCCGAAAAACGTCAGAAGCAAACTTGCAATCGCAGTTGATCCGACAAGAAATTTGTTACTTTTTCGAAATATAAGGAAATACAACGTAAAGCCGAAACCTATTATCAGAAAAGGAATAATTCTTGCCCATACGCCTAAACCCGGAGTATAGCGAGCAAAAATTATTGCGATTATTTGCGAAAGAGCGATAATTACGAGCGGTCTGAAATTGAGAATTTTACGTCTTTTCCTTTGCGTTTCAGACTTCGTACGTTTCACCTTCTTCGGCAACGAGACACATATCGCAGACGGTAATAGCCTCGTCTATTATATCTTTTTCGTCATATTCGGGATTTATATGAGAAATTACGGTTTTAACCGAGTATTTTTCGGCAAGTTCGGCGCATTTTTTAATACTCAGATGCGGTTTCGCGCTCGTCCAGTCTTTTTCGAGAAATCCGCCGTCCAAAAGCGCGAGATCTGCATTTTCGACCGATCTTTCAAGATTTTTGCATTCGTTGGAATCCCCGCCGTATGCAAACGTTCGCGCGCCGTCGCAAGCGGTAAAACCAAGACACGGAACGGGATGATTGACCGAATAAAATTTCAAAGACAAGTCTTTAAGCCTGATTTCTTGTCCGTCGCCGACCGTAATAACGTCGAACGCCTTCATGTTCTTAAAAGCAGCCAAAAGCGGACTGTCGCATTCGGGACAATATAGTTTTACGGGTAATTTTACCTTACCTGCGATCGAAAGCCGTAAAAGATAATAACTTAAAACCCCGATATCGCTGCAATGATCGAAATGAAAATGAGAAATTATTATAGCGTCCAAATCGGATACGTCGACGGAATTTATAAGTCTGACAAACGCCCCCGACCCAAGTTCAAACGCTACCGTCGCCGAATCGGAAGTTAAAAGGTACGCGCTCGTCGCTCCGCCGCTTTTAGGATACGGTCCGTATTTCCCTAATACTTTAACTTTCATATAGCACCTCTATAACATTTTAATAAAATACTTATAAAATGTCAATTTCTAACGTTGCATATGTTTGCGTTAAATAAAATAATTTGCTATAATATTGACCGCGAAAGGGTGTCCTGCGGTGTTCGCCACAAGAGTTTTATCGTATCCACAAATCAAAATAAGGGAGCGCTTTCGTCTGTTCCGATACGCGAATGCCCGCGGTCGTGTCTTGCGTGCAGACCATATAATTACGGGAAAAACGGATTCGGAAAGCGGCGCACCCACCTGCAATAAAGCGGGTTGATTATACTTTTGAACGGCACAGGCAGGATAATATTCGTATTTTTTAACGTATTTCGTCCGATTTACGGTTTTACGGAAAGAAAATTCGATAAAACGACGAAAAACGATTGCAAAAAGTCAAATTATATGATATTATGATTAGGCTTTGACAGACGGCCTCATGGTCAAGCGGTTAAGACGTCGCCCTCTCACGGCGAAATCAGCGGTTCGATTCCGCTTGGGGCTACCAGACGAGTAACGGTTTATAAGTTTTTCTTATAGACCGTTATTTTTGCGTAAATTCATACAATTGATTGAAATCGTTTAACAAATATTCTATAATATCGGTGAAACAAATCGAAATTTTTAGAGGTAAAACGGTATGAAAAGCAAAGCGTTGGTAGTTATCGATCTTCAAAACGACATCACAAAAAATTATAAAGATATCATCAATCGCGTTAATCGCGCGATTGACGCAGCAACCGACAAGGGAATATTCGTAGTCTATATTAAGCACAATAATTTATCGGCAGGAACGAGAACTTTTAAGCCGAACACACGCGGTTCGGAGTTTGTGCCGGAATTAAAAATCGTTTCGGATTATATATTCGTTAAGACGAAAAGTAACGCTTTGACGAGTAAAGACTTTACCGATTTCATTGAAAAACGCGGTGTAACGGAGTTTTATATTACGGGCGCAGACGCTACCGCTTGTATAAAATCAACCTGTTTCAATATGGCTAAAACTAACTATATAGTTCACGTGTTGTCCGACTGTATAACGAGTTACGATAAAAATAAATTGCCCGAAATGATTGCGTATTACGAAG
>OLYC01000528.1_pt1 | contig 31017 bp, 31 predicted proteins | sample 1674271 | NCBI WGS metagenome assembly OLYC01 (sample SAMEA103958154, study PRJEB25191) | human gut metagenome
AATCACCCGTTCGCCACGCACAATTGCTACGCTTTCATTCTGCGAAGCGGCGCGGCGAGATTTTCCGACGACGGAGAACCGCAGGGCACGGCGGGGCAACCTATGCTCGAAGCGATTAAAAACAACGGTTTATACAACGTTATCGCCGTCGTTACGAGATATTTCGGCGGAATAAAACTCGGCGCAGGCGGTCTGGTAAGAGCCTATTCGGGCGCGGTATCGTCCGCAATCGGGCTTGCGGGCAAAGTAAATTTTTACCCGTCCGACGTTTACGGAATTTCGTTTAACTACGACGCGTATTCCCACTTTCTGAAATTTACGCAAAATAACCCGATAACCGTGCTATCCACCGACTTCGACCAAAACGTAAAGGTTAAAATCGCCGTTAAAAAGCCGAGCGAAAGCGTTATTTCCGCCGTAAACGATTTACTTATCGGCAAAGCGAAAATCGAAAAAATTTCGGAGGGATATTACGCCTATGAATAAAATTACGGACATAAAACCGCAGGTAAAAACCCCGACGAGATGCAATATCTATCTCGACAACGCCTTTTATTGCGGACTCGAACTCGAAACCGTAATGCGTTACCGACTTAAAATCGGAACGGAAATAGAAAAAGAGAAGTTGGACGAGATACAAGCCGACAGCGAAAAAGCGCGCGCGCTCGACAAGGCGTTGAATTTTATTTCGCGTTCCAAAAAGACCGAAAAACAAGTGCGCGACTATCTTAAAACCAAAGGTTATCTTGACAAGACGATCGACGGAGTTATCGAAAAAATGGCTTCGTATTCGTTTATCGACGACGCGGACTATTCCGCCGACTACGCGAGAAGCGTTTCAAAAAACAAAGGCAAAAGGCTGATCGCAATGGAGTTGAAGCGTAAAGGAGTATCGGACGAAGATATGTCGGCTGCGCTCGACAACTTGGGCGACGAATTGCCTTCCGCACTCGCCGTTGCCGAAAAGTATTCCAGGACAAAAGAAAAAACACGCGAAAACTCGCTTAAATGCTATAAATATTTACTGTCGAAGGGGTTTTCGTACGACACCGCGAAAGAAGCGGTAGATAAGATATTTCAGAATGAAGACGATAATTTTTGACGAAGTGGCGTCGACGAACGACGAACTTAAAAAACTTAAAGACCCTGCCGAAGACGTGCTTATGATCGCCCGCCGCCAAAGCGGCGGCAGAGGCAGCAAGGGGCGTTCGTTCTCTTGCGAAAAGGGCGGCGCGTATCTCTCGCTTTTGCGGCTATACCCCTGCAAGGCTGAAGAGAGTTTTTCGATAATGATAACGGCAGCCGTGGCGGTGGTAAAAACTCTCGCGGCGTTCGACGTAACCGCCACGATAAAGTGGCCCAACGATATTTTCGTAGGCGATAAAAAAATTTGCGGAATTTTAATAGAGAACGTTTTCGAGGGCGATACGGTCTCCAGATCTATCGTCGGCATCGGCGTAAATCTTAACAACCCCCTGCCCGCGGAATTGAAAAACACCGCGACTTCGGTTTACGAAATAACGGGGCGTAAGGCGGATATCGATACGTTTACGGCAACTCTCGCGTATAACTTGTATCAAAAATACGATATAGACGAGTACAGACGATCGCTCGGAATTTTAGGCAAAAAAATCAAAATCATACGCGGCGACAAAACCTACGAAGGCGTTGCGAAAGACGTTTTGCCGAACGGCAATTTACTTTTGGAAAGCGGCGAAATTCTGTCCGCCGCCGAAATCACGGTAAGATGACTCATCCGTCGCGCCATGCGCGCCACCTTCCCTGCAAGGGAAGGCAAGAAACAACCGACACACTAAAAACAAAGCGAAAATTTTATAAGTTAAACTCACCGATTCGGGGACTATAGAAAAACGTAATATGCAAAACACTGAAAACAAATACGATTTCAACAATCCGAAATTGAAAACGATTTCTCGAAATCTTCGCAAAGCAATGACACCGCAAGAACGACGACTTTGGTACGCTTGTCTGAAAGCCTTGCCGTGGACTATACGCCGACAATACGTTATTTCCGAGTACGTCGTTGATTTTTATTGCGCCGAAAAAAGAATCGCTATAGAAATCGACGGTTCGGGACATTACGAGCCGGCAGCGGAAGAAAAAGACAGGATTCGCACTCAAAAACTCAATTCGCTCGGAGTAACGGTTATACGCTACGACAACCACGACGTAAACAAGCACTTCAAAGACGTATGCAACGATATCTACGATCGACTTGCCGCAGCCCCGTCCGTCAGGATACCGCAATACAAGACGAAATGCTAAACCACGGTCTTGCCTTCCCTTGCAGGGAAGGTGGCGGCGTAGCCGACGGATGAGTTAAAGTTTTTGCGTAAAACGATTGTAATTTTAAGAGATTTATGATAAAATATTATCGGTGGAGGTTTTTTCCGCCGATATTTCTTTATCGTCGGGGTATATATATCCCGATAAAGGAGCAAAAAATGAAAAAGAATCTTTCCAAAATGCTCAAAGCCGCTTTGATAGCGGCGGCTGCCGTAATCGTTTTTTCGATAGTCGGCTTACTGCTCGCAGTTTTCAACGTGGTGAACGCCGAACCGTGGAAACTTTGTCTTCTGATACTCATTTTCGGGCTTGCGCTCGTATTTCTCGTGTACGGCGTAGTCGTTAAAGGCGGATACGAAACCGCCGTAGCGTTGATGCTCGCCATGATAGGCGCGACTATTCTGCTTATCCCCGTAATCAAGTGGTGGGTAATTCTCGTAGACGTATTGTTCTGCGCACTCGCTATCGTCGTGCTTATGATTATGAAGTCGGATAAACTCATCGTAAAACGCGCCGAAGACGACCCGAACTACAAGACTTACGACGACGTAAGACAAGAAAAACTCGAAAAACAAATCAAAGAAGAATCCGAACCTCTCCCGGAACTTAAAAATTACAACAAAGACGACAAATCAATCTAAGTATAATTCAAGGCGAAACATGCAAAAAAGAAATTTAACTCTTTTGACCGATTTATACGAACTCACGATGATGAACGGCTATTATCTTAAAGGCAAAAAAGACCAGATAGCCGTTTTCGACGTGTTTTTCAGACAGAACGAACTTATAACCTACTCGCTTTCGGCGGGGCTCGAACAAGCCGTAGACTACGTACTCGGCATCAACTTCGACGACGAAGAAATCGGATATCTTCGTTCGCTCGGCATTTTCGATGAAGGCTTTTTAGAGTATCTTAAAACCCTTAAATTTACGGGCGATATCTACGCCGTTCCCGAAGGAACGGTCGTTTTCCCCGGCGAGCCGATATTCACCGTAAAAGCGCCCGTCATTCAGGCGCAACTTATCGAAGCCGCCGTTCTTAACATAATAAATCATCAGACCCTTATCGCGACGAAGGCGGCTAAAATAACCGCCGCAGCCAAGGGCGACAACGTCATGGAGTTCGGACTTCGCCGCGCGCAGGGTCCCGACGCGGGTATATACGGCGCAAGGGCGGCGATTATAGGCGGCTGTTCTTCGACGTCAAACGTCCTTGCGGGCAAGGAATTCGGCGTTAAAGTTGCCGGTACGCACGCCCACAGTTGGGTTATGGACTTCCCGTCGGAATACGAAGCCTTCCGCGCTTACGCGGACGTATACCCCGACGCCACCCTGCTTCTGGTAGACACTTACGATACCTTAAAAAGCGGTATTCCCAACGCGATAAAGGTCTTTGACGAACTCAAAGCGAAAGGCAAAAAACCGCTCGGAATACGTATAGATTCGGGCGATCTCGCATACGCTACGAAGAGGGCGAGAAAAATGCTCGACGACGCGGGTTATCCCGACGCGATCATCTGCGCTTCGGGCGACCTGGACGAAAGACTCGTTCAGAGTCTTAAACAACAGGGCGCGAAAATAAACAGTTGGGGCATAGGCACAAAACTCATAACGAGCGCGGATATGCCGTCGCTCGGCGGAGTTTACAAACTCGCGGCGGTCGAAAAAGACGGCAAACTCATTCCGAAAATAAAAGTTTCGGACAACACCGCAAAGATAACCAACCCCGGCTTCAAGACGGTTTACCGGATATACGACGGGGCTACGGGCAAAGCCGAAGCCGACCTGATCGCGCTTCGCGACGAAAAAATCGACTTTACGAAACCCCTTACCGTCTATCACCCGACCGAACGCTGGAAGTCTACGACTTTCACCGATTATACCGTTCGCGAACTGCCCGTAAAAGTGGTCGAAAACGGAAAATCGGTTTACGACTTCCCAAAACTCGCCGATATATCGGCTTACGCCAAAAAAGACGTAGATACTTTCTGGGACGAATACAAACGTCTGGATCAGCCGCATATTTTCAAAGTCGATTTGTCGGACGGACTTTACGCCCTTAAATCGGATATGTTAAAGCGAGTAAGAAACGGAGAAATTCTTTAATCTATGTGGTACGCGTTGTTGTTGGTCGGCGTGGTTTTCTTCGACCAACTTTCCAAAATCTTAGTTGCCGCGGTTGCGGGCTCTGCGGGAAACACGCCCGACGGCGGAGTTCATATCTGCTGGGTTATAGATAATTTCTTCGAGATTTCTTATTGCGAGAACAACGAGGGAATGATGGGGCTGTTCCCCGAAGTGTCGAATATTATCTTCATCGTCGCTTCGATAATCATTCTTATCGGTATCTGCGTATATCTTGCCGTATCAAAACACCGCGGGAAATGGGTAAACACCGCTCTTATGCTCGTAATGGGCGGAGCGGTAGGCAATCTTATCGACCGCATAATTACCGAATACGTGAGAGATTTTATCCATATAATAATAAAAATCGGCGGGAAAGAGATATTCCCGTACGTTTTCAACGTAGCCGACGTCGCGCTGGTTATAGGGGCGATAATGCTCGTTATTTATATTCTGTTTATCGGTAAAGACGCCGTTTTCAGACGTAAGAAAAAAGACGGCGACAAGACGAAAACAGACGATACGAAAGCAACCGAAACTACTACGAACACGACCGAAGCGCAGAAATGAAAACCGAGATTTTTACGGCGGAAACGCAGGAAAGGCTTGACGTTTATCTGACCGAAAAATTAAATAAAACCCGTTCTGCCGTAAAAAAACTTATCGCCGACGGACTGATAACCGTCAACGGCAAGACCGAGAAAGCAGGTAAAGTCGTAAAATGCGGCGACGAGATTTCGGCGACGCTGCCCGACCCCGTTCCGCTTGACTTAACGCCCGAAAATCTGCCTTTGGACATAGTCTATCAGGACGAAGACGTAGCGGTAATCAACAAGGCGCAGGGCGTTACGGTTCACGCGGGCAACGGTACTCACGGTTCTACGCTCGTAAACGCACTTCTATATCATTTAGACAGTTTAAGCGGCATAAACGGCGTAATACGCCCCGGAATAGTGCACAGAATAGACAAAGACACTTCGGGGCTTTTGGTAGTCGCGAAAAACGACGCCGCGCATCTGTCGCTTTCGAATCAGATAAAAGACAAGACCTGCGCGAGGGTATATTACGCGCTTGTCGAAGGCGTTGTTAAAACCGACGAGGGCGAAATAGAAACGTATATCGGCAGAAGCGATAAAAACCGCACTATGATGGCGGTTACCGACCGCGGGCGTAAAGCGATTACCGACTACGAAGTAGTAAAAAGATATTCGGCGTACACGCTTATGCGTTTCAGCCTTAAAACGGGGCGCACGCACCAGATAAGAGTGCATTGCAAATATATGGGGCATCCGATAGTAGGCGACCCCGTATACGGATATAAAACGCAGAAATTCAAGTTAAACGGGCAATTATTGCACGCCGCGGAACTCGGTTTTAATCACCCGCGCACGGGCGAGCGTATGACTTTTACCGCGCCGCTACCAGATTATTTCGAAGCGGTTCTCAAAAAACTCGAAAAATAAAAGCCGCTACGTAGATTTAAGATTAAATTTTCAACTCCGCGGTACCCCACCCTTCCGGGAGATGTTTCGCTCACGCTCAACATGACACTCAACAAGCACGTCATCGCGAGCGTAAGCGTGGCGATCCCCGCATTAAAAGTCGGAGTGACTACATAGGCGGCGTACTCCAATCCTCGGGTTTGCCACGACCCGCAAGGGGTCTCGCAAAGACAGTTACGTCATCCTGTCAATAACGATATAAAGCAACCCCGAAAGCGAAATACTTCGCTTTCGGGGTTTTCTCTTTATATCTTATTCAATTTTTTTAACCGAACGTTGCCGCACATTACTTCGGCGTAAGAAAAACTCGTTTTACCCTTGAAATCACCGTCGGGTCGGACGGTAAACAACGCGGGATAAACGCTCGTAAGCGTTCCGCTGTAAGTTACGAATTTGTTTCTGCCGAGCGCGACTTTAACGCTCACTTCTTCGCCGCGGCACGCCGCGATCGCTCTTTTAACTTTACTTATATCGCTCGTCGATTTTATCATACGAGCGTATTATCGACGACTTATACCGAAATTATACGTCGTAATCGTCGCGTTCGTCTTCGTCCTCTTCTTCGTCTTCTTCGCTGTACTCGCCGATATCGGTAGGATATTCGAAGTCGTCATCGTCGTCGTGAACGCTGTCGTCGTAATAATCGTCGTCCTGTTCTTCTTCGTCGTCAAAGAGTTCTTTCGCTTCCTCCTCTTCGAGTTGCGAAAGCGAAAGCATCGCTTCTTCGTCGTCGCCCTGATTGCTTATCGCTTCTTTTTCGTCTTCGTCGAGATAGTTTCTCCATTCCTCGTCGTTGTCGGGGTCGACTTCGCTCGTTTCTTCGCGTTCCTTTTCGGCGCGAGCCTCTCTGCACTCCTCGCACATCTCTTCGCCGTCGTCGATAAAGTTACGTTTGCAGATCGGACAAAGGACCTGATCCTGATCGTCGTCGCCGTCGAGCGCGGCAAATTTTATCTGCGGTCCGATTTTGAGTTCAGCCTTACAAACGTCGCAGTACGGCTCGCCTTCGAGCATGTAGTTAAGGTCGCACCTCGGACATTTTACGTATTTCATTTTATTCTCCCTGTCGCCCGAAAAAGTTCGGGCTTTATATAATATATATCCGAATTTTAATTTTATGTGCAAAATAACACGCACAAAAAATACGCATAAACCGCTTTCGGCGATTCACGCGCATATATTATAGCATAATATTTTTATTTGTAAACTGTTTTATATAACCAAAACGAATTTTTTTAGTTATTTTTTTAAAAATTTTAAGGGTAAAACTTCATTAGTATAAAAGCGCGCAAATATCGGCGTTTTGGCAAGGTTCGTATTACTTTGTCCGGCATCGAATCCGTAAGTTCTTCCGGGCGACGTTTCGCATACGCTCAACGCGACGAACGCACGCGTCTTTGCAAGCCCTTGCGAGGCGCGGAAACCTCAGGTTTTACGAACTTTAACTCCATTATTATTTGCTAAGGCGGGAGCGGAACAGTTCGGCTAAATCGCCCGCGCCTAAAACGAGCAATAAATCGCCTTTGTCGAGTTTTTCCGTCAACCTTTCAAGCAACTTATCGAAATCGTCGAAATACTCGCCCTTACCTAAATCTTTATATAAATCGAGCGCGCTTCCGCCCTCTACCGGGGCTTCTCTCGCGGCGAAAGTCTTGTATATAAACAAATTTTCAACGCCTCCGAGAACTTTTATAAATTCGTCTTTAAGAAAAATCGTTCTCGAATAAGTGTGCGGTTGAAATACGACGAAAATATTTTTCGCTCTTTCCTTTTCAGCCGCGGACAAACACGCCGCAATCTCTTTGGGGTGATGAGCGTAATCGATAATCACGTCCGCCCCGTTTATCTTTCCTATCCGTTCGTAGCGGCGTTTTACGCCCTTGAAATTCTTTATGCCGCGCGCTATATCTTTTGCAGAAACGCCGATTTCTCTCGCGCAGGCGCAAGCCGCAAGCGCGTTGACGGCGTTATATTCGCCTGCGACCGAAAGCGTGATTTTCGTAAGTTTTTTGCCGTTTTCGGTCAGATAAAAAGAATATACGCCGTTCTTTTCGGTAAGATTTTTCGCGCCGTATTTCGCCTTATTTTTAACGCCGAAAGTAACGGCGTTTTTCTCTTTATATCCGGCAAGCACAGCATCGTCTGTATTGATAATCGCCTTATCGCCCGATTTTAGGTAAGATAAATAGGCGTTTTTAAGTTCGTCGTAACCGTTATAACAATCTAAGTGATCGGCGTCGCAATTCAGGCACAGACAGACGTCCGCAGGGAAATTAAGCAGGTTCTTTTTATACTCGCACACTTCCGACAAAAACACTTCGCTGCCGCGGATAACGCTGTTAGAAAACTCTTTGTCTTCGCCGCCGATATGAGCGGTGAACGCCTTTTTAGCAGAGTCTAAAATATGAGCGAGCATACAAGTTACGGTTGTTTTGCCGTTGCAGCCCGCAACGCCTATGACGATTCCGAAATTTTCGGCGACCGATTTCAAAAGTTCGGCTCTCGTCATAATAAACAACTTTTCTTTTCTTGCAAATGCAAGTTCTGCGTTGTCTTCTTTAATCGCGTCGGAATATACGACGACCTGCGCCCCTTCGACGTTTTGTTCGCTATGCCCTATAAAAACCGACGCGCCGAGCCTTTTCAACTCTTCGGTATAAACCGAATCGCGCGCGTCGCTTCCGCTGACAGTAAAACCCATACGGAGCATATATTTTGCAAGGCTCGAAAGACTTACCCCGCCGATACCGATAAAATGAACTCTGAACGACATACAGCCACCTACCTGACATTATATGCCATAGCCCCGCAAAAAAGATAAATATCCCCTCAAAATTTCCCCGGATAAGCGAATTTACGCAAATACGAAAGCCGCCCTTTCGGACGGCTCGATTATTAAACGTTTATTATTGTTTATTCATCGTTTCTTCGAGATAGGTGTCGTAGTCGACGGGACGGTCGTAAACCTTCTTGCCGCCGTCGATTTCGATTATACGGTTACAGACCGTATTCATAAGTTCGCGGTCGTGGCTCGTCATTAAAAGGCAGCCCTTAAACGCCACGAGTCCGTCGTTGAGCGCGGTTATCGATTCGAGATCGAGATGGTTCGTAGGTTCGTCGAGAATCATAAAATTACCGCCTTCGAGCATCATCTTGGCGAGCATACATCTTACTTTTTCTCCGCCGGAAATAACCGAGGCTTTCTTTTGAGATTCTTCGCCCGAAAACAACATTCTTGCGAGCCAGCCGCGGACGAATTCTTCGTAATGGTCGTAAGAATATCTGCTGAGCCAGTCTACGAGCGACAAGTCGCAACCGACGAAATATTCGTCGTTATCCACGGGCAGATAGGTCGGCGTAATCGTCTTACCCCATTTATAATAGCCGCTGTCGGCGGTTTCTTTACCCATTAAAACGTCGTACAAAACCGAAATCGCTTTGCTGTTTCTGCCTACGATACCGATTTTATCTTCTCTGCCGACCGTAAACGACAAATTCTCGAAATACCCTTCTTTCGTAAGGTTTTCAACGAAAAGTATGTCGTTACCTATTTCGCGGTCGTATTTGAAATTGATATACGGATATTTTCTCGACGAAACTTTAATGTCGTTAATGGTAAGTTTTTCGAGTTCTTTCTTTCTTGCCGTAGCCTGTTTGGACTTTGAAGCGTTAGCCGAGAAACGAGCGATAAATTCCTGTAATTCTTTCGCGCGCTGTTCGGCTTTTTTGTTCTGTTCCTTTTGCTGACGGGCGATAAGTTGGCTCGTCCTGTACCAGAAATCGTAGTTACCGAAGTAAACGTTGATTTTGCCGAAGTCCACGTCGCAGATATAGGTGCATACCTTATTCAAAAAATATCTGTTGTGCGAAACGATGATAATCGTATTTTCGAAGTCCATCAGAAAGTCTTCGAGCCATTGCGTGGTCTTTATGTCGAGGTTGTTCGTGGGTTCGTCTAAAAGAAGCACGTCGGGGTTGCCGAAAAGAGCCTGAGCGAGAAGAATTTTAACCTTTTCTTTGCCGTCGAGTTCGCCCATTTTCATTTCGTAGTGTTCCGCGGGAATGTCGAGAGCGGACAAGAGTTTTTCCGCGTCGCTTTCCGCGTCCCATCCGCCGAGTTCGGCAAACTCGTTTTCGAGATCCGCCGCCCTTATGCCGTCTTCGTCGGTAAAGTCTTCTTTCTGATAGAGCGCGTCTTTTTCGTCCATAATATCAACGAGTCGTTTATGCCCGAGCATAACCGTCCTTATAACGGTTTCGTCGTTGTATGCGTTCTGGTCCTGTTTAAGTACCGACATACGCTCGTTTTTATCCAGCGTAACCTCGCCCTTTTGCGGTTCGAGTTCGCCCGAAAGTATTCTCAAAAAGGTGGATTTGCCCGCGCCGTTCGCGCCGATGATGCCGTAGCAGTTACCTTTCGTGAATTTGATATTTACGTCTTCAAAAAGTTTTCTGCCGCCGAATTGCAGGCTTACTCCGTTGACTTGTAACATTTTTACCTCGCTTGAAAAAGGGTCGTCTTTCGACAGCCCTTTTCGTGTTTTTTAACGTTTTGACTAATTTATCAGTCTTTTTTGTTCATTCCGTCTTTAACGGTCTTCGCGTTGCCCGACGTCATTTTGCCGAGAAGAGATTCGTAAATGATTTTGTACTTTTCGCTGTCTTTTTCCGGGGCGTCGTAGAACTTCGCCTTTTCGGAATCTTTATCCTTATCGGCAATCGATTCGTCTTTATCTACGGTTTCGCAATGCTCGGCGTATTCCGCCGCTTTCTTTGTGGTGTCTACCGCGTAAACGTAAGACAAGAAAGACGAATCGCTGTAAGCCGCGATAAACGCGTAATGAGTTTCGTTTTCAACCTTAAACGCCACGACTTCGGGTTTATACCAGGAGTTGTCTACGTCGAACGAGTTGATTCTGAACACTTCTTCGTCCATATGCGTACCGTCTTTAAGCAAAGTATAGTTGACTTTGTAATAGACGTTGCCGTTATGGAAGTAGAGATAATCGTCATTACCTTCTCTCACTATAAAGTCAAGGGTCGCGCTTTTCAATTCGGCGTTGTCGAGAATTGTCTGCGCGCGGTGATAAAGATTGGCTTCGTCGTTCTTCGTGTAATCGTAGAGCATAAGACGCGCAGTTTCAGCATCGCTCGAAGAATCGATATACAATATTTCGTCAGAGCCGAGATATAAAGCCGAATCGGAGAATACCGACGAAGCGACGGCGTCGCCGTAGTTCATGGTTACGGTAACGGTTTCGTCGTTATACTTAACCGCGTTGTCCTCGCCGAATTTGCTTCTTTCCATATACTTGTACGACTTCATGCTCGAAGCGGTCTTGGCAAGCGGAGTTACGGAATAATAAAGCGTGTCCTGCGTGTATTGTATAAGGTCGAACGTGGCGCCCGTCATATAAACGCCTTTCTTTTCCGTATTGCCGGAAGTCATCTTTCCGATACCGTCGAGAATACGTTCGGCTTTGGCTTCGACCTTGCTTTCGCCGAAGTTCACCGAATATACTTCGTAATAATTTTCGGTAGCGCGATTGCTGTCGTTATCGTCGGGATAAATCGTCTTGTTTACGGGTTTAATCGTATAGAAAAGCGCGGGATCGCCGGCGTCGGACGAGAAAAGGATTTTTTGTATGGAAGAAACGCTGTCGGAATACTTGAATAACTGTTTTCTGCCGATCGCGTCGTAAACGTAAAGGTCGGACGAATCTTTTACGATAAGGTAAACGTTTTTACCCGCCGAAACGTAACGATATTCTACCGAAGAGCCGAAATCTTTACCGCAGATAGATTTGGAAGTATCCGAGCCGTCCGCTTTGGTTCTGAAGAACAAAAGTTTATCGGTCTTGACTTCGCCCTTGCTGTTCTTTTCGGTCGACGGGGCGGCGTAATAGAAATATTCGTTGAAGAGATATACGCCCGCCGCGGTGTCGTCGGCTACGAGAAGTTTCGAGATTATGGTATCGCATTTGGCTTCCGAGCCTTTCGCGATATCGGTCTTTTTAACGCGAACGAGCGCGCCCTTGGTAACCTTGCCGGTTTCGTACTTGCCGGCGTCGGTCTTACCGTTCAGAAAATATACGTAATCGCCCGTTTCGACGAGAAAACCGCCGTTGGAAGAAACCTGCGACACCGTCGGGTCTTTCGATGCGACCGTCGGATTCGCGTCCTTCTTACACGCGGCGAGCGATAAAGTCAATAAAGCCGCAAGAAAAACGGCAGACAACTTTTTCAACATATCCTGCTCCTTAAAGAGAATACTTTGTTTCTTATAAGCATACTTATAAATATGCTTTATAAGTATATACTAATATTTGAAAATAAGCAACGAAATAACGCGCATAAAAATTAAAAAAGGAGCAAAAAATGGAAAAATTCGGTCTTTTCGATATAATAGACAAGTTCAATTCGGCAAGCAAAGGCGAAAACGATTTTTCAAAGTCCGAACGGAAAACGGACAAACAGCCGACAGCCGACAATCGGAGTTTGCTTAAAGACCCCGACGATTTCGCCCCGCCGCAATACGCCATGAACGCTAAAATGCAGGCGTTTATACGCAGGCACGACGAGTTGGTCGCCGCCGTCCCGAAGCCCGAAAAGAAAAAACGCGGCAGAAAAAAACAGGTCGCGGATACGGCAACAGAAAAAAGCGAAATGCGGTAACGCATTTCGCTTTTCGATATTCGTCCGAAAAAATTATCTCTTCGAGAACTGAGGAGCGCGACGAGCCTTTTTCAAGCCGTACTTCTTTCTTTCCTTCATTCTCGGATCTCTCGTAAGGAAACCTGCCTTTTTAAGAGCGGGACGAAGTTCGGGTTCTGCAACGACGAGCGCGCGCGCCACGCCGTGGCGGATAGCGCCTGCCTGACCCGTGAAGCCGCCGCCTACTACGTTTACGAAAACGTCGTACTTGCTTTCGGTTTCGGTCAATACGAGCGGTTGTCTGATGATAAGTTTAAGGGTATCGAGATCGCAATATTCGTCGATACTTCTGCCGTTTATAGTGATTGCGCCCGTACCGCCGGGAATAAGTCTTACTCTCGCGATAGCGCTCTTTCTTCTACCGGTTCCCCAGTATTGAAGTTTCTTCTTAACAGATACTTTTGCCATATTCGTCTATCCCTCCGTTACTTGCCGAGTTTCAACTCGATGGGCTGTTGAGCCTGATGATTGTGTTCCGCACCTTTGTAAACGCGAAGTTTGGTAAGCATTTGTTTACCGAGACTGTTCTTCGGCAACATACCTTTTACCGCTTCGTAAACGACGAGATCGGACTTTTCAGCCATCATTCTCGTGTAAGGAACTTGTTTAAGTCCGCCGATGTAACCGGTGTGATAAGTGTAAAGTTTCTGATCGAGTTTCTTACCCGTAAGGACGACCTTATCGCTGTTAAGAACTATAACGAAATCGCCTGTGTCGACGTTGGGAGTGAAGATGGGCTTATTTTTGCCTCTCAAAATAGAAGCAACCTGCGAAGCAAGTCTGCCGAGCGACATTCCCGAAGCATCAACGACGTACCATTTTCTATCAACGGAATTACCGTTTGCCATAAAAGTTTTCATCGTGAATCTCCAAAAATCTTAATTATATAATATTCGTTATATAAGTTCGGTCGCCGATCGAGGGGCTAATTCGTCTTACGCACCTTTCCTTATAATGCCCGTATATTTTATTAAATTTATTTCGGTTTGTCAAGCAATTTTCCGCGTTTCGATAAAATTTTCGGATAAAATTATTCGTATTCGACGGATAACAGGGTAAGTCCGCGCGCGGGCATGGTTTTCCCCGCCGCGGTTCTGTCGCCTCCGTCGATTATCTTTTTCATACTTTCGGGGCTTTCTTCGCCGATCCCGATTTTAACGAGCGTGCCGACGATTATCCGCAGCATATTATATAAAAAGCCGTTACCGCAAACCGTAAAAGTATAATCTTCGCCGCTTTTTTCGACTTTTGCAAAGTAAATTTCCCTTACCGTGTCTTTCACCGACGAATCGGCTGCCAAAAAACATCTGAAATCGTGTCTGCCCGCAAGATAGTGGCACGCTTCGTTCATTTTTTTTTCGTCCAACGCAAACGGAACGTTTACGGCGTACCTGTCTTTAAGCGGACGGATATATTCCGAAACGTAGAGCAAGTAGCGATAGGTCTTTCTCTTCGCCGAAAACCTTGCGTGAAACCCGTCTTTCGCCTCGCCGCTTTCTACGATTTTTATATCTCGCGGCAAAAACGCGTTGAGCGCGCAGGCGTATTTTTCGGGCGGAATTTTTTCGCTCGTTATATCGAAATGAGCGATCTGCCCTGCGGCGTGTACGCCCGAATCCGTTCTTCCGCTGCCGATAACCGAAACCTTTTCGCCCGTGAGTTTTTTAATCGCTTCTTCTATAACGCCCTGTACGGTAACGCCGTTGGGCTGAACCTGCCAGCCGCAATAGTCCGTGCCGTCGTATTCGATTTTAAGAACTATTCTCATACGAATAACCCCGTGAACAACCCGAAAAAGTAAGGGTCGTTGAAAAGTATTACGGCGGTCATGAACGCAGCGACAAACAAAGCCGCTATCGGATCTCTCCAACCGAGTTTAAGTTTCTTGTATTTTACTCTGTTTTTGCTGCCGGAGTAACAACGCGCTTCCATAGCGTCGCCGAGTTCGTCGGCTCTTCTGAACGCGCTTACGAGCAGCGGTATAAGCACGGGCACGAGCGACTTTATTCTCGAAAAGACGTTGCCGCTTTCGAAGTCCGCCCCTCTCGCTTTCTGAGCGTTCATTATCCTGTCCGTTTCGCTCGCGAGAGTCGGTATAAACCTGAGCGCGATAGACATTATAAGCGCAAGTTCGTGTACGGGGAATTTTACCCACGACAGCGGCTTTAATAAACTTTCTATTCCGTCGGTAAGGCTGACGGGAGTCGTCGTAAGCGTAAGTATCGAACTGCCCGCAACGAGCGTTATAAGCCTCGTCGCGAGAAACGCCGCGTTTATAAGCCCTTCTTTCGTAACTACCCAGAAATAGACGGTATCGCCGGGCTTCGCGTCGTAAAACAAGACGTTGAGTACGGCGGTAAAAATCACGAGAAAAATCACCGCTTTAAGGCTTTTGAGTACCGCCGTTACCGGTACGCCCGAAAACGCCACCGCAAGGCACAAAAAGAGTACGCAAAAGCCCAGCGTAAGAAAATTCTTCGCCAGAAAAATCATTACGATATAGGCAATAAGCAGCAGAAGTTTTACCCGCGGGTCGAGTCTGTGTATGAAAGACTTCGTAGGGTAATACCTGCCGAAAGACACGTCGCTTAACATTCGTTTACCGTCTTATAACCCCGTTTTTATACTCTTTTACGGCTTTTACGAAACCGTCTTCGTCGTAAGATACGAGGTTTAATTCAACCCCGCTTTTTTTAAGTTCTTCCGCTATGTACGCGGTCAGCGGCAAGCCGAGCCTTAATTCGTTCAATTCTTCCCCGCAGGAAAAAATCTCTTTGACGTTTCCGCACTTTACTATTTCTCCGCCTGAAAAAACCGCCGCTTTATTACAGTTTTCGGCAACCTCGTCCATATCGTGCGAAACGATTATTATCGTCTTGCACGTGGTGTTTTTAAGGTTTTGCAAAAGTCGCATCAGGTCGCGTTTACCGCGCGGATCAAGCCCCGCCACCGGTTCGTCGAGAACGAGAATTTCGGGCGAAGTTACTATAACGCCGGCGATAGCCACTCTTCGCTTCTGCCCGCCGGACAACTCGAACGGCGATACGTTTTTAAGAGAAAGATCGATGCCCACCAGCGTGAGCGCGCGATCTACCGCCGCGTTTATTTCGTCTTCTTTGGCGTTCGGAAAAAAGTTTTTATACCCGAACGCCACGTCCTGCCCGACCGTTTCGGCGAACAGTTGATATTCGGGGTACTGAAAGACCATGCCCACCTTGGAGCGAAGGGTTTTAAGCAACTTTTTATCGGTTTTTTTACCGCCAACCATTACCGTGTCGCCGACGGTCAGAGTTCCGCTCTGCAACGGCAGAAGAGCGTTAAGGTGCTGTACGAAAGTACTTTTGCCGCTGCCGGTATGCCCGATTATCCCGAAAAAATCGCCTTCTTCGATCGTAAGAGAAACGTTTTTCAAAGCGTCCGAACGAAACGCCGTTTTTTTATTGTAAGAAAAACTTATATTTTCGGCAACGATTCGCATAACTTTGTCGCAAGTTCCTCCTTTGTCAGAATTTGCCCGTCGAGTTCGATTCCCGCCGCCCTTAATTTTTCGGCGAGCGAAGCCGCCCTCGGCAATTCGAGTCCGCACTCGCGTATCTCGTCTTTTTTCGCGAAAATTCCGGCGGGCGTACCCTGCATTGCGATTTTGCCGCCGTGAAGCACGAAAATTCTGTCCGAATTTACCGCTTCGTCCATATAGTGAGTGATATTTATAACCGTAAGACCGTGATTTTTATTAAGGTCTTTAACGACGGACATAACTTCGTTTCTGCCCTTTGGGTCAAGCATGGAAGTCGCTTCGTCGAGTATTAAAATTTCGGGGTCGATGGCGAGCGCGCCCGCAATAGCCACCCTTTGTTTCTGTCCGCCCGAAAGCCGCGCGACTTCAACGTTGCGATATTTTTCCATATCGGTAACTTTAAGCACGTAATCTATTCTCTCGCCCGTCTTTTCTCTCGGCATTCCGATATTTTCGGGACCGAAAGCAATATCGTCTTCGACTATCGAAGCGACCTGCTGGTTATCCGGGTTCTGAAAGACGGTGCCGACGCGTTTTCTTATATCGAAAAGAGTTTTTTTATCGGCGGTATTCATTCCGAACACTTCGACTTTGCCTTCCACGGGCTGCAAAAGCCCGTTGATAAGCCGCGACAGCGTAGATTTACCACTGCCGTTAGAGCCGATAAGCGACACGAACTCGCCCTTTTCAATAGCGAGCGACAATCCGCAAAGCACCTTGCGAACGGGCTCGCCCTCCCTTTGAGGGTACGCGAAAGATAAGTTTTCGATATTAACCGCATTCATATCGATTATTCTACCACAAAAGCCCTTTTTTAACAAGCAAATAAAAAGACTATTAAAAAAACGCCTTATTTTCTGCAAAATAAGGCGTTTTTATATTTATTGATTTTTAATTTCTTCGTCTTTGTCGAAAACCAAAATTCTGCTTTTGACCTTATTCGGTATAGGGCGACATTTTTTATCCAACTCTTCGTATTTGTCGAGCGCTAAAAATTTATATTTTTCACTCTCTGCGTAGCAGGCAATCCGTTCGCCCGCCCCGCACGTATATACCGTTTCTACGGTCTTGAAATCTTTCGTTACACGAATAAGATCTTCCTCTAACCATTGCCAAAAATATATATATCGTTCGGTTTCAAAGGTGTCTGAATACGGTCTTTTTATCACTTCTTCGTAATTTATTACGTCGTTCTCTTTGACTCGATACATATATTTACTGTAATTACATGGGTAATTATGTCCCATATTAACGCTTGTCATGTTTTCGTTACCCGTATATATGGTTTCCAATCGTTTCAAAGTGCCGTTTTCTATCCTGTATTTGCCATACGTAGTAACACAATCTGAAATCGTCGGACGAATATTATACGTACTCTTGAACAAGTACAGTTCCCCGCCGACACATTTATGCAAAGAATACCACGTCATCTGCCGATCTTCGCTTTCATGCGGAAACGAATATTCCTGAATTTGTAAAGTTTTGACGTCGATTACGGCAAGCAGACTTTTTAGATCAAAAGTGCCTATCGTGTAGATTTTTTCCTCTATATCGTCGTAATAAATATTAGCGTCTATAGCATGACACTTAAGTCTTTTAATAACCGAATAATCGTTTATATCCAAAAGCCAATACTCCTGATTATTCGTTTCGAGAAATAGCAATCCGTATTTATGAATGAACAACGTTCTCTTTGCATATCTGAACCCCTTTATCTGAGTTTGTACCGTAGCGGAGTTCATATCTATCACGCTCGTTCTGTGTCCTATCGTATATAATTTCTGCGATTCTTCGTCTATACACATAAAATACGGCGCGCCGATTTTTATAGTTTTCATATTATCTCCGTTCAATCGTTAAAATCGTGGTCGGTTAAATCTTCGCTCGATTTCGCAACCACAAGCCTGTCCCATGAGCCTATATATCTGTTACCGTCGAATTCGCAATAATCGTCGAGATAGGGCATAACGGCAATTTCACGCTTTTCTTGAAAATCGTTTGAAAATTCATACACGGCTCGACCCGTTCCGATAACAAATCGATCGCCGTATTTCTTGACAAATTTAATATATTCCTTTTTGAAAAGACTTTTCCCCTTAATTACCGTATCGCCGTACAAAATCGCTCCGGCGTCACAAAATCCGCCGTCAAAACCTTCGACACCGAGAACGAACACCCCGTTCCACTTTTTGATAACTTCTTTATTGATAAGTTTACCGTCAACGAAAGAATACCTGCCGTAAACGGTTTCATCCGTCAACTTCTTTCGTTTACCCTTTTTAGTAACGCAAAAACTTTCGATAAGATAAAAATCTTCTCCTTCAAATCTCATCAATTCGTAATCGGTACGGGCTATCATTTCGTCAAAACGGCGTTCAAAATCCAATCGCTTAACTGTCAGATTCTTCAGCATAACAACCGCCACTTCTGCCCTTCTACTCCTGAATCCCCATATACAAACCTCGCCTTTAGTAGCATTTATTACTATACGACCGTCTTTTACTCCGGTTTTAACAGAAGCGACGAGCGCAAAATTTTTGAGATTGAATACTTTTAAGTCGCCTACCGTATTTAACGCGTAAAGTTTATCGCCCGGATAATCTATACTTGCGTAAGAAAGATAACTGAACCCGCCTATACGCGTAATCTTACGCATGGTTTTCAAATCGAAAACGTGAATCGATACCCCAACGCACAACAAGCGTGAATATTTTTCGTCTATCAATATCTGATAGGTGTTCATTTTAATGTTTTTCATATTTGTTATGCCGTATAATTAACTATTGATATAATAATTTTCTGTGTTTTTAACATATTCAAAATTTCCGTTCTTTTACCTTCTAACGGACTAAAACACTTATATTGGGCAATGAAATACGACTTTCTATGTAATTTATGATGAAATCTTTCTTTAATTCGAACCAAATTTCTTTCATCAGTAACAATATTAGTCAAATGTGGTTCAACAATCACTCTTGTTGCAGCTGCTAAATGATGAGTTCTTGCCACAATATGATGGGTACACAATTTGGGGGATTTTCGCCATTTTTCCCAAAAACTTAATTTTGACTCTTTACATGCATTAAAAAAATCTGTCAGGTCGGAGTACTTTATATTTTCTATCAATGATTTTATTGCCGGATAACAAACAATCAGAACCGCTATACATACTATAGCGGCAACAGCAATCAACGCTTTCACTCCTATCGTAACACCACAAATTACTTCAGTAATAACGCGGCCGTCGGGGTCGTAGTATTTTACGGGGTTGTTATTCGCATAGGCGAAAAGGTTATAACACACACCGACTTCGACGTTCTGAGAGTAAGCCGCGGGGTCGTCTGCGCATATAAATCTGCCCGTGTCGGGGCAATAATAACGCGAACCGACGTAATATAAACCCGTTTCTTCTTCGTACCTGTACCCTTTATATCTGTACGGATTTACTACGCCTACCGTATCGGCTTTACTGCCGTAAATTCCGACGGTTTGTCCGTACGCGCTGTACGAATATTCGACGACGACCGCACCGTTCGGTTCGGCTATGCCGACTACGTTTTTAAGTCCGTCGTAAATATAATAATACGTCTGCCCGTCGTATATAAAACCGACGAGATTATTATCATAATCGTATATATAATAGATAATTTCGCCGTCCCACTCGCGACTTTCGTAAATAACTTTTCCGTCTTCGTAATAGTAGTTCGTAGGCGTACCGTTTACGATTTTTCCTGTACGGTTTCCGTCGTTATCGAAATCGTAAGTAATTTCGTAATCGGGTCCGCTTATCGCGGTCAATCTGTTACCGTATTGCCAGGTGAAATTATAATCGCCCCAGGATAGCGGAGTTACACCGTAATCGTCGTATACGACGGTCTGACCGAGATACGTAACTGTTCCGTCTGACGACACCGACCTTTTACTTTCGGAAGCATTAAATCCCGTACGATAATCCCCGATTCTTATGGTCACGTTCCCATTATCGTCGTATTCGTAAATATACGTTTTATTGGCAGGCCCGTTATCCTCGCGTACCAAACGATTCAGATCGTCATATTCGTACAAAATCTCCCCGTCGGGCACTTCCCCGTCCGGATGTTCGTAGATTGAGCGTATTACGTTGCCGTTGTCGTACTCATATACGTAAGAATTTTGTCCGAAGTACACTTCGGTAATATAACTCTCGTACATTTCGTCGTTCATATATCTGACGTTATAAACGCCGTAATCGTCGATTCTGCCGAAATAATCTTTCGCATAACGGATAACGCGAGAATCCACCGTCAACGAATCCGACGTCGCCGAAACGCTGTGCTCTTCGCCGAACAACGAGTGCGTTTTATTAAAGCCCGAATCGGTAGAAACAGAACTTAAAGACCAGTCTTCGCCCGCAAAAATCTTCATATCGTCGGTTTCGGTATACGTCGTATAAATATCTTTGATTACGCTATATTGCGTTACCACGTCTTCGTTATACGAATACGTAAATACGAGTTCGCCGTTATATCTGACGGCGGTCAGTCTGTCCTCGCCGTCATATTCGTAAGATACGACGTCGCCGTTGTAATACGTAGACGAAGCCAACAATCCGTTGTTATAAGTATTTTCGCTCAATCCGCCCGAAAGCAAATTTCCGTCGTTATCGTACGAATAATCCACGCCGTAAAACGTATCGTCGTTCTTGCCGTATTCCCAACGCAACACCTTGCCGTCTTCATCGACGGCATATCCGGCATAATAATTCCCTACTCGATATTCCGAGATTTCATTGCCGCTGAATTTTATCGTAATCGTAGCGTAGTTTCGCTTGGATATTATTAAAGATTCTTCTCCCGATTGTTCCGTTCTGTCGACGTCGTAGCCATACGCCTCATAATACTTTTGCACCACGTCGATATACGGCAATTCGTCTATAATTTCGTCGTAATAATCGTCAGCGTACACAACCCTGTTTCTTTCGGTCGTATACGTATTTACGCAGAACACCGCCGCAAGCGCAACGCTTATAAAAGCAATAAATCGTTTCATTAAGATACCGCCTTATAGTGATATGGTTTATTTTACCATATAACGTATCTCTTATTCAAGCGATTATCAAAAATTTTTACATAAAAAAACCGACGAAAATTCGTCGGTCGTAAAATTTACGTTTCGTTTATTTTCGCAGGTCGGCGAAGAGTTTTTTGAAGGTTTTGTTAAGCGGGTTATACTCGTAAATACATCCGCCGACTACCGACGCCGAAAAATCTTCGTGCAAGGTGGTAAGTATAGGTTCGCAAAAATTGTTCACGAGGTCTTTCGCGACGCTTTCTTCGGTTTCGCCTTTGGCGGCGACGTTACTATACACCCCGTCTTCGTTAAGCGCGTGTACCGCGCCGAACAGGCAGCCTACGACCCCTAAATATATGGCAAGATTGAACACAAGCCCCAATACGTTATCGACTATCTTCACCCATTTTATCTTTTTGATGCAGGTAAGCACGGGCGAGAAAAACAGCGACACGATTAATTTTACAAGGTAATACGTTATGACGTAGCCGAGTACGAAAAACAGCAGTCCGAACGGCAGATAAGCGATAAGTTTCGCGACGAAACGATATTGCGCGTCGTTAAGTATCGCCGCCGCGTCGGAAGACACTTCGCCGAAAAATTTCCGCACGCCGTCCGACATATAGCCGAGCCAACCCTGACTGTCCATAAGCATATAGACGCCGAAAGCGAGAGCCGCCCCGCCGCCGAGCGCGATCAGGGTACGCAAAATGCCGAACACGAAATTACGGGAAAACCCGAATTTCACGCTAGCCCAGATTACGCATATTAAGATGGCAAGTAAAAATATATCGACTAAAAAAAACATAACTTTTTCTCGTTTCTCCGTTTATATTCTACCACCGTCGCGGCGATTTGTCAACGCTTTTGCCTTTTTAACGATTATTTTTGGGGTTTATAGCCGTCTTTAAGCGACACTATCTCGGATAAAACGAGTTTTCCGTTTTCGGTGAGTTTCTTATAGTAGCCTTTGCGCATAAGTTGGAAACTCGTTCCGTCGTTGACTTCCGCGAGATATTTTTCGGCTTTACCGTTATAGACGTGAACGCTGTCGTAATTCATGCGTTCCGAAAAATCCTGACCGGGGTACGCCGCGTCTTTAAGCAGATAATCGTACTTTCTTATCTCGCAATCTACCGCGTCGTTCGCGTTTACCCAGTGGATAACGCCCTTTACTTTTATGCCGCTCGTGTCGTTTCCGCTTCTCGATTCGGGAACGTAAGAACATTTAAGTTCTTTAACTTCTCCGTCTTCGCCAAGAACGACTTCGTCGCACTTTATGATATATGCGTTTTTAAGTCTTACGTAACCGCCCTCTTTAAGACGGAAATACTTCGGCGGCGGGTCGAGCGAGAAATCTTCTTTATCGATATAGATATGCTTCGAAACGGTTATCTTTCTCGTACCCGCGGCTTCGTCGTTGGGGTTGATTTCGAAATTCTCTTCTTCGTTACCGTCGGGGAAGTTCGTCAAGGTAACTTTAAGCGGTTCGAACACCGCCATAGCCCTTTCGGCGTGAAGATTGAGATAATCTCTTATGAAGTGTTCGAAATAACCTACTTCTATTTCGGAATTGGCTTTCGCCACGCCTATCGCTTCGCAGAAGTTTTTAAGAGCCTGCGCGGGAACGCCCCTTGCGCGAAGCCCGGTTAAAGTGGGCATACGCGGGTCGTCCCACCCCGTAACCGCCTTGTCTTCGACGAGTTTTTTAAGGTAACGCTTACTCATAACCGTGTTGGTTATATTGAGCCTTGCGAACTCTATCTGTCTGGGTTTATGTTCTACGCCCGTGTTCTCGACGACCCAGTTATAAAGCGGTCTGTGGTCTTCGAATTCGAGCGTGCAGAGCGAATAGGTTACGCCCTGCATGGAATCGCATATGGGGTGAGCGAAATCGTACATGGGATAAATGCACCACTTGTCGCCCGTTCTGTGGTGAGTCGCGCGGAGCACTCTGTAAATTACGGGGTCGCGCATATTTATGTTAGGCGAAGCCATATCGATTTTGGCGCGGAGCGTCTTTTCGCCGTCCTTGAATTCGCCGTTCTTCATCCCCTCGAAAAGCCGAAGGTTTTCTTCTACGCTTCTGTTTCTCCACGGGCTTTCTTTACCGGGTTCGGTAAGCGTTCCGCGGTTAGCCGAAATCTCTTCCGCCGACCAGTCGCAGACGAAAGCCTTTCCGTCTTTGATGAGTTTTATCGCCCTTTGGTAAATCTCGTCGAAAAAGTCGGACGCGTAGTGAATTTCGTACCACTTAAAGCCGAGCCATTCGATATCCGCCTTAATCGCTTCGACGTACTCGGTCTTTTCTTTCGACGGGTTGGTATCGTCGAAAAACAGATTGCACATGCCGCCGTATTTTTCGGCGGTGCCGAAGTTAAGGCACAGCGATTTTGCGTGCCCGACGTGCAGATAGCCGTTCGGTTCGGGCGGGAAACGGGTATGCACTACCGTGTTCACGCCTTCGGCAAGTTCTTCGTTAATGATATCTTCGATAAAGTTATTCGCTTCCATAATAACAGCCTTCGTATATTGATCGAATATATTTTAGCACACAAAGCGAAAATTTACAATAATTTTATGCGGCTTTATATAATTAAATTATAATACTTGACTTATTTCGCCAAACGGGTTAAAATAATTAGCGAAATCTTTGCGAAAAACCATTCGCAACCAAACGGAGATTATTTTTATGGAAGAAAAAAGAGCCGTAACTATGGACAAACTCGTAAACCTCTGCAAACAACGCGGAATCATCTTCGCGGGCAGTGATATTTACGGCGGCATGGGCAACACCTGGGACTACGGTCCGATAGGCGTTGAAATAAAGAACAACATCAAACGCAGTTGGTGGAAGAGATTCGTTCAGGAAGGCGAAAACTCCTTCGGCGTGGACGCGGCTATACTTATGAACAGCAGAGTATGGGAAGCCTCGGGACACACCACGAGTTTCTCCGACCCCAAAATGGACTGCAAGGAATGTAAAACCCGCGAACGCGCGGACAACCTTATCGAAGCGCACTCGCACGGCAAGGTCAACCCCGACACGATGTCGTACGAAGAAATGGAAGCGTACATCAACGAACATCAGGTTAAATGCCCCGTCTGCGGCAAATTCAACTGGACGCCTATAAGAAACTTCAACCTTATGTTCGAAACTTCGAGAGGCGTTACCGACGCGAATCAGAATAAAATCTACCTTCGCCCCGAAACGGCGCAGGGCGAATTCGTAAACTTCCAGAACGTTCAGCGCAGTATGCGCGCCAAAATCCCTTTCGGCATAGCGCAGATAGGTAAGGCGTTCAGAAACGAAATCACGCCCGGCAACTTCATTTTCAGAACTATCGAATTCGAGCAGATGGAACATCAATGGTTCTGCAAAGAAGGCACCGACCTCGAATATTACGAACAATACAAAAAAGCGGCTTGGGATTATCTCGTTTCGCTCGGATTCAACCCCGAACATCTCCGCTATAAAGACCACGACAAACTCGCGCACTACGCAAAATGCGCGTGCGACATTCAGTATCTCTTCCCGATGGGCTGGTCGGAACTCAACGGTATTCACAACCGTACCAACTACGATCTTTCTCGCCATCAGGAATATTCGGGCAAGAATATGCAATACGTAGACCCGGTAACGAACGAAAAGTATATCCCCTATGATATAGAATACTCTATCGGCGCGGACAGACTTATGCTTGCGGTTTTATCCGAAGCCTACGACGAAGAAACGCTCGAAAACGGCGAAACCCGCGTAGTAATGCGTTTCCACCCCGCTCTCGCCGCCTACAAAGTAGCGGTTCTTCCGTTACAGAAAAAGGAAATGGGCGAAAAGGCAAAAGAGGTCTATAAGACGCTTAGCAAGCGCTTTATGTGTACTTACGACGACGCCGGCTCTATCGGAAAACGCTATCGCCGTCAGGACGAAATCGGCACGCCGTTCTGCGTAACCGTCGATTTCGACACTCTAAGCGACGACACGGTTACTCTTCGCGACCGCGACACTATGGAACAAATCCGTCTTCCGATTTCCGAACTCGTTTCTTACGTAACCGAAAAAATCACTCTTTAACGAAAACTAAAATTGCCCTTCGTCTTACCGTTGGGCAATTTTACTAAAACAAAGAAAAAGTTATGGAATTAGTCAATCTCAAATGCCTAAATTGCGGCGCGACTCTCGTACGCGGCGAAAGCGGAACGGCTTACTGTCCGCATTGCGGAAGCGTTTACGCTTTGGAATCCCGTAGCAGCCAAACCGTCGTAAACAATCAGACGAGTAGGACTGTTCTTATGGACACTATGGGAAGAGCGATATTTAAGGCTTAAAATGGCTTATTTTTGCAGTTTATAGCGCAAAACGGACGCAATGTCTACTTTGTAGACAATTTCTATCGTGCGTTCTTTACCTGTAACTTTCGGCAATCCGCCTACGATAACGCGGTCAATAAGTTCATAACACATTTCGCGAGTAAGTTCGGGCACGTCAAGATATTTCTTAATGGCTTTGATAAAGTCATCGGCACTTTGTTTTGTGGTTTCCGTTTCTGTTATTTGCTGTTCGAGTGTCTCGATTTCGGATAAAAGGGTTTTCTTTTCGGCAGAGTATTTATCTATAAATCCGAAACAAACGTCTTCTTCCATTTTTCCTTTTACCTTGTCTTCGTATATGCTTTGAATAAGTTTATCCAATTCTTCAATGCGTTTTTGTTTTAATTTCAAGTCTTTCTTGGTTTTCTTTATAGATGTGTCTGCAAGTTCGGCGTTGTGTTTAATAAAGTCATTTCTGATTTCTTCTTCGTCAAGCACGATTCTTTGCGCCATCGTGCGTATATCGTCAAGTATAACCGCTTCTAAATCTTTTGTCATAATATGATGAGAAAAACAGAGGGCTTTTCCGTAACGCTTATGATCGCCGCAATCAAACGAATAGGAGCGTTTTCCTTTATGCACGGTCGTATTTTGTTTCATTTTGCAACCGCAGTCGGCACAAATGAGAAATCCGGACAACGGATGGGTATATCCCGTTCTGAATGTTGTCCTGCCTTGCGCTACAGAATTTCGTCTTGCCTGTACCTTATCCCAGAGTTCTTGTGAGATAATGGGTTCGTGCGTATTGTAGGTTATAATCCATTCGCTTTTGTCTTTTTTAGTGCGCTTATGGTTTTTGTAAGAAACGGAGGAGGACATCAGTTGCGGCATATGTCCGATATATACCATATTTCGTAGCATAATATTTATTGAAGAAGGACACCAGATCCAATGTTCGTTTGCCCTTAATTCATGACCGAACTTTTCAAAGGCATATTTTCGCGGACAAGCAATGCCTTCTTCGTTGAAAATCTCGGATATCTTCTTTGCGCTCAAACCCGACGCATACAGTTCGAATATGCGCACAACATTATGTGCGACTTCTTCGTCGATAATGGGAGTATGGTTTTTGTCATTATTTTTTACATAGCCGTAACAAACCTTTGATACGTTATATATGCCGGCAAGCGCATTTGCTTTTTTGACGGCACGGATTTTCTTGCTCGTATTTGCCGCATGCCACTCGTTAAAAACGTTCATAATCGGCATCATTTCCATTGCGCCGCTGTCACGGTTTTCGGTATCGACGTTATCCTGAATAGCAATAAAACGTATACCGAAAGCGGGAAAAACATAGTCGATATACTGTCCGACTTCTATGTAATTTCTGCCGAAACGGGACAGGTCTTTTACAATAATCGTGTTTATAACTCCTGTTTTAGCGTCGTCTAACAATCGTTGTACTTGCGGTCTGTCAAAGGTTGTACCAGATACGCCGTCGTCAATATACTCGTCGTGGATTTCAAAGCCGCGTTCTTCGGCATATTTACGCAAGATGCCGCGCTGATTCTCGATAGACAGAGATTCCCCGTGTCGTTCATCGTCTTTACTAAGTCGCATATATAGCCCTACGATATAATTTTTCTTGTTCATATTTTTTACCTCGCTGTTTTGATTACTTGCTTTGTGGTAAGTTCTTTCATAGATGCTTCAAAATCTCGGTTGCCGTTGAAATATCTTGTAACGCGATATGTTTTACCGCCGATATTTTTCTTTTTCTCGATAGACGGAGAAAAGATATAGCAATTCTCGAAATTCTCGGAACTTGCTAAAAACACTTTTTTTACGTTTGTTTCCATAATTTCTGACTCCTTTTTTAAATTTTTTTGTCTTGGAATTGTCTTTCGACGGAAACGAAAAAAACGATAACGTATCAGGATTTTGCCTGATTTTTGTCTTAATTCTTTTCCGTCAAGGGTTGCGTAAAGCAATGCACTTTACCCTTGACGAAAAAGACGTTCTCGTTTACGCTTTCCGATTCGAAAGACATAAAATTTTCAGTTACACTTTGGCATTTGGTCTATAACTTCTTTACTCACTTCGCCTATAATTTCGCCCTCGTTGATACAAGTGAAATTGTCGAATAGTAGGGCTTTGCGGTCGTCTATTCCGATAGGGCAAACAACATCGTCTTCTAAAATATCCGATTGAAAATATGTGGGTAAATTACCGCCGTAAACCAAACGTTCGCCGGACTTTTCCATATACTTGGTTATGTACTTGACTGCTTTCGATAAGTCGTCGGGAACGCATATACAACTAAAATCGTTTCTGCCGAAATGTTTCAGGAAATGGGTGTTTTGCAAAGTTGTCTGCATACGGTGTTTGCGCGTATCGTAGTCTTTCACTTCGGTTAGGTCTCCGATCATACAACCTTCGGGAATTTGAAATATCCCGTGGAAGTGTAATCTGTCGGTATCACTGCCACGTTCCCAAACTCCGACATATTTCCAACCTTTCCTTGCGACAAGGTGTTTCAGTGTGTTGGTCAACTTTTTACGAAACGTTTCTTCGGAAAGAAGTTCGTCCGAGTAAGTAAAAGTTATGAAATAGTCCCAACGTTGTAATTGCAGTTTGCGGTTTAGTCGAACTCGTCGCTTTATAGCGTTCGTTTTAACTCTTTCGAGATTTTTATCTACAAACGCCTTTAATTCCGTTTTGTCAGCGAAATCGCTTTCCAAAGCCTCTTTAATATGCTTTTTTCGCTCTTTCTTGGGGAGGGAAAGACTTTCTTTGTAAGCCGTTTCAAAGTGTTCTTTTGTGGTTTCGGGCGGAGATTCGTTTGTTAGTGCTAGTTGTTGCGTCGGTTTGACAACTTGTCTTTTACAGCCTTTTCCACTCGGGAACACTCCTTTCGGAATGGCAACGAAATGACTGCCGTCATGATAGATTTTTGCTTTTTGTAAATTCATTGTTTTTGCTCCTTTTTGTTTTTTGATGAAAGTGTAAACTTCAAACTCGCAAGTTTTTTGCGACTTCGAGAATTATTTGAAAGAAACGTAAAAATTTTTCTACCGGTAAACCGCCTCTTTCAAATTGCAATCGGTATTCTAAACTTCAAACCGGACAGTTTTTGACCTGTTTGAAATTTTTTTCGATAAGATTTTACACCGCAGTTTTACCGATTACCAGAACATCGGCGTGACGAAAATGTACCTATTTGTGATTTCAAGTAACCACAAAGTAACCGTCGCGTAACTTAAGTGTGATGTTTTTCATCGTGCGCAATCAGCATACACGAAAGATGAATGAAAAATAACATACTTTACCAAGCACTTGTGGTTACGACCGTGAACTTTCGGATATATACCTCGACCAATACATACAAAGCGGCAAAAAGGACAACAAAAAAAGACGGCGCAAAAAACGCCGCCCGAAACAAAACGGAGCGAAAACACTCGGAATAGATAAAAGGAATAAAACTCAAAATATGCCGACGAGCGAAGAATTATGGGGCGATTCGCCAAGCGGGTTAGCGGCGAACGCCCCATTTCGCTCGGCTTTGAGTTTGTCTTTTTATCCGAGTTTAAGTGAGTTATTTGGCGGGTGCTTGACCGCACCGCGAAGCGGTGCGCTTGTATAAGTCAAGCACCCGCCAAAGAGCCATTTGAAAATTTTATTACAGTCTGTCGAATATCAATGTGACTTATAGTCCGTTGTGAAAAAAGTCACTAAATGTTATAATTTATTCATCGTAAAGGAGTCGATATATGGACATTAAACTTTTAGTCGGGAAAAGAGTTAAGGAATTAAGAAATAAATTGGGGATTAGTCAAGAAGAACTTGCCGACTTGGCAGGCTTGGATAGAACCTATATCACAAGCGTTGAATGCGGTAAAAGAAATATTTCAATTGTAAATATTGAAAAACTTGCAAATGCATTAAATGTTACATTAAGCGAATTTTTCAAATTTCAGTAATCAATTTGTTATTTATCCTATAGATTAAAATTGTAGAGGAGAATATTGTATGAAACTATGGATACTCACAGAAGAACGTCCCAAAAATTCGGTTATTCAAACCATTCTTGAAGACTATTGCAATAATTATCACGCAACATTGACCGGAGATGATCTCGCAATAAAACCTAAAGCTACCTCTGATGGAAGATTTGCGTTTGAATATCTTGTTGAAAATGTTCGAATAAGCGGCATTGTTGAAATCAATATTAAAATTGTCAGTGGATACTCAAGTTTTATGGATTATATGCTCGTGAGACAAGATGACGTTCCAAGTAATCATTCATTAAATAATATTTTATTCCTTTTAGAAGAAACAAAAACAAGTGATGCTGAATCACGTAATACTGGTATTGGACAAAGAGCGACTAAATTTGCTTACGCTAATTACTATTGTGCAAACGTGCCCAAATATATGTTGTATAATGAAGAAACCACATCAGATAAAAATCGTAACCCATCTGATACGAATATCTTTGGGACAAATATGCTGTTAACACAGGGTATAAAATTTATTGGCAAATCCATGTCTAAATTTAAGGCGTTTGCAAGCGTAGATGAACTTATTGAGTTTAAGTCAAATATGCGTTTGCCGAATAGGACTAATATTCCCATACAAATTAGCAAAGTCAATCCAACCACTATAAGCATATCTGGTCGTTTAATTAAAAATAATTATATTGGACACGATCCCAATATCGGGACATTGACTTGCATTGCGAGCACATTGAGGAAATTAGGCTGGCGAGGTGATATTGTTATTACAAACCACGGATTATCCCAAAGTTGCGTAACAAGAAGCAAAGGCAATAAATTTATTAGAATTTGTAAGTTACTTAATATAAGATTGGAAGGTGTGAACCTGCCGATGGATATTGAACTTCCAGAATATTATTGGCAATATGCCATGTCATCTGAAAAGGTGGCTTCAATTTTGCTACATTTAACATGTCAATATGCTGGCATTCATGGAATATATGAAAACCACGCAGGCTGTGAAAGAAGTTATTTTAGAGAAGCAGATGGAAGTTTTACCACGCTCCACAAAAAAGATGCTGGTGGACAAGATAATCTTCTTTTACCCGACGTGGTATTACGTAATGATTCAACTAGAGAAATTTATCTTGTAGAAGGTAAAATGTACAATAAACTCGCTGAAGGATTACATGACATTAGAGGGTACGATGCGATAGAAAATGAGCATATCAAACCTAGTTACCCTGGATATACAATAACTAGATGGATTACTTTATTTGGTGGAGATTGGACAACTCTTCCTCATGAGTCAGTTCTAATATATTGTAATAATCAAGGAAAAGTTATAATCAATGATGCTGCACCACAAGCGGTAAAAGATGCGTTTAAGAATATCGGAATAGACTAATATTTTCTAAAAATTAAAATGTATTGGTGAATTTGATTTGCGACAAAATCAAATGGATAACCATATGGGAACAATTTAACCGTTTGGTCT
>OLYC01000535.1_pt1 | contig 30807 bp, 18 predicted proteins | sample 1674271 | NCBI WGS metagenome assembly OLYC01 (sample SAMEA103958154, study PRJEB25191) | human gut metagenome
ATAGGTTTCTGCTGCCTTGGTAGCCATTTTGATACCGCCATAGGGCATAAATGCTCTCTTTAATGGCTTGTCCGTCTGCAGTCCTACGATCTGCTCCAGGTCTTTCATCTCTTCGTTGATGTCGCTTGCACGGCAATCAAGAGCACCTCTGAAAATACCCGGGAAAGCGAGAACATTGTTAATCTGGTTCGGGAAGTCACTTCTGCCTGTACCTACAACGGCAGCGCCTGCTTTCTTGGCAAGGTCAGGCATAATTTCAGGAGTAGGATTAGCCATAGCAAAGAGGATTGGGTCTTTTGACATAGAAGCAACCATTTCTTCGCTTACACAGCCTGCGGCTGAAATACCGAGAAATACATCTGCGCCCTTCATAGCGTCTGCGAGTGTGCCTGTCATATGCTCAAGGTTTGTAATCTCTGCCATTTCACGCTTAACGGCATTAAGTCTTTCGTCACCCTTGCAGATGATACCCTTACTGTCGCAAAGAGTAATGTTCTTAACGCCCATATTTAAAAGGTGCTTAGCGATTGCAATGCCTGCTGCGCCTGCGCCGTTCATAACAACCTTTATGTCCTCAAACTTTTTGCCTACAAGCTTTAAAGAATTGATAAGTCCTGCGGCAACGATTACGGCTGTACCGTGCTGGTCATCGTGGAAAATCGGAATATCGCACTTTTCCTTAAGCTTTTTCTCAATTTCAAAGCAACGGGGAGCGGCAATATCCTCAAGGTTAATACCGCCGAATGAACCGCTGATAAGGTAAATTGCATTTACGATTTCGTCAACATCTTTACTTCTTACGCAGATAGGAAATGCGTCAACATCGCCGAACTCTTTAAAGAGAGCGCATTTGCCCTCCATAACAGGCATACCTGCCTCGGGGCCGATGTCGCCAAGACCGAGAACCGCTGTACCGTCTGTTACTACTGCAACAAGATTGTTTCTTCTTGTAAGCTCAAAAGACTTGTCGTAATCTTTCTGAATTTCAAGGCAAGGCTCGGCAACACCCGGTGTATATGCAAGAGATAAATCCTCGGCATTAGAAATAGGAACTCGTGATACTACCTCGATTTTACCGTTCCATTCGTAATGCTTTTCGAGTGATTTCTGTCTTATGTCCATTATAAACTCTCCTTTGTTACAAATCTTTATTTATTATAAACTGAAAAATCGGATATATCAAGCTATTTTATGAAAATTTAAGTTGACATTTTGCAAAAAATCATATAGTATTATAGATATGAGTGTATTGAACAGCTGCGGGAAATTGCCGAAAGGCGTTTTGCGAGGAAAGTCCGGGCTTCACAGAGCAAAAATAACGGCTAACGGCCGCCGGAGGCGACTCCAGGGATAGTGCAACAGAAAATTACCGCCACTTTTGTGGTAAGGATGGAAAGGTGAGGTAAGAGCTCACCGGAGATAGCGAGAGTTATCTGCCGTGTAAACCCTATTTGAAGCAACACCGTGGTAGGACATTATACGCTTGCTCGGCGTGTCCTTAGGAGGTGGCATTGAGCAGTTCCGGCAACGGGCTGCCAAGATAGATAGCTGTTCACGACAGAACCCGGCTTACAGATACAGTCATATTTTTTTTAAAGACTGCTGCATTTTTGCAGTGGTTTTTATTTTTTTGCTTTTTGCGTTCTGTTCTGAATGTCAGCATTAGTAAATTATGGTTTAGCGGAGTGTCGGTCGGGCATTGAAATTTAGCAAACGCTAAATTATCCTCACAAAAACAAAAAAGTTTACTCAATTTTTTTAAAAATAATGCTTTTCAGCAAATAAAATTCACTGTTATTTTGCAGTAAAAAGAAAATACAAAAAGCACTCACAATCGGCGACCGACTGCGAATGTTCGGTTAGTATTTTTTAATAAGTTTTCTTTATTTAGTTTTATTAGAGTTCAGATTATGAAGCAGGCAGGTGCAAAAAATAAAGCGGTTATCCTCAATATTTTAAGCACCCTACTGCATTGATTTTTTAAGGTTGAGCGTTTCTCTTTGTAAAATAATCCACAAGATTTGCTCTTGCAAAACCTTCGTTGTAAAAACTCGGGTTGAGTTCATATATAAAAGAAGTGTTCTGCTCCTTGCCGAATTTGCTCGCACGAAAGCCGCCGGACTTTGAGATAATCTCTCTGTCCTCAAGTTTTCGCACACACTTGCGTACTGTATTGTCTGACATTGCGCAAGCTGTTGCAATTGTATGAATAGACGGATAGCAAATGCCTGTATCGTCACTGCAACGCACAAGATAGCTTAGAACGGCAAGCTCGGACGGAGTGAGCATAAGGCAGAAAACCTCGTTTGGTAATGTAAAAAAGTTTTTAATGTTTTTCAAAATTATCACCTCAATTACATTGCAAAAAAAGGTAAAAGTTGCACTAATTGCAATAATTTTTCTGAAAATATTTTTGAAAATTTTTGAATTACGGTTTAACTCACTGTTTAGACAAAAAAATCTCCCGATACGCAAGATTAATGCAATATCGGGAGATTTGATTTTAAATTATTTTATAAAGCCCTGTACAAGTACAATAAGCACAAGAATCGGGAGTACGAATTGGAAGTAAGATTTTAAAAATCCGGCAAATTTCATACCCTTGCCCGTATTACATTCGGCAAGGTAATTGTCAAAGCCCCAACCGAATTTTGTAACGCAGAACAACAGGTAAATAAGTGAACCTACAGGCAACAGAATATTGCTTACGAGGAAGTCCTCCATACCGAGAACATTCTGTCCGAACAACTCAAAACCGCTCCAAATATTAAATCCGAACACACAAGGCAAACTTGCAATCAGAATAATAACCGCATTTATGACTACCGACTTCTTACGGCTGATGCCGAACATATCAATGCAGAACGAAATGATATTCTCAAAAACGGCAATGATAGTTGAAAAACACGCAAAAGTCATAAACAAAAAGAACAGTGTGCCCCAAATTCTTCCGCCTGCCATATTTACAAATACATTTGGCAAGGTAATGAATATGAGTGCAGGGCCTTGGTCGGGCTCAACTCCGTATGAGAAACACGCAGGGAAAATAATAAGTCCCGCCATAATTGCCACAAAAGTATCGAGTGCGCAGATTTTCACGGACTCGCCCGGAAGAGTATCGTCCTTTGACATATAACTTCCGAAAATTTCCATAGCCGCAATACCGAGGCTCAAAGTAAAGAAACTCTGATTCATAGCGGCGGAAACAATGTTGCCGATACCTATTTCGGATACTTTTTCAAAATCGGGAACAAGATAAAACTTAAGTCCCTCGCCTGCACCGCTAAGCAAAATGCTGTTTACGGCAAGTGCGAGAATGAGCACAAGCAAAGCAATCATCATAACCTTGCTCACCTTTTCTATTCCCTTTTGAATACCTCTGCTGCACACCAAAAAGCCGAGTATGGTAATAATAGCCATCCATATAACCATTTCAATCGGGTTTGACTGCAACTGAGAGAATACACCGCTGACTTGCTCAGAGGTCATTCCGCTTTCAAAAGTGCCTGTTGCAAATTTGTAAAAATAGCTTGTCATCCACCCTGAAACGGTTGTGTAGTACATCATCAGCAGATAACAGCCAAGCATACAGAACCAACCGTGAATATGCCACTTGCTTTTCGGCTTTTCAAGTTTTTTGTAGCCGAGCACGGCGCTTTTTCGGCTTGCTCTGCCCACTGCAAGCTCCATAGTTAATACGGGAATACCCATAAGAACAAGGAAAACGAGGTAAAGCAAAACGAACAGACCGCCTCCGTTTTCGCCTGCAACATACGGGAATCGCCATACATTGCCGATACCGATTGCACAGCCCGCACTTACAAGAATAAATCCAAGCCGTGACTTAAAACTTTCTCTTTCCATAGAAACTCTCCTAAAAACAAACTGTTACAATTATATAAAAAATAATCATACACTGTCAAGCATAATGTAAAATATTTATCTGTATTTTAATTTTCGCTTAATGGCACATAGAGCTTATTTTTCGGGATTTTGTCACCGAAGTTATCGCAAAGTTTCCATTCGATCGGTTTTTCGCTTAAATTCATTTTAGATTTATAAGCCATCTTGCTTTGAAGCTGTTTTTTCGGCATAAGATAAGTTTTGCTGTCTTTGATAAACACAGTACCCGTTTCTATAAAGCAAAAAGTGACATTGTACTTTTCACATTCCTCTCTAAGGTGCTTTACCCAATCAAAATTACACGGTCGTGCGCCGTCATAGTTTTCTCCGCCGCACCAACACTCATACAGCCTATGCATAGCTTTACCTTATTAAATTAAAGTTTTTCTGCCCAATCGGCAAGGGCTTTTTCGCTCATACCGTTGATTACTTTACCCTCAACCCAATTTGCGCCCGGGCAGCTCGGCTTTAGATTTGCCAAAGTCTTACCCATTCCGCTGCCGCCGGAAGTTGCAAACGGAATAACCTTTTTACCGTCTAAGTCAACATTTTCTACAAATGTGTTGATAATTGTTGGAGCAACATACCACCAGATTGGGAAACCAATAAAAATTGTATCGTAATTCGCAAGACTGTTTGGAAGCTGAGCAATCTGCGGACGAAAGCTTTTATCGTTCATTTCAACCGAAGAACGGCTGTTTTTGTTTGTCCAGTCGAGGTCGGCTCTTGTGTAAGGTGTCTGCGGCTTGATTTCAAATAAATCTGCGCCTGTTGCCTTTGCAAGTTTTTCTGCCATTGCCTTAGTGTTACCGCTTGGTGAAAAATATGCTATTAACTTTTTCATTATAATCAACCTTTCAAAGAAATTCAGCTTGTATTTAAACTGTATTTATATTATACTCCTTTGTTTTACAAATGTCTAATGCCTATTTCAAATTGCTTGCTATGCCATTTGGTAATCACAAAAAAGCAAGGCGGAAATTAAACCGCCTTGCTTAAATTATTTTTTATTGCATTTTAGCGTGCAGGCTGAGCAATTACCGCCACACTTTGAAATCATCTTATCCTTTTTAGCTTTTCTTACGGCGAGAATAACCAAAAGAGCTACAATTACTAAAATTATAATACTCGGTATATCCATATTCGCCCTCCGTTAAGTCAAGCCAAAGGCAAGACCGACTGCGTGAATAAGAAAAGCCACACACCATGCGATTGCGCACTGAATAATAACAGTTGCGACAGCCGCCTTAGTGCCGCCCATTTCTCGCTTTACGGTTGCAATAGCGGCAACGCAAGGAGTGTAAAGCAAAGTAAATACAAGGAATACAGCGGCGGTAAAAGGAGTAAACAATGTACTTACAAGCTCGGCATCTCCGCCCATAAGTACAGTAAGTGTAGACACAACGCTTTCTTTTGCTGTAAAGCCTGTAATGAGAGCTGTTGATACTCGCCAATCGCCAAATCCGAGCGGAGCAAAAATAGGAGCAACCAAGCTGCCAATCATTGCAAGCAGGCTCTGTTCGGGTGATTCGGCAACATTAAATCTTGCGTCAAAGGTCTGCAAAAACCAAATTATAATTGACGCTACAAAAATAATTGTAAATGCCTTTTCTATAAATCCCTTTGCCTTTTCCCAAATGAGATGCACAACGCTCTTTGCCGATGGAAGTCGGTAATTAGGCAGCTCCATTACAAACGGAACAGGCTCGCCCTTGAACTTTGTGCTTTTTAAAATCAAAGCATAAATAATGGCACAAATAATGCCGAATATGTATAGTCCCACCATTACAAGCGCCTGATACTGCCTTGGGAAAAACACGCTTATAATCAGCGTATAAATCGGCAGTTTTGCACTGCAACTCATAAACGGAGTGAGCAGGATTGTCATTTTTCTATCTCTTTCGCTTGAGAGTGTTCGTGTTGACATAATTGCAGGAACAGAACAGCCAAAGCCTATAAGCATTGGCACAAAACTTCTGCCCGACAGTCCTATTTTTCTTAACAGCTTATCCATTACAAAGGCAACCCTTGCCATATAACCTGTATCCTCAAGTATAGACAAAAAGAAAAACAGAGTTACGATTGTAGGCAAAAAGCTGATTACACTGCCCACACCGTTGCATATGCCGTCTACCACAAGCGAATGCACAACAGGGTTAATCTGTACGGCGGTGAGTGCGTTGTCTATAAGCGATATAACAGAATCTACGCCTAAACTCATTAGGTCAGAGAGCCATGCGCCCACAAGGTTAAAGGTCATAACGAATATGAGTGCCATAATTGCAATAAAGCAAGGAATAGCGGTATATCTGCCCGTAAGCAATCGGTCAATTTTCATACTTCGCTTATGCTCTTTGCTTTCGTGCGGACGGACAACTGTTTTTTGACACATTTTTTCTATAAAGCTGAATCGCATATTTGAAATGGCGGCCTCTCGGTCAAGTCCCGTTTCATCTTCCATTACGGATACAATCTGCTCAAATGCCTGCTTTTTGTCATCGGTCAGGTTAAGCAGCTTTTCAATAGGCACATCGTTTTCTATCAGCTTTGTTGCGGCAAATCGCAGCGGCAGTCCCGATTGCTTTGCCTCAGGCTCTATCATATGCACTACGGCGTGTATGCAGCGGTGAACCGCTCCGACAGGGTCTTTTTTATCTACACTGTCTGTGCAAAAATCTATTCGCCCCGGCTTTTCCATAAATCTTGCCACATGAAGTGCGTGACTTACAAGCTCGTCTATACCCTCATTTTTTACGGCTGAAATAGGAATAACAGGTATTCCGAGAATTTGCTCAAGCTCGTTTACTCTGATACTTCCGCCGTTTTCTCGCACCTCGTCCATCATATTCAGCGCAAGCACCATAGGAATACCAAGTTCCATAAGCTGCATAGTAAGGCATAGATTTCGCTCAAGGTTTGAGGCGTCTACAATATTTATAATTCCGCTCGGCTTATCTTTTATCAAGAAATCTCGTGTAACTATTTCTTCGCTCGAATACGGCGACAATGAGTAAATACCCGGCAAGTCGGTAACTGTTGCCTCAGGGTGATTTTTAATTGTGCCGTCTTTTCTGTCTACGGTAACACCCGGAAAATTGCCCACATGCTGATTAGCGCCCGTAAGCTGATTAAACAAAGTGGTTTTGCCGCAGTTTTGGTTTCCTGCAAGCGCAAATGTAAGTTTGCTGTCTTTCGGCAGTGCTTTGCTTTCATCGTGAATATGATAATCGTTGGCCTCGCCAAGCTCGCCTACTCGTGGATGCGGAATAGATTTATGCCTTTGCGGTTTGCTGTCGGCAACAACTTTTCGTTCGTGTATGTTTTCAATTTCAATTTTCTTAGCCTCATCAAGTCGGAGCGTAAGCTCATAGCCTCTCACTTCAATTTGAATCGGATCGCCCATCGGCGCTATTTTCTGCAAAGTAATTTCAGTGCCGGGTGTAAGTCCCATATCAAGCAAATGGTGTCTTAATGCTCCGTCACCGCCAACCCTTGTAATAAAAGCACTTTGTTTTGGCTTTAGTTTATCCATTTCCATAAATAATGCCACCCCTATAAATGCAAATGTTCATTTCATAATTTTTCTTCCCTTATATTATAATAAACCTTATGTCTATATGCAACCATTTAACAGTTGAAAATTGTAAAAATAAGGAATATAATCTATATAGTATGAATTTATGTGAAACAAAAAGGTGGATTTAATGGAAAAGGAACGGAAAAAGCAAAAACTTGATATGCTCAACGGCAGTATATGGAACAAACTGCCTGTTTTTGCCCTGCCGATTGCGGCAACGGGAATACTCGAACAGCTTTTTAATGCGTCCGATATAGCAATAGTAGGCAACTTTGCACAAACCGACAAAACAGCAGCGGTGGCGGCAGTAGGAGCAAACAGCCCGATTATCGGTCTGATACTGAACTTATTTATCGGCATAGCGCTTGGCGCAAATGTAGTAATAGCAAACGCCATAGGACGAGATGACAAACAGACGGTGCAAAAAGCCGTGCACACTTCTATGGTAGTGTCGGTAATCGGCGGTGTATTGGTTGCGATAATCGGCGAACTTATAGCCGAGCCGTTGCTTACGGTGCTGAATGTACCCGATGATGTGCTTGAGCTTGCACTGTTGTACTTGAGAATATATTTTCTCGGAATGCCTGTCATACTGCTGTACAACTTTGAGGCGGCGATTTTCAGAAGTATAGGCGAAACCAAAATGCCGCTTATTGCGCTTACGCTGTCGGGAATTTTGAATGTACTGCTTAATCTGTTCTTCGTAATCGTACTTAAAATGTCGGTAAACGGAGTAGCAACCGCAACAGTGCTTGCAAATGTTGTGAGCGCAGGTATTCTTTATATAAAGCTCGTAAAAAGCGACAAATACATAAAAGTAGAATTTAAAAAATTAAGAATAGACGGAAAAGTCTTTGCGAAAATTATGCAGATAGGACTTCCCGCAGGCATACAGAGTGCGGTGTTTGCGGTTGCGAATATTGTAATTCAGGGTGCGATAAACAGCCTTGGCACTGTTGTAATTGCGGCCTCAAGTGCGGCATTCAACATAGAGATTATTGCTTACAATGTAATGAACTCGTTTAGTCAGGCTTGCACAACATTTGTCGGACAAAACTTTGGTGCAAATAAGATTGACCGTTGTAAAAAAACTCTTTTCCTTTGTCTTATTGAGGACGCAATTGCATCGGGCACGGCAATTTTTATAGTGCTTATAACAGGAAAGTTTTTGCTGTCAATATTCAACAACAACCCCGAAGTAATAGAAATAGGCTATACAAGACTTGTAATTATTTTTATAGCTTACATATTCTCAATGCTGTATGAGGTAATGTCGGGATACTTAAGAGGATTCGGATTTTCACTTGTGCCGGCAATACTCACTACCATAGGCGTATGTGTGCTGCGAATAATATGGATAAATACCGTATTCCCCGCAAACAGAACTTTTGTAACGATAATGACCGCTTACCCTGTCAGCTTAGCTACAACGGCAGTGCTGATATTTATAGCGTTGATTATCTACAGACCGTCAAAAAGATTTGCAAATAAGGGTAAAGAAAAAGCGTAATTGATTGATAAAGCAATCTGCAAAATATAATTTACCGATATTACTCCAACATTTACTCCAGAACCAAATATAAAAAGCACAACAGCCTCTTGATGAAAAAACATCGGGAGGCTGTTCTTTTTATAAGGGTTATGAGTGGATAGCAAATTAATTTTTAAATGCCGAAAGAATCAGTCTTATACCGTATGTCATAAGCAAAATGCCCATAAACAGTCCGAGTGTTTGCGCTGTGAATATAAGATTAAATATTCCGTATATGCCTGCAAGCAGTACGAGCACTCCGCATATAAGCGGAAGTACCCATACACTTGAACCTGATTTTTTAACCTTGAATGATGTTGCTATAGAGGAGATTCCGTCTACAATAAGCCATACCGCAAAAATCGCAAGGATTAATATATCAAACATCACTCTTATGCCGGGCATAAACATTGCGAGCGCAGACACAACCGCCGCAGCTATGCCTGCTATAAGACCTAAAGTTCCCATTAAAGCTTTTTCTTTATTATTACCGTCGTTGCGTGAAGTTGCATACGAAACAATTGAGGAAATTCCCCATAATCCGAGAATTATCGTTACAATCCAACCGATGTTAAGAAATGTAAGTCCGGAATAAAATATGCAATAAATTGACGCAAGAACAGTCAAAATACCCAAAATACAATTAAATACTTTCATAGTTACCTCATATGTTTATTGTGAATAAAAAATAATAATATAACAAATGCAAGCAATGCAATGCACAACAGCAAGGCTATCAGCAAATATGTTTGTGTTCCCGTTACCATACTCGTGTTATCCTGTACGGGTACGGTCGGGACTGTGGAATACGGTTGAGTTGTCGGCGATAAAATGTTAGCCGTAATCTGCGTACTGCCCTCATCCCTTGCCGTTACCGAAACGGTAGCCGTTATAAAGACTGCGGCAATCACCGTACAAACCGCAATTGCGCTAAGCAATTTTTTAAAATCAGTCATTTCATAATCATATTGTTACAATTGAGCTGTGGAATGTCATTGTACCGCTGTAATTGCCTGCAATAGCGTCAAGGTCTTGTCCGTAGAGTGCCTGCTGATTAAGTACAAGTGTACCCTCCTGAACCTGACCCTGTGAATCGGCGCTGAAGGTTGTAAAGTGGAAACCGTTTGCACCCGGAGCACCTGCGTCATTGATAGCGATTTTGTCGGCAACATTATCGTCATTTACTTTTTCCGAATAAATATCATACTTAATTTTGAACGGGTTGGTTGCGTCTTTCTGTGTAATATAGAACTTATCGTCAATGTCCTGACCGTTAATATAAACAGATACAAAGTTGTTATCGTTAAGTTTAAGCTCTGTTGCAGTCACATCAAAGTTAAGATACTTGTTGCTCTGTGTATCTGTCTGCGGCTGTGTAAGAGTGCCGAAATCAACCATATCGGGGATTGTAATAACATAGCTTACATCTCCCGGTTGTGTACCCTCAATTCTTGCGGTAACTTCTGTGGAAGAATCGGGATTTTCGTTTGTAAGGGTTGCCGCCGATACGGAAACCACGCCTGTTGCGGCGAGCATAGCCGCCATAATTGCCGATATAAATTTTACTTTTTTCATATAAACACTTCTTTCTGTATTTTTTACCGAATTTATCGGTATTTTACTTAACTTTGAGTGTGAACTCCGATTCCGCCGAATTGAGTTTTTGATGAGAATCGTCAAGAGTTACACATTCATACAAAACCATTGCTTGATACTCGCCTTTCTCAAGCGACTTTGAAAGCGGTACATCTGTAAGACCACTGCCGGGTTCAAGCAAATCCGATTTATAAAGCACAGTTCCGTCGGAAAGCCTTAGCGTTGCGTATAAGCCACAGGTGTTTGACTTTGGATTGCCGATACTGATGTGCAGAGAGGTATCGCCCACATTCATTTCAGCAGTGCTGTAGCCGGGTATCTGCACGCCTGTTTTTTTGGTATTGTCACTGCCTTTTGAGTTTTCGTCTATGCCTGTATCCCAATCAGTGCGTATCTCCCCTACCACACCCTGTGTGGGTGCGGCAGGTTGAGAGTTTATGTTATTGTAGATTAATACTGCGCTTAGCGCTCCGATTGCAACAATAAGTGCCGCTATAATTGCAATATATATTTTTTTATTTTTCAATGCTTCCTCTTTTCTTCAATACAGCAAAGGCAAGCAAAGCGATAATTGCCGTAAAAGAAATTGTAAAAATCACGGTTGCTCCCGTCTTTATTGTTGTAATGCATTTACGGTTACGGCTGTAATCGGAAGATCCGTTAAAAGCATAAGCACACAGGGCAACACTCGAAATACGCTTTGCTTTTTTCTTGATTTTAATAAAAATCCCTACTTTATGCCCAAGGGTCATCCGAAGCGGGAGTTCGTATGTCGGAGAGTGCAAGATTGCGCCACAAGAACCATTGATTGCCCTTTCTGCGAAGCTCAATCGGGCGAGGTGAGTCCGCTCCCGACGACTGAACCTGAACCTTTGCATAACCCTCGCTCTGATAGGTATATGCATACTCGGAAACGGTTATTTTGTACGGAACATTCGGTGTATAATCGTTCTTCACGGATGAACCCTCAAAATACGAGCGAGGAATATATCCCCTGCCCTTGATTCTGTCACGCAAAAACTGAATATCCATCCCGTTCATCGGCTGAGGTCCTTTTAATACATTGAGCATTTCTATTGTGTTTTCCGGACTTTCATCATATTCAAGCAACACAAGCATTGCAAATGACGCTGTTGAAAGAGGTGACGAAAAGTCAAGCTCCGGCATTTTTTTGAGTTCATCTGCATTTTTCGGATAATCGGCAAATACAAATGTTTTGCTTTTGTACATTGCATTGTTTACTGCTCCCGAAACAGCATTTGAAACATTGTTTTTGACAGTCTGATTTGTCATATTTTTTAAGCTGTCAAATATACCCATAAATAGTCCCTCCTTATTAAAGTGCGCCAAGTGCGGCAGGTTGAGAGTTTATGTTATTGTAGATTAATACTGCGCTTAGCGCTCCGATTACAGCAATAAGTGCCGCTGTAATTGCAATATATTTTTTTATTTTTCAATGCGTCCTCTTTTCTTCAATACAGCAAAGGCAAGCAAAGCGATAATTGCCGTAAGTGAAATTGTATAAATCACGGTTGCGCCCGTCTTTATTGTTGTATTGTCAATCTGTGTATTGCCTGTGTTGCTGCCGCCGCTTGACGAGGTTTCCACAAGTGCAAAATCAGTCGGCTGTGATAATGTAAACACTGCTTTTCCGTTTTCAAAAGAGTCGGGCTTTATGTATTTTATGCCGCCGTCGCCGTCAAGTACCGCAAGGCTTACATTTTTGCCGCTTACCGGCAAGGTGAGTTTTAAATTATTGTCACACCAAAATTCCGCAAATGCAGAGTTTCCGTTATTGTCCGAAAGTGTGCCCTTGTAAAAATCAAGAATTTTTCCGTCCTTAATAAGCGACTCGAATTTTTTATACTGTTCGTCATCTGTTGAATAAGCAGTGTAGCTTACATTGAGTGACGAGTGCATATTGCCCGAAAGAGTAATGCCGCTGCCTACAGATTTAACGCTGTACTTTAGGAAGTTGCCTTTGATGTACGGATAACCTCTGTTAAAGTCAGAGCAAATAAAGTTTATGCTGTCATCTGTAACACTGTTTAACTTATCCGCAAGGCTTGCGCTTGCCATTTCAACCGTTCTTTCGTATGCAATATTTGTACTGTCGGCTTTTGCCTGTGAATCCGTGCCTACTGCATTGAGTGAATTTTGTGCTGTGTAAAATACATTCTTGACTGTTACACCGTCAGTTCCCGCAATGCCGTTCAAGCCGACAATCGAACCCTTTGCAGAATTGATTTTGCAAAGTACATTGCCGCAGTTATAGGAGCTTTCGATTTTTCCGCTGTTCTTGCCGACTAAACCGCCTGCAACCGTTGAAGTATCGAGTCCTGTCTTGCCTGTGTTTGCACAACCGTAAATTTCGCCTGTGTTAATTGCCGAAATACCGCCGCACTCGTTGCCCTTTACGATTGAGCAATTTCGTGTGCCTGTAATTTTACCGTTGTTAATACCCGCAACACCGCCGCAGACATCTGCGTTAAGAATCGAGTTAAGCTCCGATGCGTTGATTTTTAAATTTTTGATAAAGATTGTACCCGATACAGCGTTTAAACCGCTTACACAATGGTCAATCACACCGTCATTTACAGCCGCAATTCCGCCGCCTGTTTTTGCACTGCCCTTAAAGTCGCAGTCATAAACAAACAAATCTTTTACAATGCCTTTTTCTCCGATAAATTCAAACAGTCCGCCGTACTCGCCTGCGGAAATATTAAGTGCGCCTATGCTGTAGCCGTTGCCGTCAAATGTGCCGTTAAACGGTTTGTTTTCAGCAACAGAGCCGATTCCCTGTACCCAGCTTGAATTTTCATCTGCGTAAATATTATTTACAAGAATATAATTCTTGTCGCCGTATCGCTTGTAATCGGTTCTTACAACCTGTGAAAGTTTTACAAGGTCGCTGTAGGTTTTTATAATAAAGTTGCCGTCGTCGTCCTTGTCAAACTCATCGGGTGTTCTCTCAAAGTTTGAATATGTATTGTCAAAGTCCGCATAATAAACCGTACCGCCGTTAAATACGGGGTAATCGTCAGGAGTAAGACCGTTGTCTATGTTCTGATACCAAGCCTGTGTGCCGTCGGTAACACCGTTGTTGAGTTTAAAAGCAACTTCACCGCACTTAAATTCGGAAATTGTTTTTTCGTTTGCCGATAACCCCAACTTGCTGTCTGTACCGAACGGAGTGTTTCCCGTATCTTTGTTGTAATAATTGTTTGCGATATTCGACTTGTTAAAATTCCTTGCCCAACCGATAATTGCGCCGCAATGTATGCCGCTGCCGTTATCGCTTATCTTTGCGTAATTGTAGCAGTTTTCGATTGTCGGGTTTGTATTGTTAAGGTAGCCGAGAATACCGCCGACATATGCGCCGCTTTGCGTTGCTGTAACTGTGCCTAAGTTTGCGCAGTTTTTAACTCTTGCGCCGCCGTTTGAATAAGCTATTACGCCGCCGATACAATCGGAAGAATTATTGAGGTGAATGTTTCCGTAGTACATACATTTCTCAATATCTGTTTTATCATTTCCTACAGAGCCGATAATGCCGCCTGCGTGCGTTACCTGCGAACCGTATTTGTCATTATTTATATTTACATAAGAAACTACATTTTTGACAGAACCCAAATTAATGTAGCCGACAACACCGCCGATATGACTTGCGGAATTTTTGACTGTAATGTCGCCGTAAACCGTAATATCGGAAACACTGCCCTCATTTACAGAACCGAAAAGTCCTGTGTAATCTGAAGCCTTGCTTATATTAAGATTTAAAATACTGTGTCCTTTGCCGTTAAAATTGCCTTTATAATTATTGACAGGCGCCCATTCCTTATTTTCAAGGTCAATGTTTGCGGCAAGTTCTGCGTTTGCACCTGCATTTTGCTTATCAAAATCAGCATAGCTGTGGTCGCCGTTTACAAGTGATGAGAACCAGAAAAGCTGACCTGCGTTGTTTATCGTATACACATCGGTGCTCTTATTATAAACGGCAGGCTGATACTGACCGCAAATTGTGCAAAAGCCCTTTTCATTATATGTATGAGTGTGTTGGGATACAAAGTTTGTCATATAAATTCTTTCGCTTAGTTTTGCGTCAATATAGTTTGCCATAACAAAACCAATGCTTTGTATAGCGCTTGATATGGCAGGCTGTGACAAAAAGCTGTCCTCCATAAGCGACCTGTTTACTATTCTTGGCTGATTAATATTATCCTTAGCACCCGAATAGTTAAAAAGATAATTTCCTTGCTCGGTATATTTATTCGTAGTAGCATCGGAAATTGTGCTGTAAAAATAAAGGAGTTTTGTATCTGCGTCGCGCTCGCCGTAATTATCCTGTACATAAATATTGCTGTTTCCTACACGAACGGCATTTTTATTAAGAGAATAATCATTATCGTCCCATCTGCTTGCATCCATACCGAAAGCGTCCATTACAGAAAAGCCCAAATCTTTGCTTTCTGCTTTTTTAATGTAACTGTCCGAAAAATCAAGTCTGCGAATAAATACAATTTTTCCTCTTACATCCTTGAGCTTAGGCGAATACTCACTTCCGCCTTTCTGCGGTTTGTAAATCGGATAATTTTTATTATTCAGATATTGCTTTAAAACAATATCACCGATAATTTCGTCACTGCCGTTTGAATCTCCCTTCAAGGTCATTACAACAGTTTCGTAAGGATGTTCTTTAAGAAAATCTTTGGCAGTGTCCATTATATTACGCAGAGTCATATCACTGCCGTCCCTGTTGTGGCAGGTGTAAAAATTTTCTCCGTGAATAATAGTAGGATTACTGTTTTCGTTAATTGATTCTTTTCTGTTAATTCTTATGTCCCATGCTCTTACTCCCGAATTAAGCTGTTCGTCGGGATAAAGTCGCTGACAACATACGATTGAAAGTTGTTCTGCGACATCAGTCATATAAGTTGCGCCTGTGTCATGCGTTCCGGGCATATTAACCTCTGAAAGATACATATCATCAGGCAAATGTGACATCCAATTGCCGCTGTTTATTGCATAGCTTTTATCGGTTTTGTTTTTTACATCTTCGGCAGTATATGAATTTAATGAATTCATATTAAGAAATTTCAAATCCCACTTAAAAGCTTTTTTTGAAAGAATAAGTTTTACATCATTGTTATCGTTTTTATTTTCATATCCCTCAATCGAAAGATACAGCTTGTTGGCTACATTATAAATGTAATAAACATTAGCCTCGGAATCAACAGGAATAAATCTCCAAAGCTGACTCAAATGATTGTCGCCTGAATTATTCCAAACATGAATAACAGCCTTATTTGGGTTATTCACACCGTCTACATCCCATACGGCATCATATGGGACTGACGAACCATAAGCATTTTTCGGAACATTCTCGTTAATATCATAGCTTCTCAGTCTGTAAGCTCTTCTTGAGCTGACCCATTCCGCAGTAATTTTAGGAGTTGTGCCGGTGTAATAAAGCTGCAGGCAGTTACCTTGAACCACTGCGTCATTATTTACATTTACTTCACTGATATAATCTTTTGGATAAAGCATAAAAACAGGAGCGTTTTCCTGCGGCTTTATTTTATTGGAATCTCCGCCGGGAATCTGCTGTTCGCTGAAATTATCGGATACATCATCCGTAGCCTTAACAACCCACTCTGTTTTTTTAGATGTCAATGCAATTTTTGATTCTTGTTTATAAGCATTATTCTCCGTACCGACATAAAGATTGTTGTTTTTTTGGTCGGTAATTTTAGCAATTATGTAGTATGTATCTGCTTTGTTCGGTACAGGCTCAAATCTGAAATATTGATTATCATTTTTCAATGTGTCGTCCCATTGATGAATAACATTACCTACCTCCGACTTTTTATGTTCAACATCGAGCCATTTTTTAAAATCATCACATTTAATACCGTAATAATCATCTTTTCGCTGAAGCTTCATCTTACATTGCTTACCGCCGAGATAATCAAGATGAGCTACATTTGCTCCATATCCTGTACCGTTGATGTTCCAACGGAACTCGTTGCGGGCAAGCGGCTTATCGGTGTCTTTATCAGGCAAATTAAGATAAATATAATACAGCTTGGCTGTGTCAAACTTTGCCGATTTTGAGGCGTCCATACTTTTTAGCTCTGCCGCATTTGCAGTCACTGCAAAAGTGCCGAGCGTAATAATCGCTGTGAGCAGCAGTGCCGTGAACGATTTAGTCAGTCTGATTGCTTTGTTCATTTGTTTCCCTTCTTTAACAATATTTTTATTTTTTATAATTATACCTATATTTTGCGATTTATTCTATACAAATAGCACGAATTGCAGAAATCCGTCACAAATTGATATGTAAAGACAAGATTTTTACAAAAAAATGTGGTACAATGTTGAATATAGTTATATCATACCGAGGGGATTACAATGCGCATTGCTGTTATTGACGATCTGAAAAGTGACAGACAATTGCTGATAAGCAGGCTTAACAAGTTACTTTCGGATAATAGCATTAACGGAGAAATATACGAATTTGAAAAAGGAATTGATTTTATAAATGCCTCAAAGCAAACAGCATTTGAAGTTGCATTTATGGATATTTACATAGATAAAGAAAACGGAATAGAAATTTCAAAACTGCTTAGAGAATTTGATAAGGAATGTATCCTGATTTTTACAACCACTTCGTCAGACTATGCACTCGAGGGCTTTAAAGTAAGGGCATTTGACTACCTTGTCAAACCATATACGACAGATGAACTTAAAATTGCATTTACGGATATTTTAAACCGCCTGCCGTCATCGGACAAATATATAGAAGTAAAAGTAATAGGCGGCACACAGAGAATCAGGCTGAATGAAATAATCTACGCCGAACATTTTAAGCACTGCATCAACATATACAAAAGCGACTGTGCAACCACCGTGGTTCGCAGTACATTTGCGGAGTTTGGCAAACAGCTTGAAAGCGACGAAAGATTTTTTATGTGCAACCGTGGAGTAATTCTTAATTTTGATTACGCAAGCGATTTTGACGGAACGGAATTTATACTGAACAACGGAGTGAGAATTTCGGTCAGCCGAAGTCTTACAAAATCCGCAAAAAGTCGGTTCGCCGATTTTATCTTTAACAAGAGGTGATATTGTGACGGAAATGCTACGACCTATGCTTGAGCTTGCCGTGCTGATACCCGGCACTTTACTTGCATACCTGCCTATGAAAGAGCATTTAAAAATAAAAATGGGCGCATTGACGGCAATTTGGCTGTCAACACTCCTTATGCTTTGCATAGTGGGCGGACTGTTTTGTTATTCGTTTGAAATAAAAACAATTTCTTTAATCCTGCCTGCCTTTATGCTTATGAGCGTTGCCTACTGCGCAACGCTTAGGACATCTATATTGAAATCCGCAAATATTGCACTTGCCGTGTGCGGCGTTTATGCCTGCCTTGCAAGCATAACACGAGCCATTGACTCAATAGTTTATCCTAAAAATATCGAGCCTTGGTTCGGGCTTACGGGCGGAATTGTTTTCAATATTTTTTGCTGGATATTTGTAATGCTTGCGTTTTACCCTGCCTCTCACGCAGTATGCGACCTAATAGACGACGAAAACATTGCTCACACATGGTATGCGTTCTGGATATTGCCCACTGTTTTTATCGCCATAAACATATTTATAATACCGTGGAATCCAAACATTCTGCATACAGGAAGAATTATGCAGGGATATATTGTAATCTGTTGTACGATGCTCGGTTTGCTTTTGCTTTTTTACGCTCTGTTTTACATAATGGCAAAAAGCCTTAATAACAATCACAAGCTCACGCAGGAAAACACAATTCTGTATATGCAGCAAGAGCAGTACAACACGCTTAATAAGGCGATTGAAGAAACCCGACATGCCCGTCACGATATGCGGCATCATCTGTCGATTCTTAATTCGTTTGTCAAACGAAAAGATTGGGCAGACCTTGAAAATTATTTAAGCAAAATGAGCAAGAGTATTCCGAGTTCAGAACTCAAGCTGTGCGAAAACAATGCGATTGACGGAGTAGCGGGGCATTATTATCATAGGTATAAAGATTTGGAAATACCGTGTGTATTCAAGCTCGAACTTCCAAAAGAGCTTTCCGTATCTGAAATTGATATTTGCCTTGTGCTCTCTAATTTGCTTGAAAATGCGCTTGAAGCAAGTATGCGAACCGCACCCGACAAACGAAGAATAACCGTGCTTGCAAGAATGCACTCGGATAATGTAGTGCTTATTAAAGTAGAAAACTTCTACAACGGAGTTGTAAAAGAAAAGAACGGAATTTTTGAATCAAGCAAACACAGCGGCGAAGGCATCGGCACACAATCCGTCCGCCGCATAGCCGAAAAGGGCGGCGGCTACTGCCGTTTCACGCAAAAAGATGGCATCTTCACCGCCGATGTAATGCTTAGAGGAAATAGTAAATAGTTGCAGGAAAATAAAAAGCACAGACTTTCGTTATTTTGAAAAGCCTGTGCTTTTTAATTTTTAACACTGAATTTTATTCATATCCCCTTATCCTTACCGCAAGAACCGTTTTTTAAATTTTCCGAAATATTATAATTAGTTTTTCATAAAAGAAAAAAGAGCAGTTAAAAACTACTCTTTTGGTGCACCAAGCGAAGTCAAATCCGAACACAAGTCCGAGTTTTCTATATCGTCAAAGGTTATGGTTCTGCTTCCGTCTTTATAATTGAATGTAAATACTATCCTGTCGTCGAATAAGTATATTGCGTTAATGAAGCTGTCAACAAGTCGTTTCCTGTGCTCCAAATTAGTTGTATCAAGTTTGCGTAAACGAGTAAGCCAAAATACGATTTTGTCCTTGTCAATAGGCGGTTTAACCATTTCCTCCTGCATAATGCGGACACTCAAATCGCTTTTCTGTTGTTCAAGTTCTTCAAGTGTTACCTTTGTTGATTTAGTGAAGATGCCTTGCTGGATTGCATTCAGCATATTATCAATGCTTTTTTCAACATCTGAAAGCTGTTTTTTCAATAACGGTAAAACTGTACTTTCTTTACCGAGTGCCTCAATTAAAGTATCTGCAAGGTCGTTTATCAGATTATCATCGAAAATTATATCCTTGATGACTTTGATAACAAGGTTTTCTATCCAGTCTTTTTTAACGGTTTTCTTATCACAGCCCTTGTGATTTTTTACGCTTGCACATTTGTAATAACGGTGAACCTTGTTCCTGCCTATTCCGCTTTCACCGACCATATAGCATTGGCACTTCCCACAAAACAGCTTTGTTGTCAGCAGGTATTCATCCTCGGCTTTATGTTTAGCCGGGGCTTTTTTGTTTGCCACCATGCGTTCCTGCACACGGTTAAATAAATCCTCGGGAACAATTGCCGGTATACCGTTTGGGTGAACAATATCGTTATACCTGTATTCGCCGATATATTTACGATTGTGCAACATTCGGGTTACGCTGTTTATGCTGATTTTGCCTCCGCGTTTGGTACGAACGCCTTTCAGATTCATTTCGTCGGTAATTTCACGCATAGACGCACCGTCTGCATAATGTTTAAATGCGTCAAGCACCGCCGGAGCCGTAAGCGGATCAATTTGAAAATACTGTTCGCTGTTGATCATATAACCGATCGGCAATGTTCCGCCGTTGTATTTGCATTTCAGTGCGTTCACGGTCAGTCCGCGCGTGACCTTTTCCGAAAGCTCGGCAGAGTAGTATTCGGCATAACCCTCAAGTAAGGATTCAAGCAAAATGCCTTCAGCGCCTTGTGAAATGATTTCAGTTGCAGAAATAACCTTTACGCCGTTTCTTTTGAGAATAGATTTATAATGAGCAGAGTCATAGCGATTGCGTGCAAAACGGTCAAGCTTCCATACAAGTACAACATCAAACGTATTCTTTTCACTGTCTTTTATCATTCGCTGAAAGTCAGGGCGGCGGTCGGTTCTCACAGAAAACGCACGGTCAATGTAGGTTTCTACAATTTTAATATCATTCTTCTCGGCAAAGGCCTTACATTCGCGAAGCTGTCCTTCAATAGATTTTTCACGCTGATTATCCGAAGAATATCTTGCATAGATTACGCCTTTCATTTTCTTCACCCGCCTTTCTTTTGGAGTGTATAACACAAGTTTTCCTTGATGTTATCTGGATTTTAGGGTGTTAGGGATCTCACTAAGAAGCGAATTTCCTGTAGCAAATTCAGCGCTTGCTGCGACAATGCCCGCAAAATTGATTTCTCTGGACTGATTATTTTAATTAATCCTTCTTTTATATCTACATCCTGTAGTCTTATAATTTGAACATCCAAAGAATTCTCCATACGGTCCTTTCTTTTTCAACAATTTCCCGCCACATAACGGGCATTCCCATTGTTCTCGTTTAAGTTCGTTACCGTAGCGTTCTTTGAGTTCCATAGCAAATTCGGATTCTTGATTATTAACAGTAACAAGAAACGCTTTTTTCTTCGCTCTTGTCAATGCAACATAAAAAAGGCGGCGTTCCTCTGCATATGGGTATTGATCACAATTATCGAGTAATAAGTTTAGTATAGCAGCATCTTGTATTTTGCTGGGAAAACCCATTCTTGATTTTTTATTATTAATAATAAAGATATAATCTGCCTGTAAGCCCTTTGATTTGTGTGCAGTTATAAAACTCATTTTTAGATCTATTCGCTTTCGGTATTTTACTCCCACGTATCCGCTAACATTATTAAATTGACATTCAAACAATCCACTATCACTCAACAATTTTGCATCAAAGGAGTATCTTCCAATGAAGAACACGCTACTATCTCTCGGCAAATCTTCGAGTTTTTTAGCCATAAACTCAATGGAGAACTTATCGGTATATCCGCTAATTTCACCTAAAGCAAACCCTACAGCATCAGTTTTCCCTTTGATGGACTTTTTGATCTGAACTGGATTTTGCATTATGAAATTTCCGCTAATTTCTATAAGTTTTTGAGTAAAACGATAGGTTGTTTCAATTTTACTGATTTCGGTAGAACCCCAGTATTGTTCAAAGTTCAAAATATATCCGATATCACTGCCTGCGAAACGATAAATGCTCTGCCAATCATCGCCCACGCAAAACAGATCATAATCATTAGATTTTCTCATACTGTTTAACAATGAGAAACGAGCCTTGGAAATATCTTGATACTCGTCAACAATAACATATTTGTAAGGACTGATATATTTCCTTTGTTCAACAAACTGGGTTGCCAAATTGATCATATCATTGAAATCAATTTCCTTGTGTTCGTGCAAATAAGCACAATATGAATTAAATATTGGTTCAAGAAGTGCCAAAATGGTATTATTATTTTGAGCATTACTATTTCCAATATTTAACTGACGCACAGTAGCAATTGAATATCCATTGCTTTTTATAAGATTGATAACTGTTTCAAACAACTCAATAACGCCATCAAGAATAGAATCGCCGTCAGCAGACACTTGTTTCCATAATTCTTTTGTAGATTTTAGTGTTAGTTTTACGCCGTTTAAAATAAGTTTTTCTTTTAAGTTTTCAAGCAAGAGACCATCGAATTTTTCATAAGCATAACATTCAATCAAGACAGTATTATTAGCAGTATGGGTTTCTCGCTTCCATTTCATAGATGCTTGATATGATTGGCTTGCTGTCATTCCGTTAGCGCCTTTGAAATAAGTTGGAACTTCGCCGTTCTTGTTTATACCAAAATACTCAATATAGATATCATATTCAGGTAAATAAAAGTCCGGATTATATTGGCCGTATTCACTTGTGCGTGTATCGATTTTATAAGGGTTCTCATAGATATATTGTATTCCGTTTTGTGTTAAAAAGTTAGCTATATCCATTTCACCATAACTTTTTACTGCTTCATTATTTATAGTTCTTGGCGGATTTAATCGCAAATATTCTTCATATTCGGCCTGCGTTTTAAACTCAAACTCGGACTTAGAAACAACGCGATTATACAATAAATACGAACTTAACAGATTTAAGTATGCTTCTGATTGCATATTCAACAACAACTGCTCTTTAACGAACTTCCGCAAATTTAATTGCGTAATTTTAGGGACGATGCCATTTACTTTAGTAATAATATTCAACCCAAGTTTGTGAAAGGTAGATGCATCTATGTTACAACCGGTTTCTTTGTTAATTCGTTGGCTCATCTCACTTGCTGAAACATTTGTAAAAGACAATACCAAAATATCTTCCGGTTTATATTTTCCCGATTTTAACAGGAATTTAATTTTACCAACTACTGTAGTTGTTTTACCTGTTCCTGCTCCAGCAATCACAAGATGATTATGAGCGTCTTTGACAATACAAGTCATTTGTTGTTTGTCTAATCTTCGCCCTTCAACATCACCAATCAAGGTATATGCATTTTGAATTTTGGCATCGGCAACCCTATCGTTATGAATACTAATTTGTTGTTTAAGAGAGTTGGCACTACGATATAGTTCAGCTTGTTTCTCCAATAGTTTTTTATAGTGTACTGCCTTTTTTATTTTTTGAGTATTAGTTAAAGCTACGTTTGTCATTAGAGAAGAATTGCGATTATTCCATTCTGATTCTTTGCTTGGCTCAACAAAAGACTGCAAATCCGAAAATATGATAGTTATTTCTTGTAGAGCTGTATCAATCTGCATAATTAGGTTGTCGCACATATCATTACGGGCTCTTACTTTTTCTTTATGTTTGGAAATTATTTTTTGAATTATTCCCATAAAACAGTCTCCCTACTCTTCAGCCTTGTCGCTATTTACCCATTCGTCAATTTCGGAAACCTTGAACTTCCACTTCTTCCCGACTTTATGCGCAGGCATCTCTTTTGTGGCAATCCAACGCAACGCTGTATCTCTGCTGATTCCGAGATATTTCATGATTTCAGGCATGGAATAATAACGGTCTTCTATTTCAGGCATAAAAATCACCTCAACATAATGTTTTTTATATTATAACACAAGATTTGTGGTTAGTAAATATATTGTATGATATTGTACGATTTAGAACAACAATTTGATGTTTATATTATCTGGACATTTTTTGATATAATAAGCAATAACAAAGTACATTCATTATGATTGTGTCTCAGCAAGCACTGAATTTAGCTATCCAAATTCGGGGATGCTGCTACGGCATTACCTTAGCAAGCATCGTCTTTGTGTCCACACTTGGCTTAGTAAGCCGCCTGTGTCCACACGACCTTGTTAGGGCAAATCCCTAAAACCCTTTGAACGGAGAATTCTATAGATATAAATGAACTCAAAAAACAGCTGATTCCGTATTGGCGTGACATTTACAATCTGCAATACGGCAACATTCTCAAGCAACTATTTGTTCGTATCAAATACAGAATATTAGGAAACCGTTTCGGAACATCGGAGATTCCAGATAATATTCTTGAAGCCATTGCTCGTACAATGCTGCCGGATATTCGCGAATTCTTTCTTTCCAAAGAGGGACAGGAGGAGTTTGTCGCTTGGAAAGCGGAATATGAAAAGAATAAGAAAAAAAGAGCATAAAGCAAAAGGCGAGGGTGAATCCCCCGCCTTTTCGTCACTATTGATAGATTAGCTCATTCAAGATTAATTCCCGTACTCTGCTTTGAATGTTATTCATTCGTCTGATCCATTCAATTTGATTGGTTGATTTGAACTGTTTAGTTACGACCTCATTTTCAGCCATTTGCCGGACTAAAGAATCAAACATTTCGCAGGCATTGCGATCCATGTCGGCAAGGTAATTATTTAGAGTTCTGTTTAGCCGCATAACATTGATGTCCGTCCAATTATTGCGGTAAAGAAAATCATAATGCAGTCTGCCCCAAGAGCCGATGTTTTTAAGTTCTGTTTTCATAATTAGAAACCTCCGAATTTAATTTTTGCGTTTTGAATTAAAGTTCGGATAGTCTATAAAAATAACAAATCCGAACCCGTCTCCCACATGGAAGATTTGGTTCGGATTATTTTCGTTTGGTGCAGGTAACAGGACTTGAACCTGCATGAAATTGCTTTCATATGGACCTGAACCATACGCGTCTGCCAATTCCGCCATACCTGCATATTTATTAATTTGTATTCTTGCGACAGGTTAGCGATACTCAAAAATATCATACTAACAGATTTATTATATCAAATCTATTAATAAAAGTCAATCGGATAGGCGAGATTTTTATATTTTGTTTTCTGGTTAACCCTTTTAGTCCGCAAACGATGAAAGTGCAATAGCGTTAGTTAATCTGTCGCACAAATTGGGAAAATGGCGACGATTAAAACGATAGCAGAATTCGTCAAGGTATCGGTCGAAAACTTCTTTGCGAATTCTATTATTGATAAACGTTGTTGTTTTTTCATGTTTTTGCCCCTTTTCGTCAACTTCTACTTCGCTTAAATGACAAAGTGAAGTTAGGGTAAATATACCCTTTTCACAACAAAAAGCCAAATAAGCGGTTTTATGTGGCTTTTAAGAGGATATATACCCTCAAAAAGCCGAAATTTAATATATCTCACTGTCTTTTTTGCATGGCAAAGCAGACAGATTGAAATCTCGTTTTGTCAAAGTGAACGCAACCTGCCTTAGCTTAAAAATATGTTGCGGTCACCATCTGCAATTGTTTAAAGTTACCGTTTCAGCAGTGCCGGTGTTAAGTTCACTTCGTCTGCCGGTACGGTATGTAATCCCATCAGCCCCATCAACCGAAGTATGCTCTTGTCGGTGGTGGCTTCATAAGGGGATTTGTTGCCAAGCGATTCTCGGCGAATACTGTTAATATTGTTGGCAAGAAGGAGCATATCTTCCTGCGTGTATGGATTTAACGTCTTGCCCTTTGGCAGAACGTAACGGATAAATTCGTGGTTCTTCTCAATCTGTGGCTTTTGCCAGGATGCCTGAGGGTCACAGTAAAAGACCTTGGTTCTCTTCTTACCATCCTCGGTAGTTTCTAAATCTCTTGTATGCTTGAACTCGCTGCCGTTATCGGTGAGAATTACAGGAAAGACTTTGCGGAATTCTTCAAGTCCTAAAAGGCCTGTCAGCATATCAAATTGTTCCACTACGGTATCGGCTTTGCCGTCACGCATAAGAAACATCAGCATCATATTGGTGTTACAGAAATGCAGTGTCAAAAGGCGTTTCCCTTGTTCACGACATCCCTTTACTGTATCCATTTGAATTATGGGTGTATCGGGATGTTTTTCCATATATTTCAGGTAATCATCATAGCCTCGGTTTTTTCGGAATTCTTGGTTCAAAAAGCCTTCGGACACTTCTTTTTTCTTCCGTCTTGGCTTGTATGCCACCTTTCGTCTGAGGTCAATGTTTCCTACGCTTAAAACACCTTGGTCGATGTAACGGTAAAGAGTTCTTTGTGAAATACCAAGTTCATCGCCGTGTTCCGACCATATATGTGTTAGTGGTTGCCCTTTCAAAATTAACGGTGAAACCAATTTATCAAGTTTTTCAAGGTCTTCACCACGGGTTTGTATCTTGCTTCTGGAGTTGGAATATCTCCGCTTTGCCATTGCATCTGCTTGCTGAGCATTGTAGTAAGCTCTATCTGCTTTGCATTTTCTTCTCCGCACACAAACATTGCAAACATACGGCGGTTTGGAAAGTACAACGCAAGGGGTATTGTTGTATCTTGTGCAAAGTTCTCTGCAATCGTATTCACGGCAAGTCACACACCGCCTTGAGCATCCATCCTTTCCGCATAATCCTTTGGTTTTGCACTCTCCTGCATAGTGACAATCCTTTCCAAAATGATGCTCTCCCGGTGCAATTGTTCTATTTGCTCGGATTTTCCTTGAAACACATTCCGTAGTTTTTCCTATCTTTTTTGCTATCTTTCCTAAACTTAATTTTTGGTAAATTCCACATTCAATAACTATCCTTTCAGACAATGATAAACGACTCATATTTTCCTGCTTTCCGCAGACAGTAACCGTTTTCATTTTACCATACTTTTTTGTCAAGGTGAACCCGTGGTATTTCTCGTTTTTTCCTCAAAAATCCGAACTTCACTTTGGCAATTTAGGCAACTTCTACTTCTATTTTATCAAAAGAAGTGTCCATTTAGCAGGACTTTGCCTAGCTGACTAAAAGAGATAACCATATTTTGTTATACTATGTAAGCATTGCCTCCTGTTCCAGTTTTATTTTATGTTTTACCATATAATTCAAACACTCACGACAATCCTCAAGCCGTGCTTCTTCATATAATTTCAATAACTTTTCGGCATATTCCTTACTGAAGGTCTGAGTGTAATTTTCATACTTTTCTAATTCATACTTACTCATTCTGTATGGCATAATTGACGAGGTAATTTCTTTTCTTAAACGCAACAACATACTAAAACCGCCATAATCAATATCACCCCAATGATACCATTTACAATCTTGAGGCATTGTTTTTGAAACCGACTCAAAAAATTTTTTCTTTGCTGGACTGTACTGACCGCCATGGAAAATAACTATTTCATCAGACCTTTTCATACTTTCAAGGTATGAAAAATAGTTAGCTCTGTTTTCAATAGTAATTATTTTTGACACCGACCTGTCTATTGACAAGCTTAGTTCATCAACCTCACCAGAATAAATACAAAAACCGTTTTTCAGTGTACCCATATTACTTGAATTAATAATTATCTTTCCGCACATTTCAATCTGTTCCGGATATTTAGTAATTCCGATGATCTGCAATAGCTCATTATCGTTTAAATCAGAACTAATATACCTTCTTAAAATTGAGAGTAAAAAGGACTTGACATTGTTTTCAAAATATTTAGAATTGCCAAAACATTTTTCCGAAAATACCCTTTCTTTCAAAGCCGACCCATTATTTCTGTCAATGAAAAATAGAAGCTTATAAATATCATCTCTTTCAGATTTTTCCTTAGATAACAGATTACCTAATTTCATATGTGATTTCATATATTCCAACATGTCGCTGTAAAACTGAATAATCCAATCTGTGTTTACTCTTTTAATCTCATCATATAATTCTCCTTCTACAGACAGAATCACATCTCTTTTCGATTTTCTATTCAAAATCTTATATATCTCGTCTATTTTTTCAAAATTCAACCAAATTCTCGAAAGTATGTGATTATCCTGTCCCTTCATCCACTCGCAGAAAACATACTCTTTTTCCGAAAGGTTCCAAACGGTCTTATTGATTGTCGTTCTTATATTATATTCCTCAATATCATACTCTGAAAAATCAGACTTATTTTTACCGTAAAAATTAAGAATAATCCTATTTTTCGGCACCTCTCCGTTTACATATGCTGTGGTTCGCTCATACTTATCTATCATTCTGTTTAATATCAGATTAGACCACTTATTATTCACAATTATGTTCTCCTATTCTCTCTTTATCAAAATAAGTTATGCGTGAATTTGTACCTTTCCTGAGTACCAACAAAACTCGGTCAACCAACGGTGCAATATCACTTGCTTTCTCTGTTGGAGTTGAAAGGACAACCTGAAAATTGAGTTTTCTGAGAAGTCCAATGCTTTTTTCGATTCTCTCCCCATCCATTTTTGAGAATGCTTCATCAAAAATAATGATTCTGGCAGTGCTCGCCTTGTTATCTCTACCAATTCTGTAAAGCTGAGCAAACGAAGCCAGTACAGCAATGTAGAAGGGTGTTTGTGTTTCGCCGCCTGACTTTTTGCCTATGGTTTTTGACAGCCGTTGCACCTCTCCTGCTTGATTTGTAACCTCAATATCAAAGTTAAGATAAGTTCTGTAATCTGTAAAAGTTCTTATGCGATTTTCATAATCGCTTTGCTCAAATGATGGGTTTCCTTCGCCGGTTATAATTGAAAACAAGTCCTCAATTTCGTTTTTGTATTTTAAATTAAACTGATTCGACATTAAATTATATCCGCCAATCAACAGCATATCATCGGTTATCATCTTATAATATCTTTCGTATTCTTTGTTTGGTTCAACCCTGAAACTATATGTATCCTCACCAAATGAAGCTGATGAAATTGCTCTGTTCAACTCTACAATTTCACATTTTACAGAACGAATGTTATCACTTAACTTACTGAGAAAATCTTCTTGAAATTCTTCCATTGCCTTTTTCTTTGTATCATTAATACGTGTAAGATAATTTGGAAGTTCATTTTCATTTATTTCTTTTAATGCATTATCAAATTCAGCATTATCGCAAGAATTCACATCATACCCCATTCTGAAATCATGGTTATACTGAGAACGCAGTTCGGTAAGCAGTTTATCAAATTTATCTATAGCGTTTTTTGCCTTACTGAGTTCTCTTGGAAAAGCTTCATTTATATTTTCAGCAGTTACTCTTTTTGAAAGCTCCTGCATATAGCGTAGTTTGCCTGTATCTTCAATCCAATCGGAGTAGAATTCTCTTTCCAAGACTGTCTGCTTTTCTTGAAGTAAACGGCTTTTCTGCGGTATTTTTTCTTCATTTATGCTGCGAATCTGTTCTTCAACTTTTCCGCCTTCTTCTTGGAGTTTATCCTTTTTTCTTCCTGATTCAGCAAGCTGTAATTTTTTCTCCTTAATTTTTTCTTCAAGAACAAAAAGACTGCTCGTATCCAAAGATGCTTTTTCATCAGCAAGTTCAGACATTCTACTCTTGAAATCTTCTGAATTAATTAAGTTATCCGCTGTTCTTGCAAAATACTCTATATCAGATTTGCTGTAATTTTCCAAGGTTCTGCAACCCTCAACGCCAATCTTTAGAGTAGAATAAGTGCTTGACAGTTCTCTCGTAAAATAGATTTCCTTCTTTATCTCCTCAATACGAATTTTAATAGCATTTTGTCCGATTGCGGGATTTTTCCAAAGTTTTGGACTCAACGCTTTAACAGCAAAATTTTTGTACAGCAAGCCGTCGTCGGTTATTGATGTGTGGAAACTTCTTATATCATCTGCATTATAACATTTTATAACTCTTCCGAGAATATAGTCAAGATAGATTCTCACATACGGATTTGTGGTTTCAATTTCTTCTGCAAGACTGTTTTTATCCGTTCTGTAATTTTTATTCCTTATTTTTTCAACATCTACAATACCAGTATCATAAATAGCCTTATCTTTTTTGATACGGTTAAAAACTCTGATAGCTGTCTTTATGTGCTGCGGAGGTACTATAATATAGAATTTTTGATTGTTAAGGTAGCCCTCAATAGCATTTCTCCATCTGGAATTTTTTATTTCTGAAACCTCTGCTACTATTACAACATCAGCGCTTTCTCCGCTCTTTGCTCTTATTGCCGATATAATCGCATGTTTCAAATCCAACGCATTCTGAGGAAATTTGTAAATACCCTTTTCAAGATTTTCCTCCTCAGCTTTAAGCTCTCTAAACTTCTCTCCTGTCTTCTTAAACTCATCATCAAGCTTTGAAAATAAAATATTTGCATCAGATTTAATGCCTTCTATCAATTCAATTATCTCTTCAAATCTACCTTTGGAATATTTCAATATCTGCTCGGGAGTTATGTCGTTAAGCTCATCGAACAACACGGACAATTTTGCTCCGGAATCACACAAGCTTGCAATCAAAGACTGAAGCACACTGCTTATTAAATCCAAGTCAACCGAATTATATTTTTGTACAAGGGTGCTATTTGCTCTTGTAAATATGTTCTTTACTGAAAGAATACGCAATACGACCTTCTCAAACTCTTTTTCAGCAGAATCAATACTCATTTTTAACTGTGAGATTTCTTTATCAATTTCATTAATCCGTCTATTTACTTCATCATAATCATATTGATTTTTTAAAGTTCTGTGCTCTTCCTGCAATCTGTCATAGATTTCAGCTTCATCTTTTATACTTTGCCTTATGTGTTCAGACTTCGTCTCTAAATCTCTTACTTGCTTTTTTAACATTGCAAGCTTTTTTTCAATAATATCAATTTCAGATTTATCGACCAAATATTTGTATATTTTCTCGTTATCCCTGTTCTTTTGCAGTTCGTAATAATTCGTAGAGATTTGCTCCAGCGCAGTCTTTTTTCTCTCGAGCTCAGCCGCCGTCCTCTCAAGGTTTTTATGATTTCTTATATTTTCCTGCATTAAGCTTATATCTACATTTTTCTCATTGTCACAAACAAATTCGGTTATAAATTTTTGGATATCATTATCGGGATTGAATGCAACCGCTTTTTTTAATAAATCTCCGAATTTTGAGCGCAAACCTCCC
>OLYC01000546.1_pt1 | contig 30387 bp, 28 predicted proteins | sample 1674271 | NCBI WGS metagenome assembly OLYC01 (sample SAMEA103958154, study PRJEB25191) | human gut metagenome
GCCCTCGCCCAGCAGCCGCTTCTGGATCTTCGCCGCCATCTCCGGCCAGCGCTTGACAAGCAGATGATACCCCTCGTGCTTCGCCAGCTCGAACGCAGAATACTCCTCGCTGTCCGCCCGGATGAGCACGGAGCCGTCCTCCGTCACGGCAGCGTCCGCATAGAACGTCTGCCCGTCGATCTCCTGTGTCAGCTGCCCGGTGAAGAACCGCGCGTTCTGTACGCCCATCGACCGGAAGAACTTTTCCGCCGCCTGGATATCCTCACTTCTGGCCTCTTGTCCCTTCGGCATGACGCGCACTTTTTGCGCATTGTTCTCTCCGAAACCGAGCTTCGAAAGCGTTACTTCATCCCAAGCTTTTGCGAGATCTCTTGCACCCTGCGCTCTCTTTCTTCCGGCGTCAGCTCTTTGCTGCTGCGCTGTGCTTTGGCGAACGCCTCCAGCCTGTCCTTCGGCACGCTGACCAGCCTGCCCGATTTGTCCTTCATCAGTAACCTCGATACTGCCATTGTTTACCCCTTTCTTCCCTGCGGCAAGGCCCGCTCGATAGGCGGCTGCCGCCACGTCCTGATTCATTCCTTCGGCGTAGCGCATCGCCCTCTGCTCACTCGCGCCGAGTCTGCCCTGCTCATAGACCTGCCCGAAGCTCTGCGCATACTGCTCCGCCGGCATGCCCGTCGTGTTCCCGTTCAGGAAATACGCCGCCGTCTGCTCGTCGTAGCCCGCTCTCTGGGCCTGCGTCTGCAGATACTGTTCCTCCTGCTGCAGCGCGGCTTCATCGAGCGCCTGCTCCGCGCCCGCCGTCTGCTGCCTGGCGTACTGCACCGGATCCAGCTCACCCATACTCTCCGTTCCTGGGATGGGTGCAAATAAGCTGTCCTGGTTATACTGCTGCTGCGCCGCCTGCTGGGCCTGCTGCACCGCCTGGACGCTCTGCTGTGCCCGATTCTGCTCCTGCTCCTGCTGGTACTGCTGCGCAAGCCTCTGGTTCTCCTGCGCCGTCTCCGCCGCGCTCTTGTAGATCTGGAACGTCTTCTCGTCCGCCTCGGCCTGTGCCTGCTCCTGCCGGGCCTGTTCCTGCAGCTGCTCGATCCTGGTCAGCGTCTCCGGCACGCGCGGCTCCTGCCCTTCGTCCACGGCCGCCTGCTGCTCCTTCGCCACCTCACGCAGCGTGTTCTCCACGGCCTTCTGCGTCACCTCGCCGCCATCGTCCACGGTCTGCTGCAGTTCCTCGGCCAGCTGGTGCGCCTTCGTGCCCTCTTCCTGTGCCATTCCATAGTCAATGACGTCCTGCACTTCGCCCGCCTCGATGACCGCTCTGGCCGTCTGCGTGACGTTTGCTTCCAAAATCACGCGGTTCACGCCCGCATACGTCCCGGACATGGCAAGGCCGGACAGGCCGCCCGCGAGGAACGAAAGGCTGTCTTCTTTTGCGAAGTCTCCGACCATCGCCGCCAGCGCCTGCGCCGGCGTCCTTCCCTCTGCGATATAATTTGCGTAGGCCGTCATGACCTCACCCCGGTCATGCTTCGCCACCACGTCATACGCACGGTTTAGCCAGTTGGACGCGATCTCTTCCGCGCCTTCCGACGCGAACGACCGCAGTGCCTTCCTCCACACGGCCTTCCCGCTCAACATGTTCTCGATGATATCGCCCACAGAATACTTTTCCGTGAAGCCCTCGATCGCGCCCTCGACGATACCGTCGACCAGCGCGTCCGCGTTGGACTTGCCGTTCTGAATCCCCTCATACACGGAATCCGCCGCGGCCTGCGATCCCATCACCCAGTTCATTGTCTCCGCGATCGCGTCCTTCGCGCCAGCCCCGGCCGCACCGCCGACCGTCCCGACGAGCCCCGTCGAGACCGCCATGTTGACCGCGCTGTCCAGCGCCGACGTGCCCGCCTGATAGAGGAACTGCCCCGTCGGGTTCATATTCTGCATCACGCTCTGCCGAATGCCGGAGGACAGGCGCGACGCGTTGTACGCCGGGCTGTAGATGTTCGTCGGCATATCCTCGTTCTGATAGCCGCCCGCCCACTTCGGCAATACGCCGCGCAGCGATTCCAGATTGCCCAGTGCCTTCCCCGGCGCCAGCGCCGCAGAGAACAGCGTCGCCGCAGCTTTCCCCGCGAAGGATCCGCTTCCCATCTCCTGCGCTGCCTGGTCGAGCTTCTGCGCGTTGTCGTAGTCGTCCAGCACCTTCTGCCATTCCGCCAGCCGCTTGAGCGTGTCGTCGCTGTAGCCTTTTTCGTTGAGTGCCGTCTTCGCGTCGTACTTCGCATACGCCCGCACCTGATATCCGTTCAGTTCCTGCCCGCGGTACTGCCGGAGCAGATTCTGGTCTTCCTCGCTCAGGTTCCCGATCGCCTCCTGTGCCCGGGCCAGCACGCTCTGGCTGTCGACCTGTGCCTTGCGCTCCTTCAGCGCGTCGATCTCGTTCTGCAGCTGCGTCACGCTCTTCCCATTTTCCGAAAGCCCGGTCCCGGAGAAATGCGTGTCCGCCTGTTCGATCTCCAGCGCCTCGATCTGCTTGCCCAGTTCCTGCGACGTCCGCCGCATCCCGCGCACCTGATCCCGCTGCACGGTCTGCGCCGCTTTTGCACGCCGGTTCTGCGCATCCACGTCCTCCCGCACCTGCTGCGTGGCCGGCGCAAACCGGCCGGCCAGCAGTGCGCTCTGTCCCTGCAGCGCCAGCGTCCCAAGCTTCAGCCCCTGCGCCGCCTCCACGCCGCGCAGATAATTCTGGTACGTCCCGTACTGCGTCTGCATCGCGGAAGACCGTCCGTATTCCTGCTCTGATACCTTCCCGTCGGTCTCCGCCCCCGCATTCTCCGTCTTCTTCTGTCCGCTCGCCCGGCCCTTCAGCGCGGCCCCCGGCTCGATCTGCGCGAGCTCCGCTTCGCGCACGGCATTCTGATATGCCATAAACGCCGCATACTGCTTATGCAGCGGGTCGTCCACGGTTGTCTGCCCGCTCTGCGCGTTCTTCCCGTAGTCCGGGTTCGGCAGGCCGTACTTGCTCGCGATCTGGATCTGCTTCTGGTTCAGCGTGATTCTTCCGCCGCGATAGGCGGAGGGAGCCTGCTGCGTGCTGGCTCCCTGTCCGCTGCGGATGCTCTCTGCAATCCGCTTTTGTTCCTCTGTCAGTGTGATTCGTCCCATGCTTCCCTCCGTTACCGCTGCCGTAGATACGTCGCGCCGTAGTATTCCAGATACGCCTTGAACGTATTGGACTCCAGCGCATTGTAGCCCTTGCTGTTGAGGTAGTTATCCAGCGTCCGGCTGTCCAGATATACATTCGGGTTCTTTGCCCGGTACGCCTGCGCCGCTTTTGCAAGCGTGTTGTTCTTCTTGTCGCTCAGCTTGGAAGATGAACTGCTTCTCCCACCGCCGCCTCCGCCGCCGGATTTCTTCGCCGCGGCCTGCTCCGCCGCCAGCGCCTGCAGGTAGGCGGCGTTCTCGTTGTTGGCCTTCTGCGCCCAGTAGTCGAGCATCGTCGCCCACTGGCTCTGGTCCAGCGACCGTTCCGAGTTGTACGCGCTCCGCGCATCCGAAAGATCCGAATAATAATCGCTGACCGTATCCCGGTACCGGCCGTAGTCCGTATCTTCCCGGCCCTTCACGAGGCTGTACTGGTTATAAAGGTCCGTCCCCTCATCCTGATACCGCTGGTATGCCTGCTGCTGCAGCTGCGGCACGATGTCGTTGAGGTTCTGCAGATACGCATTGTACGCCTGCTGGCCCACCTGCTCACCGTAGGTCGATCCGTAGCCGCCCGTGAGTGCCGCCGCCTGTCCCATCGTGTCCTGCATGGCCAGCCGCCCGAGCCGCTGGTATTGCTCCCTGTACTGCTGGTACAGAGGATCCGTCCCCATGTCATAGCTGAATTTCTTCCGGTTCCGGATCTGGTCATACAGGCTCGTCAGCTCATCGTCCCATCGCGACTGATACGCGCCCGGCTTGCTGGCCTTGACCTGCTCCAGATACGCCTGCGCCGCCTGCACGCTGCCCGACGGCGTGTACCCGCTCTCCAGCCCGTTCAGCTTGCTTCTCGTGTAGTCCGACACGCCGGACATGGTGTAAGGGCTGTTCCTTGTCTGATAGCTGCCGCCGTAGTTCCTCGTCGTCTGGTTCTTGTTCACCAGCTGCGACTGGTAGCTGCCGTCCGCGTTCACGCCCGTGATGCGGTACGTGCCGCCGCCGGTCACGACCTCGTCGCCGGCCGAAAGCCCCGCCGGGGCCCTGCCGCCCGACTCTACTCGATATACGCTCATAGTCTCACCGCCTTAAAGCTTGAAATGTGTCGCGTACTGCTTCGGCATGTACGCCTGGTTGTAGGCATTGAAATATCCCTGATAGTAGCTGTTGTATTTCGCCGCCTCGTTCGCATACTTCGTCGTCTCCCCGTTGGCGTCGCAGATCTTCATCCCCAGATACCAGCGGTAGATCTCATCATACGGCCACGGGATCAGAAGCTGGGTCTCTAAGTCCACGTCCTCCCCATAGCCCGTAAACGGCTCCGGTTCCTTCTCGTGCTCGTGCGTACAGATGATATCCCGGTACACGATCCCGTCCAGCTCCGACAGCCACCGGACCTTATCCGGCGTCTCGTACTGGTTCGGCAGTAACCGGTCGACCGTCTCGATTGCTTCTCTGATTTTCATAGTCCCCTCCTTACCAAAAGAAGGGGCATTTCTGCCCCTTCCTCTGCTTCATGCCGTCATGGGCATTCACTTGTCTTCTTCCTTCGCCTGCCGGCGCGCCTCTTCAGCCGCCATCCGCGCGTTTGCGATCACCTCATATACCGGAAGCGGAACCTCTACGTTCTTTCCTTTCGGTACCTGAAACGTTCTTCCGTTCACGCACACGAACTGGCTCTGTTCCTCGCTTGCCATCCCGCGTTCGATAAATACAGTTCGTTTCTCATCCCACGCGCTTTTCTTTGCTGCTTCTGCCATAGCTGTTTTCTCCTTCCTTAGTTTGCCTCGTCTGTCTCGGAGTACGAGCTGCAGCTTTCCACGCGAACCATACGGTCTTCATAGACGATCTTCGTCGCCATCTCGGCCTTGTAGCCGACGGTCGAGAACTGATCCAGCGGGCCGCCGATCTCTCCCTTGTTCTTGACGATCATCTCAAGATTTCCGCCCTCCGGGTCGATCATCCGGAACGCTCCCTTGCCAAAGAAAAGCGTCGGATAAACGCTGTAGTGGACCGCAGGATTGCCGTCAGATGCGGCTGTTTTCACCGGGCAAGTGGAGTCATTGAACACCTTTGCGTTGTTCGATTCCACAAAGCGCACACCGTGCAGCTCGCCGATCTCGCCATTGAATATCTCCGTCACTGCTGCATACTTGTGCGCCTCGACCCAGCCATCGGAGTTGCGCAGATCAAAAGAAACGGAGGGGTGAATGATAGCGACATACTTTCCGTTGATTGGCTTTGCGCCCAGCTTCTTGAGCGTCGTCACCGCCTTGTTGATCTCGAGCGGCGTCAGAAGTGCCGTCTTGTCAAGGCCGGAGCGACCAGTGACCGCCGTGTGTGTGCCAGAGCTCGACACCTTGTCACAGTACTGCACATTGTGGCCCGCCACAACGACATTTCGCACGCGCTTGTCGATGGACAGAGCCGCCGAAGCGCCGAGTTCTTCTGTTGCGCCGAGAATCATATTGTCAAGCGCATGCAGTTCCAGCTGATCAGAGATCGTTACGTACGTGCCGATCTGCTCGATGCTGGCGTTCATGCTGGACTGACCCATCTTCTGGCCCGTCGGGATAACACCTTCGGTCAACGTCTCCGCGTCCTTCAGCGTGTTCCACTTGCGCCATTCGACGGTCTTGCCGTGGTTGCGCGGCAGCGCCTGCTTTTCTGCGAACTGTGCGTGGTAAAGATCCGGGCGTACATTCTCGAGCAGCTGCGTGTCGTAGAACGTCTTCATGGTCGGCGCGAGCGTGTCGTTGCCGCTGAATTCGGTCGTCTGGCCGGTGCCTGCGTTTACGTAGTTGCCGGTCGCGTTGACGAGCGTACCGGCGTCAGCAAAAAACTGAAATCCGACTTTGGATTTAAACATGATTTCCTATCTCCTTTCTCAGGGAATCACTCGTTCCCCTCTTGCCGCGCGGCGGCGCATGTCCTCCACCTCCGCGCGTGACCAGTGTGTTTTCATCGGGACGTTCTCTCCGCCCGCAGCGCCGGAGCCGATCTCCTGCGGCCTTGCGCCCTGCGCCTGGATGGTCCGCATGACGTTCTCCCGCGCCTGGTTCGCCACCAGCTGCGCCTGTGCCTGTGCGATCTCCTGCTGGTGGATGACCTCATAGGCCGTCTTCGGCGGCACGCCCGCGCCCATGAGCCGCGCAAAATCCGGGTTCTGCATCTCGGTCTCAAAGTCCGCGCCGTACCGCGCCGTCACATCCCGGGCAAAGTCTGCCTGGATCCCGGCAAAGGCTTCTCGCATCTGGTACTCCTGCAGCTGCCGCCGCATGGCCGTATTCTCGGCCCTGCCGGCGTACTCCTTTTTGAGGGCGTCCGCCGACATGCCCTTTTCCATGGCCTCCGCGCTATAAAGCCGCTCGTCAGCGGAAAAGCGCTGTGCCAGTGCCGCGAAGTCCGTCTTCCGCGGGTCCGACGTGTCGATCCCATAGAGCGCGCCCAGCTGGTCAATGATCGGCGCCATCGCCTCGGCCTGCCCCTTGTACTGGTTCAGCCCGCGCACGCGCTGCTTTACGACCTTCTGCACAGCAGAATCAAAGTCCTGCTTGTAGCGGCCCCGGATCAGACTGTCAAACGTTTCTTCCTGCTGTGTACCCTGTCCCTGAGCGTCGGGGACGTTGGCCGGCTGCTGCTGCACCTGCGCCTGTGCGGCTGCCTCCTGCCCGCTCTGCTGACCGGCGACGTCAGCTGCGCCCATGGTCTGAGCGCTTGCGCCCGTGAATTCGCCTTCCATGCTGTAAATTCCTTTCTGGCGTTTATTCTAAAATCATCGTAGCACAAACTTTTCCCAACTTCACCCCACGCCAGTCAGAAATAATCTCGCCGGAACGGGCCGCCGCAAGCGGCGGCTCTTATCCTCTGAGATCATTTCTTCCTTTCCGACGCGCAAGCCGAGCTTGTGCGTCGGTTCTTATCCCGGCTGCGTGCTTTCTTCCGACTTTTTGCGCGCATTCTCCACGATCTTCGGCTCCTGCGTCTCGCCGGTGTTGATCTCCGGCTTCTCCGCTGCCGCGGCGCTCGCCTGCGGGACTGCCTGTCCGCCCTCCTGCAGGATCTGCTGCGCCAGCCCCTCACCCATGACCGGATCGTACCGGTCCGCCAGTGCGAGCGCCAGCTGCTGCCACTCGACCAGCCGCTGCTGCAGGTCCGCGTTCTCCTGGACCTTCTGGATGATCGAGTCCTTCCCGTCAAAGTCCATCATGTCCAGCGTTGCAAGCGTCTGGTCCACCATCTGCGGGTTGAAGAACCCCAGCTGGAAGAACTGCAGCGCCAGCTCGTTCTGCGCCATGGACGCGTACTCGCTTGCCTTCTGCGCCGAGACCTCAATGTCGAAGACCGGTTTCCGCAGCCCGTCCGGCTGTCCGTTCGCGCCGTAGAGCGGCTGTGGCTGCAGCCCCTGATTGCTGTACTGTACGAACTGCTCTGCCCCGCGCTGCCCGATGATCCGGAACTGCCGCGGCAGATCATAGAACTGCCGGATCCGCTCAATGACCATCCGGATCATCCGTGCGTAGGCCCGGTAAGCCGACTTTGTGGAGTCCTTGCTGCTCCGGCCGGACGCTTCCTGCAGCGCTGCAATGGCCGAGGCCGCCGTCACGCCGGAGTTTGTCGCGCCGTTGTTGACGTCCGTGTTTCCCGTTGTCCACTTGAGCTCCTCGATCTTTTTCTGCAGAATGGCGATATAATTGCTGTTGAGCATGTTGACCTGGATCGGCTGCAGACTGTCCTGCCCCAGATTCCCATCCACATGCACGAATGGCTTCGTCCAGTCCGCGAACTCCTGTTCGTTGACCGACCCGTCCGACCGCTTGAACCACCTTGGCGTCGTCGCCATGATCGCGTTCTTCACGATCGCCTGGTTCATCCGGTCGATCTGCTCCTGCGTCGACTTGCCGATGTCGATATAGCCGTATCCCGCTATGCTCCCCTCCACCGGGAACAGCGCGTCGACCACAAACGGGTATTCCCCGTCGTCATACAGGCCCGTCTCGGCCATGGGCCGCCCGGCCGGCTGCTGCACAATGCTCCCGTCCGGCAGCGTCAGCGTGTCATATTTCTGTTCCGTATCGTTCTCCGTCGCCTGCAGGATGGTGTCGCCCACCAGCTTCGCAAAGTGCAGCACCTGCCGTCCGTTCTGATATTTCTTGTAATACCAGTCCACCACCATCGACTTGTTGTCAAAATTGATGACGTCGTCCGTGTTGTACTTCTGCTGGATTTGCGGATTGGAGTTGAGCTTTCCCCGCAGCTCCGGGTACTTCTCGACCAGCAGATCGTTGTCCACCATCTCCGTCAGGAAGATGTTCTTCGACTTCTGCAGATCCCGCACGCCCGGCTCCCAGAAGAAAGACAGAATATCCACCGGCTGCACCGAGATATCCCCGAGGCCGTTCAGCTTCGAAGAATCCCACTTCACGTGCCAGATGAGCGTTCCCTGCTTGAGCTTCGTCCACTGGCTGTCCGAATAGACCTCTTCGAAGTCGTTCTGTTCCAGAATGACCGGCAGCACCGAGGAAAGCTTCGCTGCCTCCTCCCGGTCGTCCGGTTCCCGCGGGCGGATGGCCGGGGCCGGATAGGCCGCGATCGCGTCCGCGTGCTTGCCCATAATGACGTTGAAGAGCCACGCCGACGTCCACTTGTCATCCTCCGGGTTCCCTTTTTGGATCCGCTGCCAGCTGCGCATGCGCCACCAGTCCTCCGACGCAATGACCCGCGCCTCCAGCGCACTCTTGCCCTGCCGGTATTTCTGCAGCGTGTCCATGGCCTTTCTGGCCTGCTCTTCGCCGATGGCCTTTCGCGCCGTCATCCCGCTCGCCGTGTCATTCTGCATGGTCGTCTGCATCTGCTCTGTCTGCATTGTCCGCTTCCTCCTTCCGCAGGTCTTCCGCCGTGAGTCTTGCCACCTCGTTCTGGATCCCGTCCAGCACAAATCCCACGATGACCGGCGGCAGCCCCGCCTCGTTGATGGCCTCGATCAGCCGCCCCCGCAGCTGCACCACTGCTTTTGTGATATTCATAGCTCCTCCTATTCGTTATAACTGCTGATTGCCCGGTTGAGCGCTTCCTTGAGCGCAGAATAGCTGTTTGCAAAGTACGTCGCTTCCAGCTTCGTCCCTTCCGATACCGTGCTGACGCTTCCCGCGCCTGCCAGATTCCCGATGGCGTTTGCCGCCTCGTTGTAGATGGCCGCCGTGATCGTCTGCCCGGCGTAGGCCGTCGTGAAGGAAATGCTCCCGTAGCCTCTGGCGTCCCGGACCTCGTTGATCTTCGCCGTCAGCCGGTTCCAGCTCGCCGCCGTCAGGTATGTCACGGCCTTCCCCGCCGCGATATACGACGCATCGTCGCTCGTCCACGCGAAGGCCGCGATCTGCGCCTTCGTCTCGCCGGATACGGTGTTGGACGTCTTCGAGTCCGTCCCGGCCTTGTTGACGATCCAGAAATAATACGTCGTGCCCGGGTCCAGCCCCGAGACCGTCACCGGTGAGCTTCCGATCGACTGCGAGCCGATGGCCGTATAGCTTGTCTTTCCCCAGTAGAGCGTCCAGCTTCCGTACCCGCCGCCGTTTTTGTCCCACGTGACCGTCGCCGTGTTCTTCGTCAGCGTGACCCCGCTGATGTATGGTGCGACTGCCGTGATCTTCGTCTTGTAGTACACGCGCACGGCCTGCCCGCTCGTAATGGGGATCGTCTCCGTCGCCGCGTGATTTGTCGCATATCCTTCCGACGCGAGCCTGAAATACTGGAATTCATACTCCTGCGAATACGTCTGGTACTGCGTGCCGGACATGGACAGGAAGAACGAATTGCCGATCGTGCCGGAGACGGACCCGTCTGACAGCGTGTGCTGCCCGTCCAGGTAGTTGTAGATCGGAATCGTCGTGGTCTTGCTCTGGTAGTAGACCTTGACTGTCTGCCCCTCCTGGATGGGGATCGGGTAGCTCGCGTCGTGCTCCGTGTTGTAGTTCTGCGACGAGAGCCGGAAGTACAGGAAATGATACTGCTGCGAGTACGTCTGATACTGTGTGCCCGCGGCCGAAATGTAAAACGTATCTCCGATATCGCCTTTGAAGGACCCGCTCGCCAGCTGCGTCAGGTTATCCAGGAAGTTGAGAATGCTGACCGTCGCCTGCGAGGTCGACTGTGCCAGCGTCCGCACGCTGATGGAGTTTGTCTCGGCGACAAGCGCCCCCGTGTTGCTGTTGTAGATCCGCACGCGGCAGATATACAGCGTGTCCGGTGTCAGCCCGGTAATGACCCGATGGGCTGTCGTCGTGCCCGCAGTCGAGTCCGTCACGGTCGCCATGACCTGTCCCGCAAGGATATATTCATATTTCCGTTTGTACTTCGTCGTTGACGACATACCGGATACCGTCAGCGTGATACTTGTCGGCGTGCCCGATGCGCCGGATAGCGTTGCCACTCAGACCACCTGCCTATCCGAAGACCGGCGTAATGCCGCTTACGCCGCCGGAAGCGATAAACCGGATACTCCCGTCCGATTTTATCTGCATGCTGGCCGTCCCTGCCGCGTTCTGAAGATACACATCACCGCTCGTCGACCGCACACGCACCGCCGGACCTGACAGGTCGACCGCATAGGCTGCCGAGCTGGAGGACGTAAACTGCAGGCTGCCCTCCGCGCCGCCGATCGTGCCGTTCGAGAAGTTTGTGCCCGCGATCTCAAGACCGTTGCTGATGATGTTGATCTCATCCATGATCTGCTTGAGCTTCGTCTGAATGCTCGTGCCGTCGAGCTTCAGATCCGTTGCGTTGATCGTTCCGCCGATCTCAGCCCCCGTGCACGTCAGCTTGCCGTTCGCGTCGACCTTGAATTTGTCCTTAATGGAAAGCCCGCTCGTGCCGAAGTACATGCTCGCGCTGCCCCCAAATTCATTGGCCGTGCGGAAAATGCTGCTTTCCGAGATCGTCCACGGCCCGAAGGTCGAGTCGGCTGCCGCCGTGATCTTCCCCGACAGCACCGCCCCCGCCGCCTCCAGCGTCCCGGATGGGAAATGCAGCTTCTTGTCGCTTAAATACGCGACCTCCTGCCCGTCCTGCCAGAAGCTCACCCGGTCCGGCGTCACCGTCACCAGCTCGTTCTTCGTCTGGTCGATGACCCGTTCGCCGCCGTCCGTCACCGTCGTCTCGATGTTCCCCACGCCCACGCCGTAGACCGGCACAGCGCCCTTGTAGTACAGCAGCCCCGTCTTGATATACTGCTGCGAATTGACGGAAAACTGATTGTTGACGCCCGCCGTGTAGTCATACAGCTGTTTGATGCCGACCGAGTTTCCCTCGATCGTCAGCTGTGTCTTCTCGAGATACTTGCCGAAGTCCGAGATGGCCACATAGCTGCCGGACAGCTTCGTCGACCACGTCTCCGAGTTCGCCGCGGCGAAGTCCGCCGTCTTGATGATGAGCGCTTTCAGCGCTCCGTAGCCGGAGAGCGTCGTTTTCTTCTCCGCCTCGGAGAGGCTGTCCGCGTCGATGGCCTGCGAGATCTCCGTCAGCGTCGCCTTCGCCGACCAGTCGGCGAGGTTCAGCTGCTCCGTCACGCTGCACAGATACCGCCGCATGCTCTCCAGCTGCTCCTGCGTCGTCTTCCCCGCGATCGACGGGTATGCAAGTGTTAAAGATCCCATTATGCGTCACTCCCTGCCTCTAAAACCCGCGCCAGGCTGAACAGCTTCATCTCGCCCTTTCCTGTCAGCCGGAATTTCAGATGGTCACACCGGGCCGGGCGGATGGGCAGCAGGAAGGTCCTGAGGCCTCGCCCCTCGATATGCCCACAGTGCCGCCAGACGCCGTCGGAATCGTACTGCACCCAGAAGTCGACCGAGGAACCCTTCGGCAGCTGCATCCGCAGGTTGATCCGGGACACATACTTCTTCCCGACCAACCCATACGTCATGATCCCCGTCTCCGCCATCCAGCCTACCGGGCCTTCCAGCGTCCCAACGCTGCCGTACACAGTCCTGAGCGTTCCATCCTCAAGGAAGTACAGCTCATCGTCCACCCGGGCAAAAGCTTCCGCGTGCGTCGCGTCCTCCCGGTGCCACAGGCCTTTTCTCGTGTCGTAGACGAACAGCGACCAGTTATGACCTTCATCCTCCATGCTGATGAAATACTTTCCTCTGGCGCCGCCCGCGACGGCATTGTAATACAGCTTCGTCCCGAAGCAGCTGCCGATCTCGCTTGGCAGACTCCCGTCGTACACGCAAACGCCCATCCGCGATTTGTAATACAGCCGGTCGTCCACCACGACCAGGCTCTTGCTCGACCCATTCTGCACGCCCGCGCACTTCTGCACGACCACCTGATGCGCCCCCGTCGCCGACGGATACACCCGGTGGAAGCAGTCCTCCTTGAAGAAGATCGGGCTGTCCGCCAGCGTCGCCGCGCCGGTCCACTTCCCGTCCGTGCCGCAGCTCGCGCGCCACGAGTCCGTCGACACGCCCTGGTAGCACTCCCAGTTCTTAAAATCGCCCAGCTTGCAGCAGTAGATCTCATTGACGGTCTCGCCGTCCGCCACGCCGTACTTGCAGCCCCACAGCCGGTTCCCGCTCTCGGTGATGAAGTCCATGCTTGGGACCTTCCGGGCCGTCTTCACCGTCCCGCTCGTCACCTTCGTCGTCTCGTCGACGAGGCCGACGATCACGATATAGCTCTCGCCCACGTCGTACAGGATCTGGCTGCCGTTGAGCTTTTCGACCTGCTCGTTTCCGGTCAGACCCGAAAGCCGGATGCCGTCGTACTGCTTAAAGCCCTTCCCGATGCCGTTCGCGGAAAGCTTCAGATACACCGTCGGCACGGATACCCACTGGCTCGTCGCCTCCGCCCACTGCTTGAGCGTGTGGAGCTTGCCGGACGTATCCAGCCAGTACTGGCCATTCGTCGGGTTTTCCGGCTGGCTGGCCTGCGTGTAGCTGACCGTCAGCGCCGTCCCGTCGACGAGGCAAAGAGAAATTTCCACGTTCGTGCTCGATGCGTCGACCACATTCTCCTGCCCCATGTACCCGTTGTCGGAATACTTCTCGGTGTTGAAGTAGATCCCATCCGGGAAAATGCACAGGTACGCGCCCATGGAAATGAGCTGCTTTTCCCCCGCCGAGATCGACACGGACGGCATATACGCCTCCATCGAAGCGCCGTTGATATAAAGCACCTGGTTCTGCACCCAGCACAGCGCATCCTTCGCCAGAATGCCCTGCACGCCCTCGATCGCCTGCGCCGTCCCCCGCCGCGGCCGCGGCGCGAGCAGCGGATAATCATCCGCCGACAGATTCTCCATGTCGTAAAACTCCCCGTCCGCGAGTTCGAGGTTGTGGTCATACCCGCCGAACGCCTCCGTCGTCAGCGTCTGCTGCCGCCCGGCGGCCAGCTTCGGATAAAACATCCCGCATCCCTCCTCACAGCCGGAAATACGCCGCTTCGCCCTTCGGCATGTGCGCGCGGTTGTAGGCGTTCTGATACGCCTGATAATACGTGTTGTACTTGGCCGCGGAGTTGTTGTACTTCGTCATCTCGCCGTTGGCGTCGTCGATCTTCATCTCCAGATACCATCGGTAGATCTCGTCATACGGCCACCCGATCAGAAGCGCCGTCCCGTCCAGATCCGCCTCCAGCCCATACCCCGCGAACGCCGGGACCGCCGTCTCATGCGCCGACCAGATCTCATGCCAGACCGCCCCGTCCAGCTCCGACAGCCACCGCAGCTTGTCCGCGCTGCCGTACTGGTTCGGCTTCAGCCGGTCGACCAGCTCGATCGCCTCCCGGATGGTCATGCGCGTCCCCTCCTTCCAGCGCCGGACTTCTCAGCCCGCGGCCATCGCATCTTCGATCCTCTGCGCCGCCTCGAGCTGCCGTCTGGCGTTTTCCAGCACCTCATAGACCGGCTCCGGCACCTCGACCGCCTTTCCGCGCGGCACCTGAAACGTCCGTCCGTTCACGCAGACGAACTCCGACTGCTGCTCCGTGCCGCCCGCGCGCGGCAGCGTGATGCTCTTCATCTCTGCAAATGCGTGTTCCATGCCTTGCTCCTTTCTTCTGCCCGCTCCCGGACCGGCCTGCCGGTCCGGGAGCATCTGCCTCAGTTCGCCTCGTCCTCCGCGGAATACGCGCCGCAGCTCTCCACGCGCACCATGCGGTCCTGATACAGGATCTTCGCCGCGCTGGAGAACTTGTAGCCCAGCGTCGAGAACTGGTTGAGCGGTCCGCCGACCTGGCCCTTGTCCTTGATGATCATCTCCATGTTGCCGCCCTCCGGGTCGATCATGCCGTAGGCGTCCTTGCCGAGAAACAGCGTCGCGTACACGCTGTAATACTCCGCGGGCGTGCCATTGGACTCGTCCGCCGCGGTCTTGACCGGGCAGCCCTCGCCGTTGAAGACCTTGGCCTCCGTCGTCTCGATGAAGCGCACGCCGTGCAGCTCGCCGATCTCGCCGGTAAACAGCTCCGTGATCCCCGCGTACTTGTGCGCCTCGACCCACGCGTCCGACGAGCGCAGGTCATAGGCGACCGACGGATGGATGATGGCGACATACTTGCCGTCGATCTTCGGCGCCTTGAGCTTCTTGAGCAGCGTGACGGCCTTGTTGACCTCGTCCGGCGTCAGCTTTGCCGTGGTGTCAAGACCCGCGCGGCTCGTGACCGCCGTGTGCGCGCCGTTCGTGCCGACCTTGTCGCAGTACTGCACGTTCGTACCGGCCACGACCACGTTGCGCACCAGCTTGTCCTGCGTCGTACCGGCCGACGCGCCCAGTTCCTCCGCCGCACCCAGAATGACGTCGTCGATCGCGTGCAGCTCCAGCTGGTCAGACACCGACACATACGTGCCGTACTGCGTGACGGCCTGCGTCACCGCGCTCTGGCCGAACTTCTGCCCCGTCGGGATCACGCCCTCGGTCAGCGCGCCCGCATCCTCGAGCGTATTCCACTTGCGCCACTCCACGGTCTTGCCGCGCCCGGCCGGCAGCACCTGCTTGCGGGCAAACTGCGTGTGGATGAGCTCCGGCCGCGCGTTTTCCAGCAGCTCGGTGTCGTAAAACGTCTTCATCGAAGCCGTCATGCCGCCGCCCTCCGGGAAAGCGGTCTTCTCGCCCGTATAAGCGTTCACGTAATTGCCGCCCGCATTCACCAGCGTACCGGCGTCGGCAAACAGCTGCAGATCCATCTCCTGATGCATATCCATTCTCCTTTTCCTCCTCACAGACGGATCGTCTCGCCCCGTCTGGCTCTTGTTTTGAGTTCCTCTCTCGTCTGCCGCGACCAGTGCTCCGGACTTTCGGCGAACGCGCCGCCGGCTCCCGGCGTCAGGCCGCTCTCGCGCGGGCGCAGATACCCCGCCTGCATGGCGGCCGTCAGCTCCTCGCGCGCCCGTCTGGCCCCATAGGCCATCGCCTCCGCCGTCAGCTCGCGCAGATGCGTCAGCTCATAGGCGCTCTTCGCGTCCACACCGTGCGTGACCAGCCGCAAAAACCGCGGATCCTCCAGCGCCCGGCTCAGCTCCGCCTGCGGATAGACCGCCTGCACCGCGGCAAACTGCGCCTTCAGCCGCGCATAGCCCTGCCGCATCGCCGCCTCGCGCTGCTCCTGCGTCAGCGCCTGCGTGCCCTCCGGCGAAAGCGCCGCCAGCCGCTCCTGCTGCTCCGGCGTGGGTGCCGCCGCGCCGGTCTCCGGCTGCTCCGGCTCTGCGAACGCCTGCAGCCATTCCAGTTTCTCCATCCTTCTCCTCCTTCTGCCCGTCCTCCGGGCCGTCTTCGGGTCTCTGCCTGCTATTTTCAGGACTGTCCTCGTCCATGACCCGCACATATTCCGGATACCGCGCCGCAAGCAGCCGGTACCCCGCGCCGATGGCGGCGAACACCGCCTCCACCCGCGCCCGCTCGCCTTCCCGCGGGCGCACCGCGATCCGGAAGCTGCCGCACGCCGATTCGATCTCCGGCGTCCGCTGCAGTCCCGCCTCCTCCATTGCCGCCGCCAGCGTGAACGCCAGCATCGACGCCGCCGCGCAGACAATATCGCTGCCGTACCGTGAAAACCCCGCGTGCCCGCGCACCGTCAGCGCAGTCCCGGAAAGCTGTACCGTGATCATTCCGGCTGCGCCGCCTCTGCGGCGCGTTTTCTCGCCTGCCGGACCTGCGCAGGGGCCTTCTCACCCTCCAGCCGCACGTCCGCGCGCATGCCCTGCGCAGAATCTGTCAGCGAGGCGAACAGCTCCGGCTCATACCGCTGCGCGAGCGTCAGCGCCATCCGCTGCCAGAGCGCGTCCTGCGTCCCGCCCCGGATCTTCTGCAGCACCTGCTCCTTGCCGTCAAAATCCATCATGTCGAGGCACGCGAGCGCCTGCTGCTCCATCCCCGACCGGAAGAACCCCAGCTGGAAAAACTGCAGCGCCAGCTCGTTCTGCGCCAGCTTCGTGTATTCCGTGTGCTTCTGTGTCGTCACCGTCACGTCAAAGACCGGCGTGCGCAGCAGCCCGTCCGCGCCGAGGCTTTGCGCCTTGAGATGCGCATTGCAGTAGGACACATATTCCTCCGCCCCGCCCGCGCCCAGAATGCGGAATTTCCGCGGCAGATCGTAAAACTGCCGGATGCGCTCGATGACCATCCGGATCATCCGCGCGTAGGCCCGGTAGGCCGACCGCGTCGCCGCGCGCGAGCTGCGGCCCGAGGCCTCCTGCAGCGCCGCGATGGCCGAGGCCGCCGTCACGCCCGACGAGACCTGCCCGTTCGTCACGTCCGTGTTGCCGGTCGTCCACTTGAGCTCCTCGATCTTGCTGTTCAGCACCTGCACGCACACCGCCGGCAGCGTGCGCACCTGCACCTGCTGCAGCGAGTCCTGCCCCAGATTCCCGTCCACATGCACGAACGGCTTCGTCCAGTCCGCATACTCCTGCTCGTTGACCGAGCCGTCCGCGCGCCGGAACCACCGGGGCGTGGCCGACATGATCGTGTTTTTCACGATGGCCTGGTCCATCCGGTCGATCTGCTCCTGCGCGCCCTTGCCGATATCGATGTACCCGTAGCCGCAGATCGAGCCCTCAATGGGGAACAGCCGGTCGAAGATGAACGGATACTCCCCGTCGTCATACAGTCCCCGCTCGCACGCGGGCCCGCGCACCGGCACCTGCACCAGTGTCCGTTCGCCCCGCTCGTCCACCTCCTCCCGCGTGACCGACGGCACGAACGTATCGTTCTCCGTCGCGTACAAGACCGTCTGCCCCACATACTTGCAGTAGTGCAGCACCGTCCTGCCCTCCACGCGCTTTTTGTAATACCAGTCCACCACCAGCGTCTTTTCCGACAGATCCACCGCGTCGTCCGTCCGGTACCTTGCCAGCAGCCCGCTGCTGCCGCCGAGCTTCCCCGCCAGCTGCGGATACGCCGCCAGCAGCGTCTCGTTGTCCTCCAGCTCCAGATAAAACACGTTCTGCGACTTCTGGATATCCGTCACGCCCGGCTCCCAGACCAGATTCAGCACATTCACCGGCCGGATCGAGATATCGCCCAGCCCGCCCAGCTTCTCCTGGTCCCAGTACACGCCCCATACGCCCGTGCCCTGCTTCATCTTCTGCCAGCACGTGTCGGAGTAGACCTCCTCAAAGTCGTTCTGCTCCAGAATGCACGGCAGGATGGACGAGAGCATCTGCGCCTCCATCCGGTCGTCCGGCTCCCGCGGACGGATATTCGGCCCCGGATAGGCCGCGATCGCGTCCGCGTGCTTGCCCATGATCACGTTGAACAGCCACCCGGACGCCGGCCGGTCGTCATTCGGATTGCCCTTGTCCGCAAACTGCCGCCACTGCCGCAGCTTCCACCAGTCCTCGTCGGCGATGATGCGCCGCTCGAGATTCTGCCTGCCCTGCTTGTAGCGGCGCAGGATCTCCGCCGCCCGCCGGAGCTCCTTCTCCCCGATCACGGGGACGCCTGTTGTCCGTACCTCCATTGCTTCCTCCTTATCTCAGTTGGTCGAGCGGATCCGACCAGATCGCCGCCGTCTGCCCGCCCCGGATCGGCCGCACCGGCCGCGACATGCAGAAATACCGCCACTCGTCGCACACATGGTCCTCCAGCGCTGTGTCCAGATCCTCCGGCCGCGTCTGCGAATACAGCATCAGCGGCACCGTCCGGATAAACGCCCTGCAGTTCCGGAACACATACATCCGCGGATACCCGTTCTCGTCGAACTGCAGCCGGTAATGGCACTGCATCCACCCCGCGATCCGCTCGTTGTCGCCGGGCGAAAAATACACGCCGTACCGCGCCGCCGTCTGTGCCACGCTCTCCCCGCGCGACGCGTCCCAGATCGCCGGATCCGCCACGCCCGTGATCTCCCGGCCCTTCAGCCACGGGTGCTCCGTCTCGATCTGCCGGATCTCGGCGAACTGCCGGTCCGGCGTCCACTTGACGCCCTCGTTCGGCGTCCGCGTGCAGCCGTAGAGCTCCAGGATCCGGTAGAGGACCCCGTCATAGTCGACCGCCCACCACGCGCAGGAAAACGGCTTTCCATACCCGAAGTCATAGCTCCGGCAGACCGTCCACCCCTTGTCCGGCGCGAACGGCTCAATGACATGCGTCCACCGCCGGTCCCGGTAGTGCTCCGGCACGTCCCGGAAGTCCTCAAAAAACTGCCCCTCGTACACATCCCACGACCCGTGCAGCCACGCCTCGCGCAGCTTCGGCGGCAGCGTCTCGAGCTGCTGCAGATAGTCCGGCTGCCGCTCGAGCAAGACCCGGTTGTCCGTCACCAACGCCTGCACGAAGCTGTAGGCGTCTTCCCGCTCCCCCGGCTCAAACCGCCGGTCGATGAACAGCCGCTTAAAATACCCGTGGCTCGGCCCGCCGGGGTTCAGCGTGTAATACGTCCGCTTCGGAAATCCGTTCGTCCCGCGCACGCAGGCGTTGATCGCGTCGATCCACGCCTTCTGCAGCTGCCCCGCCTCGTCGAGGAACACCACGTCGTACTCCGCACCCTGATACTGCCCCAGATCCCCGTCGCACGCGCAGTAGCCGAAGGTCAGGACCGACCCGTTCGGAAACTCGAACCGCTTGTCCGCCGCCTTATACTTCGCCACGCCCGCCAGCTCCTGCCGGAGCGGATCGATGTGGTTGTTCTGCAGCTCCCGCAGCGTCCGCCGCACGATCAGCAGCTTGATCCCCGCGTACCGCAGCGCCAGCAGCTTTGCCTTCGTCCGCACGGCCCAGCTCTTTCCGCCGCCTCTGGCCCCGCCATAGGCGATGTGCCGGTGCCGGTCCAGCAGAAACCGCCGCTGCTTCTCGTTCGGCGCATCCATCCGCAGCTCCGTCATTCCGAAAACTCCTCCGCCTGCCCCGCAAAGACGACCCGCACGCCGCGCTCCTGCCCGGCCCCTTCGCCCTGCAGCTCCTGCCGGATCTCCACGGCCTGCTTCATCACCTTCGCCAGCTCCCCGAGCTCCTTGCCCGGCGTCTCGCCCTCCTTGATCTGCGTGAGCAGCCGGCGGGACATCGTCTCCAGCGCCTTTTCCAGATTCCCGGAGGCCTTTCCAATGGGGTCCGCCCGCTTTCTTGCGCCCTTTTCCTCACGCATCCGCATACCTCGCGTTGATCGCCCCATAGAGCTCGCACTTTTCGCAGTGCTTCGTCCGGCAGAAGATCTCCATCTGCTGCCGCTTCGCCCGGGCCGACACAAACGTCAGCCGCAGAAAGCTCTCATCCGTGATCCCCTCGCAGAAAATGCTCTTCCCGCTGTCCTCCCGGTAAAACGGGCACCAGACCGGCAGCACGCCGCTTTCTTCCCTACGCATCCGTATCCTCTCCTCTCTCGTACCGGTATCCGGCCTGTGCCGCCAGCCGCCGCGGCCCCAGCGCCTCCAGCAGGAATTCTTCCATGCACTCCTCGTGCACCACCGCGCCGTCCGCCGCCGCATACCGCCCTTCCGACCTGCGGACCGGCTCCCTGCACCAACGGCAGCAGCCGCAGACCACCTCCATACCAGCTTCCTCCATCATATTTTTATGCGATTCAAGGTTGACAAAAAGCGCCGCAGCGGATACAATTATTGTATCTGAACTTCCCGCTGCGGCGGCTTTCGCTCCCGCATCTGCACGTTGAGTGTATCTCATTTTCGTGCGATTGTCAAGGGGAGTACGTCGCATATTCGTTCGATTCCACATTCTGCACAAAAGTGAGGTGGCTGATTTGTTCGTTTATACCAGATTTGAAGCCCTGATCCGCGAGACCGGCGTCACCAAAGCCTCGATTGCCCGCCGTCTCGGCCGGACCCCCACCATCTGTCAGGACTGGAAAGCCGGCAAATCCGAGCCGAACGACGAGCAGCTTTCCATCGTCGCTTCCGCCCTCGGCACCACGCCCGCCTACCTGCGCGGCACGACCGACGAAAAAAAGCTCCCCACCGAGCCCGTGCCCGGTGAGGAGGATCCGCTCGACGCGCAGCTCAGGGAGCTTCTTTCCCATGCTGACGACGATCTGAAGCAGGCGATGATCGCCTTTCTGGAGCGTTTTCAAAAAAAGTAAGAAATTGCTGCTTTTCTTCCCGGCTCAGCACCTGAAACAGGCGTAAGATAGTCTCGTCCATCTCCCGCGCCCGTCGGTGCGTCTCGGTCTTCCCTTTCGGATTTTCCGGCATCCTGCATCCACTCCCATCCTTCCGTTCCGTTCAACCAGGTTCTTGCGTTCGAGGCAGTAACTGTATATTAAAACATTTGTTCTAATTTTTCAAGATGGCAGAACAACCAAACTATCGACGAAATTTTTTATTTCTCTGCTATTTCCCATCGCCTCCCGCCGCCCGGATTCCTCCTTGACGCACCGCCCATTCGGTGCTAAAATATCCCTATCCGCCGGTGTGGTGGAATGGCAGACACAAGGGACTTAAAATCCCTCGGCATAACAACCGTGCGGGTTCGACCCCCGCCACCGGCACCACCGTCAGGGCAAGCATTGCTTGCCCTGATTCTTTTTTATAATGCCGCCTGCCAACGGTGGATTGACGATTGTCCCGGCAAGCCATCCATCGGCGTGCTAAGTGGTACGGTTAACATGCTTTCCATTGCCTCGCCTACTAAGGTCTTGGATGCTGTGTCCAAATGTGCATAGAAGTTTGCTGTAGGCCGCCATGATAACAGGAAATTCGATAGGGTCCCCATGCACCGCGGAAATCAGATGCTCTGCTTCCTCCAGCGTATAAAAATTAGCAGTATTCTGAATCAGCTTTGGCCGCTTGACCTTGCCCATTGGATTTACGCTGATCAGCTCCATTTCCGTCGCGTACTTCAATGCGCTCATCAGATTTGCGTGATAATGAATCACAGTATTGTTACTTACATGCAGTGTATTCTGGCAGAATGTGTAGAACTCTTGAATATGGATGGGCTTCAATTCCCCAAGCGTAGTCTTTTTCGAGCGAAAATAGGGCGCGATGCGTTTCTCAATGATACCTCGATACCCTGCGTATGTATTTTCCTCTAGGTTTGGTCTCACAATTTCGACCCAAGAAAGCATATAGTCCGCAAAAAGTATATCTGCACCGTTTGATGCGTCTGTGCTTTGGTAATTTGCACGCGCTTCCTCCAGCATCGCTTCTGCTTTCCGCTTATTTCCTTTTGCACTTAGTCCTGTGCTGATCCATTTTGTTAAAAGGGTGAGATTAAGTACGTGCTCTTCTCCGTAAGTTATTGCGGAAATATTTTTTCTGAATCAGATCATAGGTCTTCCCCTGCTTGTCTCCTGTTCACATTTTATTTTCTTGAAAAGGCTTCTCACGATAAACGAAACACTTGCTTTGTAAATCTGTAGAAGCTTGCCAGATTGTCGATGGCCTCAGCGCGTATTTTATAAACAGTTCTTCTGGTAACGCCAAGACCTTTGGCGATCTCCGTTCAGCTTTTTTGGAAAAAGTAATGCTCCTTCAGAGCCGTGCTTTCCCGATGCTCCAACAGGCTGATATAGTATTGTAGACGTTCCCGTTCGCGAACCAATGCTACATATTGTGCTGCAAGCTGTTATCTGCGCCAATGTATTTTTTGCTTACTCGGGCGTCAGCGCAACAACATACCACCGCTTTATCACGATTAAAATACTTGCCAAAACGACCTCAGCTTTTTTCAGCTCTGACTCCCTGCATCTTCATGGTCACCGCAGCGCAGAGTGATGCTATTTTTTCCATTATGTCTGATGCTAGCCTCAAGGTCTCATCCTTCCAGATGATATGTTTCCTTCAACGCGGCAACTTCTTCATCGCTGATATGCACCATCCTGCCAAGCCGCTGTGATTTCAGAATGGATGCTGCTGTCAGTTCCATGACCTCAAGCCGGTCAAACGCTTGCAGCAGCGATTCTCCGGTCACGATCACACAGTCATTTTCCACGATCGCTGCCGGATGCGCGGCATCAAATTCCTTTGCCAGCTTGTCTGGATCCAAGTAAAGTTCTTCATACGGCACCCGCTTGACATCGCGCAGGAGAATATAGCTTTCCGGGATCGTTCTTGCATCAAATTCCATGTCCGTGACGGCAAACGCCATTGCATGGGCTGGATGAGCTAAAAGCACCGCTCCGATCTGCGGATTTTCCTGATAGATTTTCCGGTGCGCCAGAACAGCACGGGACGGCAGTTTTCCTATCTCTTTGGCATCGCCTTTGATGCGAACCAAATCGTTCTTCTCCAGATAAGCACGGTCAAAGCCGAACGGCGTAATAAGGAAGCTCCCGTCAGGCAGGCGGACGGAATAGGTGCCATGTGTCGCTGTAAACAGATCCATTTTGTAGGAGCGCCGGATCAGCGTGATCATGTCGCGTCTGGCTGCCAGCTCCTCAGAGCTGCGGCATTGAGGGATGAGATCCTCCAATCTGGTGTGGCTGTCGGTTTCGCTCAGGCGGTAAGCGTTTTCCGGGAGTGCGCGCATATTTCCAAGCTGACCTGCCAGCACCTCAAGCTCCGCCGTATAATTGAGTGTTTCAAACTGCTGAAAGGCAGTAAATATATCCGGTGCGCCAACGCAAACGCCGTGGTTCTCCAACAACGCGATATTGCACCCCACTTCAAATACCTTTCCAATCTCCATGCCGAGCTTCTGGCTGCCTGGAACCGCATAGGCCGCAAATTTTACGTCTCTGCATATGTGTCGTACAGACGGGATCAGGTCAAGGTTTGGGCGCTTTCGGACAACGGAAAACGCTACAAGCGCCGGTGGGTGCGCGTGCTCCAGCGCACGGTAGATCGTGGAGGTGCCGATCTGGAACGTGCCCTCTTTTTTCAGCCGGGCGCTGATCTGTGCCGGCGACCAGTAGAGGTATCCCAGCAGGAAATGGACCGTGTGGCGCAGGTCGGCATCCGCGCTCAGCAGGTGCGGGCGGACGTAGCGTTTGCGCCGGGTCTGCTACGCGAGCGTCGCGGCTTCCGGGTGGTAAAGGACGGCTGAGGCGACGTCGCTGCGGTTGCGCCGCAGCTCCCGGCTGGTGGAAGAGGGACTGCGTCCCAGCCGCGCTGCGATTTGCCGGATCGCGTGCCCGGCGTAGAAAAGTTCCGATATACTTTTCCGCTCTTCTGTGCTAATATGATGGTAGTGGCTCATGGTCGCATCCCCCAATGTGTTGGTTTGGTCGCTTACCATTGTACAGGATGTTCCAGTGAGTCACTATTCTTTTGTTATGTGTTGCACTTGATATGATAATGCAAGGCAGGGATGGAGAGCCTTAGTCGCACGGATTGCCCTCCGGCACTGCCGTTTTTTTATATACGGCGCAGCGGGAATTTCTGCTCGGCATTATGCGCCTGATGCGCAAACAGAAGTATTTTCCAGTGCTTTACATTGAATGTCAACGTTGCAGAAGAATAATTTATACAGATATTATTGAATATGCAGCTTCTGTGTACTGCCGCTGCCGATTGCAGAGTCCATCGCATTTTTGAACTGCTCAAACTGCTCATTCGGCACGAGCGCGAGGACCGTCCCGGCAAAGCCGCCGCCGTGGACGCGAACGGCTCCTTCGCCGCCAAGCAGCTTCCTGCACAGCGCCAGCGTGAGGGCCATCTCCTGATGGGCCGTTGCGCCGAGCGGCGTGATGTTCTGCAAGAGCTCCCATGATGCGTTGCCGGATTCGTTGACGTAGTTCAAGAATACTGCAAAATTGTCATTCTTCAGCGCACGCACCTGCATCTGTACACGCCGGTTCTCATCAAAGAAGTGCATTGCGCGCAAGACGGCGCGGTCACCGATCGCTTTGCGCACGTCGGCAAGTCTTGCATAAAATTCCTGCTCGTCCACATCGCGCAGAACAGCCTTTCCGAAGTACGCTGCGACATTCTTCATCTCTGCCGGGATCGCCGCGTATTCAGCCGTCAGGTCGGCGTGATCCGCGCCGGAGTCAATGATGCAGAGCGTATAGCCGCAGTGGGCAAAATCATGATCGATCTTCTCGACGATTGGACGCTTCGGGTCTGCAAAATCAATGAAGACCAGTCCACCGATGCTGGAAGCCATTTGATCCATCAAGCCGGATGTCTTGCCGAAATACACGTTTTCAGCATACTGACCGCTCTGCGCGATTTCGATCACAGAGACTGCATTATCTGCGAACAAGCCGTTGAGGATTCTGCCGATCAGGACTTCAAACGCCGCCGAGCTGGAAAACCCCGACCCGGGCAGCACCGTGGACTTCACCTTTGCGTCAAAGCCTGACAGCTTGTACCCGCGCTGCTGGAACGCCGCCGCCACGCCGCGAATCAATGCAGCGGTGGTATTCTTTTCTTCTTCCCGGATTGTCAGGGCACTGAGGTCAATTTCGACCGGCCGATAGCCTGCGGAATCCACGCGGATGATATTCGTGCCGTTTAGGGTCACTTCTGCCGTCGTCTCCATATCGACTGCTGCGGCCAGCACGCGACCGTGCTGATGGTCGGTGTGGTTGCCGCCGATCTCCGTGCGGCCGGGCGCGAAAAAGTGATAGGTCTTATCCATTTTGTATCTCCATTAAAAAATTTCTGAGATGTGCCCGACCATCTGCCGTGCATTTGTAAACGCTCGCACACTCTAACACCTGTTCAAAGACCTGTCCGATCTCGAGCTTGATAATATCCACGGCATTATCCGCGTTGAACTCCGGATGACGCTTCATAAACGCTTCCGCCCAATCCGCGTGCTTGGCAAGCTCTTCGTTTGCCCGGAGGTCTTCTCCATGCAGCAGCGCCGCTTTGAGGTCGGTCATTTCCTTTTTCAGCCTGCCGGGGAGGATCGCCAGACCCATGACCTCAATGAGACCGATGTTTTCTTTTTTGATGTGGTGCAGCTCCTCGTGTGGATGGTAGAGGCCCAGCGGGTGTTCTTTTGTCGTCAGATTATTCCGCAGCACGAGGTCAAGCTCGTACTTGCCGTTCCGCATCCGCGCGATCGGCGTGATGGTGTTGTGCGGCTCGCCGTCGGTCTCCGCGAAGATCATCGCGTCGGGGTCAGAATAGCCGCGCCACTTCGCCAGGATTTTGCCCGCAAGGTCGCAAAGCTGTTGCTTGTTCGCAGAGCTCAGGCGCAGCACCGTCATCGGGTACTTTACGACGCAGCAGTCCACATCTTCAAAGCCCGGGACTTCAAAGCCAAACTCCTTCTCTGCCTTCTCCATCGGGAAGCTATGATGTCCGCCCTGAAAATGCTCATGCGCCAGAATGCTGCCGCCGACGATAGGAAGGTCGGCATTTGATCCGAGAAAATAGTGCGGGAACTGCTCGACGAACGAAAACAGCTTGTCGAACGCGGCGCGGTCAATGACCATCGGCGTGTGCTCGGTGCTCATGACGATCGCGTGCTCATTGTAATAGACATACGGCGAATACTGAAAGCCCCACGGCTGACCGTTCACGGTCACCGGCATGACGCGCAGGTTCTGCCGCGCCGGGTGCGAGATCGTCCCGGCGTAGCCGACATTTTCAACGCAGAGCAGGCACTTCGGATACCCGGACGCCTTTTTGAGCTTCGCTGCGGCGATGTCTCTGGGGTCTTTTTCCGGCTTTGAGAGGTTGATCGAGATCTCGAGCTCGCCGTACTTTGTCTGCGCCGTCCAGTGCTCGTCCTTCGCGATGCGGTCGCGGCGGATGTAATTACAGTCCTGACTCAGCTTGTAGAAATAGTCTGTCGCCGCTTTCGGGGATTCTGCATAGAGCGACCAGAACCTTCGCACCACCTCTGACGGGCGCGGCGTCACGCAGCCCATGAGCCGCGTGTCAAACAGATCGCGCTCAGCGATCGTGTCATTGATCTGCCCATTTTTAACCGCATGATCGCAGAGAAGGTTCAGGCATTCTGGAAAACTATGGAGTTCCGCCTGTTTTTCGTAGCTGTCAAGTCCCATCTCCGCAAGCAGACTGTTCCGCGCAAACGTCTCATCCAGCGGGTGCAACAGTTCACAGTCCTTCGCGTAATCGAGCAGCGAGTCCAGCGCTGCATATACTGTCTTTGGTTTCATTGACACTCCTTTCCGTTCTGTGAGAAGGCATACTGCGTCGCGTGTTTCAAAACTAATTTAGAGTCCTCTCTTCGAAAATAACGGAGCGGTTGAAGTCGGGGGAAGGGTGTTTACCGGATTCCAGCGAACCAAATCAACATTTACAGCAGAAATGGCTTCCCCCATTTGGATCGCCGTTCATTTTCAGAATGGAGGATTCTTTCACAATTTTGCCCCCCCGACATAGACAGCTTTCCGGCACAAGAGGCTATCGCATACGGCAAAGTCTGCGTGTTTTCCGGCCGCGATGGAGCCGATCTCGTTCTCGCAGCCAAGCTCCCTCGCAGGGATCAGCGTCGCGGAGAGAACGGCCTGTTCTTTCGGAATGCCAAATTTGACTGCTTTCCGCATACAGTCGTAAAGATTCGTGGCCGAACCGGCCAGCGTGCCGTTTGCCAGCTTTGCTACGCCGCCATACAGGAACACGTCCTGTCCGCCGAGGGTGTACTGCCCGTCCGGCATCCCGCAGCAGCGCAGCGCGTCGGAAATGAGGCAGATGCGCCCCGGAAACAGCTTGAACGCCATGCGCACCGCGCTCGGATGGATGTGCTGACCGTCGCAGATCAGCTCTGCGACGACGTTTTCACGTTCGCTGCCCGCGCCGATTGGACCGGGCTTGCGGTGGTGGATGCTGGGCATGGCGTTATACAGGTGCGTCAGGTGAGACGCGCCCGCGTCAAAGACCGCGCTGGCTTCTTCGTAGGTGCAGTCGCTGTGCGCGATGGAGACGGTGCAGAGCTTGGACGCTTTTTCGGTAAATTCCACTGCACCCGGCAGCTCTGCCGCCACATCCGCGATGCGGATGAGCCCCTCAGAGGCATCATAAAGCTGTTTGAACGCTTCAAAATCCGGCAGTCTCAGATACGCGCCGTTCTGCGCGCCCTTTTTCTTTTCGGAGAAGAAAGGTCCTTCCATCTGAATCCCTATGAGACGTGCGTAGCCCTCCGGCTGCGCCTTTTTAAGCTGCACAGCCGTTTTGTACGCCGCCTCCAGCACGTCGTAGGGCAGCGTCATGGACGCTGGCGCGAAGCTCGTCACGCCGTTTTGCGCGAGATAACGCGCCATTTTCACAAGACCGTCATAGTCGCCGTCTGAAAAGTCCGCGCCGGAGTTGCCGTGGTTGTGGACGTCCACAAGACCCGGAATGACATGCTGGTTTTCCAGATCGATGCCGTCCTCTGCAGGGACGGTGTTCAAAACCTCCGTGAATCTGCCGTTTTCCACGCGGAAAGCGCCGTGCTGAAAACGTCCGTCCACGAAAATATTTGCGTTTTTAAACAGCATGCTTACACCTCCGGCAGACTCGCGGCAGCCATTGACTGACCGACGCGGCGGAATTCCTCATCCGGCAGCATGACGCGGAGCTTCTGAGAAAGCTCGGGATATTCTTCGTTCAGAACGCGCTGGCATTCAGCGACAATCAGATCCCCGCCTACGCCCGACGCAACACGCCCCAGAAGGATGAGATTGCGAATATCATAGAACATTTCATAGAGGCAGAGCGTATGCCCCAAATACACGCCGATGGATTTGAAAATATCCTGCGCATACGAAACGCCCTGCTCTGCCAGCTTCTGCACTTCCTTGAGCTTTTCCGCCGGCATCAGGCGTTCTGCCAGCGCAATGCCAGCCGCCGGAGCCAGCTTTATGACCGCGTCCTGCGAAAAGTATTTGCAGCCGACGCCGATGTCGCCGGACCATTCATCGCGCATGGCGTGTTCATTCAGATCGACCGGCGCAAACGCCAGCTCGCTGAACCAGCCGAGCAGATTGCTGTCAGCGTTCACATAGCCAACCGCTTCGCTCGTGCCCATAGCAAGACCCATGACCGCGCCTTCATGCAGACTCATTGCACCTGCAAGCGCGGACACGTCGCCGTCGTTGGCGACGACGATGGGCACATTGCCGATCTCCTTCGCGGCGCGGTCGAAGATGGTCTTGACCTCTTCGCGGCGGCTGCGCGGCACCTTGAGGAAGATGGAGGAAACCATCGGCGCGTTGCCGATGAACACGCCTGCGGATGACACGCCGATACCGTCCACCCGGGGCATCTTGGACGCCGCCGTTTTGAATGCGTCGACAATGCCGTCGTACTGGTACTGTGGGTCCTCGCTCGTCTTCGGGTGCCAGACGACCTCCTCGGAGTAGACCATCCTGCCGTCCACGACGGCAGAAACTTTCCGGTCGGAGCCGCCGGCGTCAAAACCGATGCGGCAGCCATCCGTATGGCCGCCGGCCTTTCTGGTCTGCTCCCGCGCCTGTGGGAAGGTCCCCTCGTCCGTGATGACGATCTCAAACGGCCGCTCGTACACGTCCTGCATGAAGCCGACGTCAAACTCGCGCTCCCCGCCCGCACGGTATTCCTCCTGCATGCGCTTTGCGATCGCGTCGTCGCCGCAGAGGTACACGCGCCAGCCGCCGACGCTCCATAAAAGCAGCTTGACCATGCGCTCGGCATACCGGTAATTTGCCTCGGCAAATTCCGGGCCGCGCAGCTTCATCTCGCGGACCGTCACAAGCTTGTTTTCGCGTTCGACCGCGATTTTGAACGGGCGTTCCGCGCCTGCCTCATACGCGCCTGCCTCATACGCTCTGGCCCAGACGCCGAAGGGGATGAAATCCGAATCCAGCACAGGCAGGTTTTTGATCTGATATTCAATGCCTAAATACTGCATAGCTGTCCTTACTGCGGCATTCTGGCTGCCGCCGCCTCGTCGCAGATAAGCGTCACATCATGGTGGAACTGCAAAATCGAGCCGGGGACCTCCGGCGTGACGGGGCCAAAGAAGACTTTATGCAGGATCTCGGCCTTGTCCGCTCCGGTGATGATCATGACGATCTTCTTTGCTGCCATGACGGTGCCAATGCCCATCGTGATCGCGGCAGTCGGAACCTCGTTGATGGAGGTGAAGAACCGCTTGTTGGCCTCGCGGGTCATGTCCGTCAATTTCACTTCATGCGTCATAACCGGGAAATGGTCACACGGCTCGTTGAAGCCGATGTGGCCGTCGTGGCCGATGCCGAGCAGCTGGATATCCACGCCGCCCCAGTCCTCGATCTTCCGCTCATACGCCTCGCACATGGCGGGGATATCAGCGGCAAGGCCGTCTGGAACGATGGTGTTCTCAGGCTTGATGGAGATATGGTCAAACAGATTTTCCTGCATGAACCGGCGGTAGCTCTGCGGATGGTCGGGGGCAAGGCCCTTGTACTCGTCCAGATTGGCCGAGCGCACACGGCTGAAATCGATCAGCCCGGCCTGTTCGCGGGCGATCAACTCACGATACAGCGGCAGCGGGGTCGAGCCGGTGGCAAGACCGATGACGCAGGCGGGCTTGGCATGGACGACGGCTTCAAATTCGTCGGCAGCGGCCTTGCCCATTTCTTCCGGGGTCTTTACTTTGATGATATTCAGGTGCAGCATAATTTATCTCTCCTTATTTGCTTCTTCAGCAACGATTTTCTGCATTTCGTTCCATTTTTTCTCCATGTCCGCGACCAGCCTAAACTGCGTGCGGGCACGGTCGAGGTTCTGGCCGTCGCGGTGGACGGCAAAATAGTGGTCACCGTCGAGATAGTCCGTCAGGAAGCGGACGCCGCATTCCATTGTCATGGTCTTCGCGCCAAGCGGAAGTAATTCCAATTCCTTTTCTGTCAGCCCCGGGCAAGCGCAGACATAGC
>OLYC01000557.1_pt1 | contig 29948 bp, 30 predicted proteins | sample 1674271 | NCBI WGS metagenome assembly OLYC01 (sample SAMEA103958154, study PRJEB25191) | human gut metagenome
AGGATATCTCGCTTTTCATGTTTTCAATGTGTAACACATGTATTGTAATCCTACAATAGGTAATTCTATCGTAATCCTCCACGCAAAAAGACAGAGTACCATCCTGTCGAATGGTCAGATCCAATGAATCGAACGCCAAGCTGGGAGCGTAGAATTTTCGAGGGTGTCCTTACCGTAGTAAGGACTTCTACTGACTTAAAGGCGAGTCTGATCTTGTCGTCAATGCTATCCACTTTATTCGGTTTCGGATCGCATCCTGTCTTTTTTCACTTGTCTTTTACCTTTTTCAGCTTCTCCCAGGCAAAGCCTTTCAAGGGAGAAACGTTTGAGAACCGCTTGATTTCTTCCCCGCCCTCTTCTCTGCCTAGGATGAGAAAGTGAGTGGTTCCGATTTCTCCGGGAAGCTCTCTCCCGCTTCTATCCATAGCATCGCAAGCCGATGAAAAAAGTGACCCTTCCTTCTTCATAAAAGGCCACTCCCACGCAAAGAACGCCCCGCGAATAGATTCCATTCGCGGGGCGTTCCTGTCTTACGTCTTACTTAAATTTATCGATGATCTTATCAAGCCAGGAGCTCTTTCCTTTGTACTGCGCGCAGTCCTCTCCCATGAGGTGGGCGTAGTTCAGGAGAGCTTCCTTCTGCTCTTCCTTCAGGCGCTTTGGTACGGTGACTTTGACTTCCACGTACAGATTGCCCTTCCGGCTGGACTGGAGGTGCGGCATGCCTTCACCGATGATGCGGAAGCGGGTACCGCTCTGCGTACCGGCGGGGATCTTGAGCTCGACTTCTTTGTCAAGGGTCTTGACCTTGATGGTGCTGCCAAGAGCGGCGACCGGGAAGGTGATGTCTACGCTCTTGTAGAGATCATCCCCGTCACGCTCGAAGTCCGGATCGTCTTTCACGTAGATGTATACGTAGAGATCCCCCTTCGGACCACCGCGCTTGCCTGGCTCACCCTCGCCGGAGACGCGCATGCGCACACCGGTGTCAGCACCGGCCGGGATATTCACTTCAATGGTCTTTTTCACGCGGATCGTACCGGTGCCGCGGCATTCGGAGCATTTATTCCGGATGATCTTGCCGCTGCCCTGACAGTGCTGGCAGGTGATGATATTCACCATCTGTCCGAAAGGACCATTCCTTACCACACGCTGCTGTCCGGTACCGTGGCAGTCGGGACAGGTCTCAACGGAGGAGCCTGGCTCTGCACCGGTGCCGTGGCAATGGGTACAGGTATCATTCTTCGGTACGGTGAATTTCTTCTTGATACCGGTCGCTGCTTCACGAAGGGTGATCTCCATATCATAGCGGAGGTCAGCGCCCTGCTCCGGGCCATTGCTCCGTCTGCGTCCGCCGCCGGTGAACATGTCGAAAATATCACCCATGTCGAAGCCGCCAAAGCCGCCCTGTCCACCGAAGCCGCCAAAACCGCCCTGTCCGAAGCCGCCGTAGCCCGCACCGCCGCCGCTGGCAGCCTGCGTGAAGGCATCGTGTCCGAGCTGGTCATACTGCGCTCTCTTGTCCGCATCGGAGAGAACGTGGTAGGCTTCATTGACTTCCTTGAATTTTTCCTCCGCGGCTTTTGGATTGTCTTTATTCAGATCCGGATGGTACTTGCGTGCCAGCCGGCGATATGCTTTCTTTATTTCATCGTCTGAGGCGCTTTTATTGACGCCCAGCACGTCATAGTAATCTCTGCTGTCTGCCATTCTTTTCTATCCTCAAAGAAATTAGGGAAACGCTGATTCAATCGCAGAGTCAGTGTTTCCTTAGAAATGCCTCAAAAGGTCCTGAAGGCTCCGCTCTCTTCCCGTTTTCTGGAAATCCGTAGAACCTTCAGAACCTTCTGAGTTTCTCTATGATGATCCCCTTGCAGGAGATCAATTATTTCTTGTCGTCGTCTACGACCTTGTAATCGGCATCGACTACATTGTCATCAGCTTTCTTGGCACCTGCCTGAGGTCCCTGCTGCGGGCCCTGCTGAGCGCCTGCCTGCTGCTGTGCCTGTGCCTGCTGTGCCTGCTGGTACAGCTTTTCGGTGAGTTCATGCAGCGGCTTGGTGAGTGCTTCCGCATCGGCTTTGATCTTCGCGGTGTCATCGCCTTTGAGGCTTTCTTTCAGGGTAGCGATGGCGTCATTGACTTCTTTGACTTTGGCAGCATCTGCTTTGTCGCCGAGTTCTTTGACCGTCTTTTCTGCCTGATAAATCAGCGCTTCCGCATTGTTCTTGGCTTCGATGCCTTCCTTACGCTTCTTATCTTCTTCTTCATGCGCTTTTGCGTCGTCCTGCATCTTCTGGATCTCTTCATCAGAGAGGCCGGTGGAAGAGGTGATATCGATCTTCTGTTCCTTGCCGGTGCCGAGGTCTTTCGCAGAGACGTGGACGATGCCGTTTGCATCGATGTCGAAGGTGACCTGGATCTGCGGTACGCCCCGTGGAGCCGGCGGGATGTCGGAAAGTTCGAAGCGGCCGAGGGTCTTGTTGTCCGCTGCCATCGGACGTTCGCCCTGCAGGACATGAATGTCTACAGATGGCTGATTGTCAGCTGCGGTGGAGAAGACCTGAGACTTGGAGGTCGGGATGGTGGTATTTCTCTTGATCATGGTCGTGAAGACACCGCCCAGGGTCTCGATACCGAGGGACAGCGGGGTGACATCGAGGAGAAGGACGTCCTTGACTTCGCCTTTGAGGACGCCGGCCTGAACAGCAGCGCCGACAGCGACGGATTCATCCGGGTTCACGCCCTTGGATGGTTCCTTGCCGAATTTATTCTTGATCAAGGTCTGTACCGCCGGGATACGGGAAGAACCGCCGACAAGAAGGACTTTATCGATATCACCGACAGAAAGGCCTGCATCCTTCATCGCAAGGTCGATCGGTTCTACCGTCGCCTGTACGAGGTCTTCGGTGATTCTATCAAATTCTGCGCGGGTCAGGGTCGCATCAAAGTGGACCGGCTGACCATCGGAGTCGATGGTGATGAATGGCAGGTTGATATCCGTGCTCATGACGGAGGACAGCTCGATCTTGGCTTTTTCGCCTGCTTCCTTCAGTCTCTGGTTCGTCATCGGATCACGTTTCAGTTCGAAGCCGTTCTGTGCTTTGAATTTTTCAGCGATCCAGTCCATGACGCGGGCATCGAAATCATCACCGCCGAGATGGCCGTTGCCGTTGGAGGCTTCGACTTCGAAGACGCCATCCGCCAGATTCAGGATGGATACATCGAAAGTGCCGCCGCCGAGGTCATAGACGAGGAAGCGATGTTCTTTGCCGTCTTTGATCTTGTCGAGGCCGTAAGCCAGAGAGGATGCGGTCGGTTCGTTGATGATACGAAGGACATTCAGCCCTGCGATCTTGCCGGCATCCTTGGTCGCCTGGCGCTGTGCATCGGTGAAATAAGCCGGGCAGGTGATGACTGCATCGGTGACTTTTTCGCCGAGATAAGCTTCTGCATCGACCTTCAGCTTCTGCAGGATCATCGCAGAAATTTCCTGCGGGGTATAGGATTTGTCATCAATGGTGACTTTGTAGTCGCTGCCCATGTGACGTTTGATGGAAACGATGGTGCGATGCGGGTTCGATACCGCCTGGCGTTTTGCCAGCTGGCCGACCAGACGTTCACCGGTCTTGGAGAAGCCGACAACAGATGGGGTCAGGCGAGAACCTTCCGCATTCGGAATGACGACAGGCTCGCCGCCTTCCATGACGGCAACAACAGAGTTTGTAGTCCCCAGATCGATACCAATAACTTTTGACATTTGAAATGTCCCCTTTCTTTCTATTTGTACTTACGAAATTTTATATAGAGAAATGGAATCGCAGAGCGTCCCATCGGTTAGCCGTTATGCACGACCTGCACCTTTGCTGCGCGGAGTACGCTGTCCTTGTACAGATACCCTTTCTGGAATACCATGGAAATGGTTTCGTCTTCTTTGTCATCTGCCGGGAGCATCATGACCGCTTCATGGAAATGCGGATCGAAGGTCTTTCCCAGTGCTTCGATCTCCTTCACGCCGAAGCCTTCCAGGATCTTGACGAATTGTTTCTGCAAGAGCTCGAAGCCCTGTACATAAGCCGCACCGCCTTCATCTTTTTTCATGTGAGCAAGCGCCAGCTCGAAATTATCCAGCACCGGCAGGAAAGCTTTCAGTGTTTCTGCGGTATGTGTATCCGCAGCTTTCGCTTCCGCTTCTCTGGTGCGGCGGCGGAAATTATCAAAGTCTGCCTGCAGTCTGACGTACTGGGAAAGAGCCGTAGCCAGCTTGGACTCCGCTGCCTCAGCCTTGTTCTTGGCTTCTTCGGCGGTCTTCTTCGCTTCGCCGAGCTGATCCATCAAGTCATCTACGGGAGACGTTTTCTTTTCTTCTTTGGCTTCGGTTTCTTTCATCGGTTCTTCGACGTCGACTTTCTTCTTATCTTCCTTCATCCAGGAACCTCCTATGTTTTCCCTTTTAATAACAGATCCAGTCGCTGCTGCATGAAACGCATCATACCGACGATGCGGCTGTACTGCATCCGTGTCGGTCCTAAGACGGCCACGGAGCCGATGACCCGGCCGCCGGATGTGAACTGCGCTCTGACAACGGACAGATCCGAGAGCGACTTCATCGGATTCTCTGTCCCGATATGCACAGCGATAGGCTGATCGGAAGAGGAAAGAAGCATGCTTTCGAGCATGTCTCTCTGCTCTAAGAGATTCAGTATATCCTGCATCTTTTCTACATTTTTAAACTCCGGCTGCTCGATCAGCTGTGAAGCTCCACCGGCGTAGACCTCTTTCTGCGGGCTCACAGCCCTCTGCAGTGCCTGAAAGACCGACAGATACGGTGTCAGATCCTTCTCTACGTCTCGCTGGAAGGAAAGGATCATCTCCTCGTCTGTATGGTCGATCTCTCTGCCATGCAGGAAATGATTCAGCTTATCCGCGAGGAGCTGCATCTCGTCGAAGGAGGATCCTTTCGGAATATCCACCACCGCATTCGATACATCGCCCTGATCCGTCACGACAAGGAGGATTGCCCGACTGCCATCGAGCGGAAGGAAACGGACATAATTGAATTTCTTCTTCTGTCCCGCAGAAGCTGCGACCGACAGCGTATGCGTCAGTACCGCTACGGCTTTGGCCATATTCCGGAAGATCTCTTCCTGACGGCTCACATGATCCATCAGCATGTGGTCGATCATGTGCTCTTCTTCCGAAGAGACCGGAGCGGGCTGCATCAGCCAGTCCACATAGAAACGGTATCCTTTGATCGAAGGGATACGCCCAGCGGAGGTATGCGGTTGCTCAAGATAGCCTTCATCCTCTAAGTCCTGCATCTCATTTCGGATCGTCGCGCTCGATACGCCCAGGTCATACTTTCGTGCGATCGTACGCGAACCGACCGGTTCGGCCGTGTCTGCATAGTCCTGCACCACCGCCCACAGGACGCGCCGTTTTCTTTCATTCAGTTCATTCACACCATGTCCGGTGCTTTCTTGATTGATTCTACGTGCCATATGTATCACCTGAATTTATTAGCACTCATTATTCTCGAGTGCTAACTTATGATATTAGAATAGCATTCACCTATGGGAATGTCAAGGATATTTTCGATTTCTTCTGAAAAAACGGGATGAATGGTTTAAGGGTTCAGGGTGCAGGTGCGGCGCATAAGAATAAGGAAGCGCCGCGAATATATATGGACAATGCCCGAAAGTAAGTGGGTATCAGGTTTCCCGTTTGGGAGTTCCAAACATCAACCGCTGAGCCGCGAATGACAAAGATTTCTCGCTTGCGCTCGAAATGACGATACGGGAGTCCGATGTCTCCTAGTCTTTTAGTCACCCAATCACTCGAAACTCCTAATCCCTAGCTACTCATCCCTAATCCCTGCTTTCAAACTTCGGGGTTCGGGGTCAACAGGTTCAAAGGGGGCGATGCCCGAAGGTTTGCGATGGCAGGTTTCCCTCGTATCGTCAGCCTTCCCCTCTAGGGAAACACTGATTAAATCGTTGTCAGATTTTACTCTTGAATTTTTAGACATAGCAAGGAATAACCTGACGCGAATAGCGAGCTATTTAAGGAAGGCTATGACGAATCTATGTATAAAAATTCTTGTAAAATCTGACTCTGCAATTTAATCAGCGTTTCCCTAGGGGAAGGTGCCCCGTAGGGGCGGATAGGGCACAGGCGGTATGAAAGACAGATGAGAAATGCGGAGAAGTGCGCGGCACATGTGGGGAAAGCGTGAGTCCCTGACCGCGAATGACAAAGATTTCCCCCTTACGATCGAAATGACAATAAGGGAGTCCAATGTCGCCTAGTCCCTAGTCACCAGTCACTTGAAGCATCTAATCCCTAGCCACTCATCCTTGCTTTCAAATAAGATCTCTTTTATTCTTATTGATTTTCATGTATTTTAGTCATATAATAATTGTAGTAAATTGCTACAAGAAGGAGGATATATCATGAATACGATTCCTGTTCGCATGGACAAAGCGCTTTTTGATTCTGCCAGTATTGAAGGCAAAGCAGAATTTCGTTCGGCAGCCCAGCAGCTCAATTTTTGGGCTTTGGTCGGAAAAAATGCACTCGCCAATCCTGATTTACCTGTAGATTTTATTCGTGACATTCTCATTGCGAAGAATCAGGAAACAGAGCCTTTCACCTTCGAGGAAGATCATGGAAATTAAGCAAACTCGAATTTTTAAAAGCACATACAAGCGACTTTTCCTAAAACAGCGAAAAAGCGTGGATCATGCGATTCGACTTATTATCGAAAATCCATCGATCGGTGAGCAAAAGAAAAGTGATCTCAGCGAAGTCTTTGTATACAAATTTAAAGTTGACGCGCAGTTGTACCTTTTGGCGTATACTTTTGATCCGGTCACCTTGACACTGATCATGCTTGGGGTTCATGAAAATTTTTATAGAGACTTAAAACGAATGCCTTATTTGAAAAAATAAAAACAGGGTTTGAGAAAAATGATTTATCATTTTTCTCAAACCCTGTTTTCTATCATACGGTTTCACCAAGCTGAATCCTTCGGATGGCTTCTTTGGCAGCCCGCTGGGCTGCTTCTTTTTTATTCTTTCCGACGCTCTCGCCCATGACTTTGCCATTGATGTGGATTTCCATCCAGATGGTCTTGTCATGTGCCGGTCCTTCGTCCTTTGTGACAACATAGGAGATATTCACATCTCCGTGCTTCTGTACCATTTCCTGCAGGTCAGACTTGTAGTCATGGTCATAGTCTCCCTGATCGATCAGATCGAGGAATTTTTTCATGTGCCCCAAGATGAAGCGGGATGCCACCTCATAGTTATTATCGAGATAGATCGCACCGATGACAGCTTCGAAGGCATCGCCTAAGATCGAGATACGGGTGCGGCCGCCGGACATTTCTTCTCCGCGGCCCAGACGCATGTAGTCGCCCACATGGAATTTCGCTGCGCATTCAGCGCAGGAAGGCTTGCAGACGACGCTCGCCTTCGCTCGGGTCAGCTCCCCTTCCGGCCAGCTGGGGAAACGCAGAAAAAGGTATTCCCCGATGACCAGATCCAGAATGGCATCCCCTAAGAATTCCAGTCGTTCATTGTCATGAATGACTTCATTTTTATGTTCATTCGCATACGAGGTATGGGTGAGTGCTGTATTGAGAAGTTGTGCATTCTGCACGGGAATTTCATTTTCCGCAGCAAACTTTTCAATTTCTGCCATACGGTCTCTTCTTCTCACTTCAGCATGTCTCATTCTTCATAGCGCCTCATGATGACAACGGCATTGTGTCCGCCAAAGCCGAAAGCATTGGACATGGTCACATCGACTTTGCGGTCTTCCGGGCCTTCAGCCGCGTAGTGAAGGTCACATTCCGGATCAGGAGTCTGAAGGTTCAGTGTCTGATGGACTTTGTTATTCATGATAGAGAGTACGCAGACGACAGCTTCGATCGCACCGGCAGCGCCCAGAAGATGGCCGGTCATGGACTTGGTGGAGTTCACAACGATGTCATAGGCATGCTGACCGAGGACTTCCTTGATCGCCTTGGTCTCATTCTTATCATTGAGACCGGTGGAGGTGCCGTGTGCATTGATGTAGTCGATATCTTCCGGAGAAATACCTGCATCCGCGATGGCATTCTTCATGCAGCGAGCTGCGAGTTCACCACCCGGACGCGGAGCTGTAATATGGTAGGCATCGCCATTCGTACCATAGCCGATGACCTCTGCATAAATGTGCGCGCCTCTCTTCTTTGCGTGTTCAAGTTCTTCAAGGATGAGGACACCACTGCCTTCACCGAGTACGAAACCGTCACGGCGGACATCAAAGGGACAAGATGCTTCTTCCGGCGGGCATTCACGGGAAGAGAGCGCATGCATGGCAGCAAAACCAGCCATCGGTGTCTTTGCGACAGCCGCTTCGGTACCGCCGGCAAACATCACATCCGCATCGCCCCACTGGATCATGCGGGTCGCTCTGCCAAGGGCATTGTTGCCGGAAGCGCAGGCGGTGACGTCAGTCAGGACCGGTCCCTGCAGACCGAAGGTGATGGAGACCATACCGGAGGCCATGTTGGCGATCATCATCGGGACTGCGAATGGATTCACCTTCCCCGGGCCGCGTTTTTCGATGCGTTCCACGGTATCTTCCATGGTCTTGATCCCGCCGATACCGGTACCGATGATGGTGCCGACGCGGTTCGGATCTTCTACGCTCATATCGAGCTTCGCATCTTGGGCTGCCATTTTTGCTGCAGCAACAGCAAACTGAGCATTTCTATCCATGTGACGGACGGTCTTCTTGTCACCCACATATTTGACGGGGTCGAAATCCTTGACTTCGCCTGCGATCTTGACAGGGAAATCCGTGGGATCAAATTCTGTGATCGGCGTTACACCGGATTTGCCCGACAAAAGGGCATTCCAAAATGCATCAACACCGATACCAACGGGAGAAACCACACCCATGCCAGTCACTACTACTCTTCTTCTTTCCATAAAAAGGGCACCTCTCTTATAAACTTCTTTTAAACATTATTTATCGCGTGTTAGGTTTTTAAGCAAAAAATTATAGGACTTGAAAAGGCATGGCTCCGCCTGTTTCAAATCCATCACGCATGGACAAGACCTCAAAAAAACGAACCACGACGGTCATTCGCTTTTTTGAAATATTCTCCCCCAAAGGAAGTCATATGGCATGCCGGAGGGGATCCCCCTCCGGCTTCCAATATGATGTTGAAATGCGAATGCGCATTACATCTGGCTGTCGATGTAGTCTACAGCGTTCTTTACGGTCTTGATCTTTTCAGCAGCATCATCCGGGATTTCGATGTCGAATTCTTCTTCAAATGCCATGATCAGTTCAACGATATCCAGGGAATCAGCGCCGAGGTCATCGATGAAAGTGGAGTCGATGGTGACATCAGCTTCGCTAACGCCCAGCTGGTCAACAACGATCTTCTTTACTCTGTCAAAAGTGCTCATTACTCATTTCACCACCTTTCTCATAGAAGACAGACGTCTCCTTGTATTGTACCCTACTGATTATATTACATAACCATTCCGCCGTCCACCTTTAAAACCTGTCCGGTGATATAACTTGCATCATCGGAAGCCAGGAAGGAGACAGCTTTGGCGACGTCTTCGGCAAGACCCATGCGTCCGAGCGGGATGGCTGTCAGCATGGCTTCTTTATTCTTTTCCGGAATAGCATCGGTCATGTCGGTCGCGATGAAGCCCGGTGCGACAGCATTGACACGGATGTTTCTTGCAGCAAGCTCCTTGGCGCAGGCCTTGGTGAGACCGATCACGCCTGCTTTTGCTGCTGCGTAGTTGGCCTGGCCGATATTGCCCATGATGCCGACTACGGATGCGATATTGATGATGGAGCCTTTTTTCTTTCTCATCATCATCTGCGCAGCGGCTTTGATGGTGAGGAAGTCACTCTTGAGGTCGGTCGAGAGTACGGCATCCCAGCTTTCTTCTTTCATGCGGATGAGAAGTCCGTCGCGGGTGATCCCTGCATTATTCACAAGGACATCCAGCTGACCGAATTCTTCCTTGATCGTTTTGAAAATGCGATCCACATCTTCTGCTTTGGAGACATCGCCCTGGATGGTGAAGGCTTTGCCGCCAGCGGCTTCGATTTCTCCCTTCACAGCTTCGGCGGCAGCCTGGCTGCCGGCATAGTTCAGCGCGACAGCATAGCCCTTCGCAGCCAGTGTAAGAGCGATGGCTCTGCCAATACCGCGGGAAGCCCCCGTGACGAGAGCAGTCTTTTCGATAGTTTCCATCATTATTCTCCCTTCAGTGCAGCCACGACTTCATCGATGGTGGCTACATCTTCTGCATGGTGGCAGGGTACGGAGCGGGCGATCTTCTTCATGAAGCCGGTAAGAACCGTGCCGGGGCCGGCTTCGACAGTCATATCGACACCGCCGGCGACCATATTTCGGATGGATTCTTCCCAGTGTACAGGATGTGCCGCCTGATCGACCAGATTCTTTCTGATCTCGTCCGCTTTAGTCTCTTCCTTGGCATTGACATTGGCTACGACCGGGATGGCGGTGTCATGGATGTCGATCTTGTCAAGGACTTCCTTCAGTCGAAGAGCTGCCGGTTCCATCAGGGTGGAATGGAATGGCGCGCTGACCTTCAGCATGATGGCACGGCGAGCGCCTGCTTCCTTCAGTGCTTCGCAGGCTTTCTCGACAGCTGCTGTAGCACCCGCGATGACGACCTGTCCCGGGCAGTTGAAATTAACTGCCTGAACCGGAAGGTCTTCGGTGGAGACTTCGCCGCACACCTTCACGATGGTTTCCGGGTTGGAACCGATGATAGCTGCCATGCCGCCTTCTCCGAGCGGCACCGCTTCCTGCATGAAGCGGCCACGCAGATGGACGGTATGCACGGCATCTGCGAAGGAGATCGCACCCGCTGCGACCAGCGCAGAGTATTCGCCAAGGCTGTGGCCTGCTGCGATATCCGGCGTGAGGCCGTGTTCCTTCAGCACCTGCCATACTGCGACACTGGCTGTCAGAATGGCCGGCTGGGTGAATTCGGTCTTCATCAGCTCTGTGTCCGGGCCTTCGAACATCATTTTGGAAATCGAGAAGCCGAGCGTTTCATCCGCTTCTTTGATCAAGGCTTTGACAGAATCATAGTTTTCAAACAGATCCTGTACCATGCCCACCTTCTGAGATCCCTGTCCAGGGAACAAAAATGCAGTTTTCATCTTGTCACACTCCATATAAATATACTTTATTGTTGGTTATTCGGAATCAGGTCTTGCCTTACATCCATCTCATGACATCGCAGCCCCATGTAAGACCGGCGCCGAAGCCAGTCAGGACAACGTAATCACCATGCTTCACGCGTCCGGCGCGGACGACTTCATCAAGCGCAATGCCGACGGAAGCTGCTGATGTATTGCCATAGCGATTGACATTCACATACATATGATCCTGCGACAGAGCCAGACGCTTTGCGATCGCCTGAATGATGCGATTATTTGCCTGATGGGCAATGAACATATTGATATCTTCCTTCGTGATGCCGGCGGCTTTCAAGGTCTTCAGCGTGGTCGCACCCATGTGACGGACAGCGGCTTTGAATACTTCCGGCCCCTCCATATGGATATAGATACGGCCGGAGTCGATGGCGCGGTGGGTCACAAGTTCAGCGACGCCGCTCGCCGGGATATTCAGGATCTTGCCCAGGCTGCCGTCTGAGCCAAGATCCGAAGCCAGAAGGCCATAGCCATCTTCGACCTTTCCGATGACAGCGGCCCCTGCCCCATCACCGAAAAGGATGCAGGTGGAGCGGTCCTGCCAATTCACGAGGCGGGAAAGGATTTCCGCACCGATGATCAGGATGTGCTTGTACATCCCGGCTTTCACCAGATTCGATGCCAAAGCTACTGCATAGATGTAGCCTGAGCAGCCGGCGGAAATATCCATCGCACCTGCATGCTTGCATCCGAGCTTATCCTGCACCATGCAGGCCGTGGATGGTACCACATAGTCAGGGGATGCCGTCGCTACAATGATGTAGTCGATATCGTCTGCGGTAAGGCCAGCCATTTCCAGTGCCGGAAGAGCAGCTTTCACGCAAAGATCGGAGGTCGTCTCCGACCGGGAAGCGATATGTCTGGTCTCGATGCCCGTGCGGGTGCGGATCCACTCATCACTGGTATCGACCATCCTTTCAAGGTCTGCATTGGAAAGGATCTTCTCCGGCGCATAATGTCCGGTACCCAGAATTCCTGCAGAACATACTTCACTCATATATAATGTCCTTTCCGTTCGTTGAAAAGAGAATTTTGGTAACTGGCAATTGACGCCAGGACTTTAAAAACAGTTTCTATGAGCTCCGAGGATTCAAATGGTTCCATGTCTTCAACGGGTTTCCCATTTTTTTGGAATCACGTTTCCCCGTCCAAAAATTCCACGGCGTTTGGGGGCGGGGAGCGACCCTTTCGAGCCTTCAGAACCCGCTGCACCTCATTCTCATTGCGTCTCCATCTGTTTCAGCGCATCCATCACGATCTCATCCAGATGCTCCTGACAAACGCCCATCGCCATATGGATGGCATTCTTGATCGCTTTCGCTTTCGAAGCGCCATGGCAGATAATGAGGCCGCCTTTGATGCCCATGAGCGGCGCACCGCCGTATTCAGCATAGTCAAGAGGCTTTGCCATGTATTTCTTGAGTGCCGGCTTCAGGAGCAGCCCGCCGATCTTCGCGCGAAGTCCCCCCTGCATGACAGCATTCTTCAAAAGGGCAGCCACCAGTTTCCCGGCGCCTTCCCCAAATTTCAGGACTACATTCCCTGTAAATCCATCCGTGACGATGACATCAAATTCTCCCGTCATCACATCGCGGCCTTCCGCATTGCCCGCAAAAGGAATGACCTTCTGTGCGGAAAGCGCCTCATTCGCTTCCGTGACCAAAGGGCTCCCCTTCGTCGCCTCTTCCCCGATATTGAGAAGACCGATCTTCGGCTGCTGGATACCCGCGACCTTCGTCGCATAGATATAGCCCAGAAGAGCATTCTGGATATACGTCTCCAGCTTCGGCTGCGCACTCGCGCCGGAATCGATCAGGTACGTATAGCCGCCCTTCTGGTTAGGGATCGGCGTCAGGATGGCTGGACGCTCGATGCCCTTGATACGGCCGATGCCGAGAAGTCCTGCCGTAACGGCTGCCCCAGTCGATCCCGGAGCCACGAGAGCTCCGCACTCCCCCTCTCGCACAAGACGAGCGCCGACAGAGACAGACGCATCCTTCTTTTTGCGGTACGCCAGCCCGGGATGCTCTCCCATCTCGATCACTTCTGATGCATGATGGATCTCGATCAGAGGATTCTGATCCTCATGATGCTTCTCCAGGATGGGGCGGATCTCATCCTCATCTCCCACAAGAACGACGGGCACTTTGTATTCCTTGACCGCCTGAATGGCGCCAAGCACGATTTCCAGCGGTGCAAAATCCCCGCCCATCGCGTCAACAGCTATTTTTTTCACAGGACGCCTCCATTACTGCAGGATCTGCATAATAAATTTTGCGCGGTATACTTCTTTATCACCGTCAAAGAAACTGATATAGATATGTTTTTTATTTCCTCTGACCAATACGATCCGCCCTTTCACAACAAGCGCCGTGCCGGGCTTGACAGCGATCTTATATTTGATATTTCCGACCTGCGTCGAAGCGAAAGGCACACCGGCCAGCGACTCGGCGAATGCAGCGGCTGCGCCATATAATTTTTCCGCAGCCACCACGCCGAGATTATCCGCCATCTCATCGCTGGTCTGAAAGAGACCCACGCCTTTGATACCGATATCCTTATCTAAGATCTGCAGCCCGCGCGCCTCCGGACTTCCTGCCACGAGATGCTCCATACGGTCACGCATCTGTGGGATGCCAAGCGCCTGCCTGTCCAGACGGATCGTAGCTCTTGATACAGAAAATTTCTCTGCCAGATCTCCATCTGTCAGACATGGATGTTGGCGGAGCAGGCTCTGTATCGCATCGCGTCTTTGGGTTTTATCCATTTTGAAATTTCTGCTCATTTTTATCACCTGCTGATAATACTATATCACAAGCAGTCAAGGATTGCACGAAGAAATTGAATAAGCAAAGAGCCTTTCTTTGGTACATAGGCAGGAAATCATATCCCTTTCATATTCCTTTCATATTCCTCAGATTTTCATCGATATCACGGGCAACTCACTGAATCCGTAGATTAAAATTTCATTTGTTTTAGCGATTTTCAAAAGATACTTTGGAAAGCATCTCCCTGATGGGCTTCTTCCCGAATCAGGGAAATCGCCCACATTTACTGACTTTTTTCGCTTCAGATTTTATCACCAGGTGATAATTCAAACGCATCGCGTAATTCGTTTGTTAAAAATTCAGGATTGTTTAAAAACTTATCCATTGACTTATTTCATCTCATGGCATAAACTACAGTAAATACAGGATACTTCATGCTTGCTATTTTGTCAAACATATCTCTGATACCGTATAGTTATTTAAAAGTGAGATTTGTAGAATATTTTAGGAGAAAATCACATGAAATTACCAGCATTACACATTGGCAACCTGACCGCTACCGTACCGATCGTACAGGGAGGCATGGGCATCGGCGTCAGCCTCTCAGGCCTCGCAAGTGCCGTAGCCAATGAAGGCGGCGTAGGTGTCATCTCTGCTGCCAACGTAGGCTTCAATGAACCAGACTTCAAAACAAATACAGTAAATGCCAACCTTCGCGCACTGAAATCCGAACTGCTGAAAGCCAGAGAAAAAGCAAAGACCGGCATCATCGGCGTGAACATCATGTCCAAAGGCCATCACTATGAAGACTATGCCCGCTGCGCAGCAGAAAACGGTGCAGACATCATCTTCTCCGGCGCAGGACTTCCTGCCGATCTCCCCGCCTGCGTGGAAGGCACAGACACCAAGATCGCCCCGATCATCGGCTCCCCGAAAGCAGCCCGCGTCATCCTGAAGCTGTGGGAACGCCACCATCACCGTACCGCCGACATGGTCGTCATCGAAGGCCCGAAAGCCGGCGGCCATCTCGGCTACACCAGAGAACAGGTGAAGGAGCACGAAAGCGACGGCTATGAAAAGGAAATCAAAGAAATCCTTGCCGTTGTCAAAGAGTTTGAAGAAAAATTCCAAAAGAAGATCCCCGTCATCTTCGGCGGCGGCGTCTTCGATAAGAAAGACATCGAGCACTACCTCTCCCTCGGCCTCTCCGGCGTGCAGATGGCGACCCGTTTCGTCGCCACCAAAGAATGCGACGCCGCTGACGAATTCAAACAGATGTATGTGAATGCCAAAGAGAGCGACGTCACCATCGTACAGAGCCCGGTCCACATGCCAGGCCGCGCACTCTTGAACCCCTTCGTCAAAGCCTTCACCGAGCACCGCATCCCGCCGCAGGGCTGCTTCCACTGCCTCAAGACCTGCGACCCCGCGACCACCCCCTACTGCATCACCATGGCCCTCATCCGCGCCGTCCACGGCGATGTAGACCACGGCCTCGTCTTCTGCGGTGCAAACGCCTATCGCATCGATAAGATCACAACCGTCCATGAGCTCATCCAGGAGCTGACACAGGACTAGTCAGCGGCAAACCGAAACTCCAATGATAAAAACGCTATCCTATAAAGGATAGCGTTTTTATCGTTGGGCAAATGGAGAACATGCTACTGCTTGCCATTGCGGATTAGACAAAAGCGGGATTTTTAACTTGAAAATCCATCTGTAATTGTATATTATTTTATAATAAATTTTTTATTATATGAAAGAGGCTCTTATGAAAAGTATAAATTTGAAAAAATATAGTTTCCTGGTACTGATCCTATTCCTACTGGAAATAGGATTTTCTTGCCTGTTAGCAGGAGGATTTACACTCATCTGTGAACAGCTCACCCTGCTCCTCAACGCCATTTTAATCACTTGCTTGATGGCATTATTTACACCCCCCAGAAAAAACATATTAACTATCGGTCTGCCACTTCTCTTCGCGATCTCATCCCTCTCTATTAAATTATTGGCTCAGGAATCTCTCACTATGAGAGACATCATTAAATATATGGGTTTCTGTACGGGCGTATATGTGCTTCTCATGGCCATAGGTTTATTCATCACGCGCCGTAAAATCCGAAACATCTATTACACGACGGCTTTGTTGCTTTTTCTTCTTCCCTTTGGTGCACTTTTGTTCTACTATGGAACCAGTGGCTCTTGGATCCATGCAGATACCATCATGGCCATCCTGCAGTCTAATGTAATGGAAAGCCAAAGCTATTTAAAAGACAATCTAACTGCAACCAGCCTGATTTCTCTGCTGGTCATACTGGCTCTACTGACAACCTTTACTTTCTCAATACGTACACTCCCTACACGTTCCCTCTGTTCCCTTCGAAATAAGAAATCCATTGCCCTTTGCACATGTTTTCTCCTGACGACAGTATTTCTGGTGGTGCACTGCAAAAAAAATGTACTCACTGATATTTTCAAAGACTCGGCACAGTACATGCAAAAATATAATGAGTTTGCGAAGAACAAAGCCACTAGAAAAGCACATCTAAAGAAATTCGCCCTAACAACCAATCCGGCAGAGAAAGGGGTTTATGTACTAATTATAGGAGAATCCCAGAACCGTTTGCATATGAATGCCTATGGCTACGAAAGAAATACAACGCCTTGGCTGACCGCGCAAAAAGAAAACAAAAACTTTCTTCTCTTTGATCATGCATTTTCCTGTCATACCCACACCGTTCCCGTACTCACATATGCCCTGACTGCAAAGAACCAATACAACAATCAACTCTTAGAAAATGCTGTATCCATCATCGAAATGGCACAAAGTGCCGGATACAAAACGGTCTGGCTCAGCAATCAGGTGCGTTACGGTGCCTGGGATACCCCGATAAGTGTCATTGCTTCGGAAGCGGATCAGCAAATATGGATAAATCGCAACATTGGCGAAACAACGAGAACCAATTGCTATGATGGTGTGCTTGCAGAAAAATTAAAAAGCCTGAGCTATACTGATAAAATGCTGATTGTCATACATCTCATGGGCAATCACGGCGTCTACGCCGACAGATACCCTCTCTCCTTTGAACAATTTCACGGTAAAGGTAAAAGGATCGACAGCTATGATAACAGCATTCTCTACAACGACTCCGTGATGTCACAGATCTATGAAGCGGTACAAACAATCCCCCATTTCCAATCCATGATTTATTTTTCTGACCACTCGGAGGCTGCCGACCAGGGCTTAGGCCATGACTCCAGTAATTTTATCTGGCCTATGACCTACATCCCATTTTACATGGCATTTTCTTCCGATTATGAAAAAACACACCCGGAAACATATCAGACACTCCAAAATCATACATCTGCCTACTTTACCAACGACCTGATCTTTAATACCCTGATGGGAATCATGCATATCCGTGCCAATGATTTCTATGAATCGGAAAACGATATCTCATCTTCCGCCTATGATACGAACGCTTCCCGCTTTATGACATTGTACGGAAAGCGGAAAATCATCGAGCATGAATAGTTGATGATCACTCCGCTCTCATCACGCTTGAAAATGATCAAATAAAAAACGATAAGCTCCAATGATATGTACCCTCTTTACCGAACACCTAGTAAGGAGGGTATTTTTATGTGCTATAGTTATGAATTCAAGAGAAAATGTGTTGAACTGTATCGTCAGAGTGTAGGATTACAACACATCTGCCTTATTTATCTGCCTCATTCTCTTGCTATCTGCCACATTTCATACTAAAATGTGGCAGATAATAGAAAGCTGAGGGAGATTTTTATGCGAACATTTAACTACTCGCAGGAAATACAAAATTTACTGACACCTAAAATCGTCCAGCTTCTCACCTGTATCCATGAACACAAGGGATGACAGGATTTATTTCTGGAGGCGAATACAGACGAACTGAAAAACTGGTAGACGTTGCCATGCTCCAGAGTACAGGGGCTTCCAACCGTATCGAGGGAATCTTCACCAGTGACAAACGATTAGAAGCACTGGTCAGCAAAAAAGCTGAACCGCACAATCGGTCTGAACAGGAAATTGCCGGATATCGTGAAGTACTCGCCTTGATTCATGAAAATCACGACTATATTTCCCCTGTCCCTAATGTCATCAGGCAACTCCACCGAGATCTGTACTCTTACTCAACAGGAGCCATTGGAGGAGACTATAAAAACGCAGATAACGTCATTGCGGAAACAGATGCACAAGGGCATCAAAGAGCCAGGTTTATTCCCGTTCCTGCTTTTCAGACAGCTGACGCTATGGATTCTTTATGTCAATCGTTCCAGAATGCCTGGCAGGAAAACATCATAGATAAATTGCTGCTGACTCCCATGTTCATCCTGGATTTTCTCTGCATTCATCCATTCAATGACGGAAATGGACGGATGAGCCGACTTCTGACACTCCTTCTTTTATATCGTGCCGGCTACATCGTCGGAAAATACATCAGCTTGGAAATGCTGATTGAAAAAACGAAAACCACTTACTATGAAGCTCTTCAGGCCAGTTCTTTCGGCTGGCACGAAAATCAAAACACCTATGCTCCTTTTGTGAAATATTATTTGGGCATCATCATAAAAGCATATGATGAATTTGAAGACCGGATTCAATACTTGGTAACCAAAAAGATTTCCAAGCCAGACCGTATCAAAGCCATCATCTCCCAAACACTGGGGAAAATCAGCAAAAAGTATCTTATGGAACGCTGCCCGGATATCAGCCAGGGAACGATAGAGCGCACTTTGTCCAGTCTGGTAAAAGAGGGCTATATCATCAAAGTTGGCTCTGGTCCAGCCACAGCATATATCCGCAAGCAATAAAAAAACAAGCAGGCTGCATTATTTTGTGGCCTGCTTGTTCTTTTCCCTTTCTTCCATCTCATAGCGGATGAAGGCATACAGCACCTGCCGTTCGCCGTATCCCAGCTTCATGACCGCTGACGGCATCAGGTGATGCTCCCGGAACAGGAGATACATCGCCTACACTTCGCCATCGGTCTGGATCAGTTTTTTACGGCTTTGTCCGCCTTTTCCTAGGTCGTATAGCCGTTGAGTGAAGATCTTTATCAGCCGCCGCTTCGGCTCCCGGGAGGATGGATTTCCTCTCTCCGAGAAATACCATCGTAGAAATTTTTGGGTTTTACACGGTTTTCTTTATGATTCAAAAAAAGATCCCGCTTCTTCTTTGCCTTCCCCATCGGGCAAGGGGACCGCGCTTGCGGCGCTCGGGTACTGCCATCAAAAGCAAAAATGAGGCAGACGCTTTTCGCGTCTGCCTCATCCTTCTTTCATTCTGCTAGTACCCTATCCGGCTCGCTCCGCTCGCCTCTTCCTTTGGAAGGGGTAGACGAGCGCAGCGAGGCGGGGTTGACCACCCTAATCCCTAGCCACTAGCCACTAGTCACTAGTCACTCCAAATCTACGCTCCGAGCTCGATGGTCCCGGACTTCAGGTGGATGAATTCACCGGTCGCTTTTTCCTTCCCGACTTCTTCTGCGATGCGCATGGTCTGTGCATGGCAGGTGAAGAGGAAGATCTGCTGGGTCTTGCCGAGTTCCATGAGGAAGCGCAGGGTCTCACGCTGGCGCTCTTCATCAAAGCGCACGAAGATGTCGTCCAAGACGATGGGGAGCGGCTCGAGCTGCTCTCCGAAGGAGAGTGCCATGGCGAGGCGAATGGCAAGGAAGACCTGATCGCCTGTACCGGAGGACCAGATCTTGGCCTCTTTCACCCGGTGCTCGCTGTCCACGATGCCGATATCTTTCCCGTCTTCGGAGATCCGAAGAGCGTACTTGCCTCTGGTCATAGCGGAGAGGAAAGTATTCGCCTGCTTCATGATCTGCGGCTGGCGGCCGGACTCATAGGCGGCCTGCGCGCGGTTCAGGATTTCTTCTGTGTACATGTAGGTCAGCCATTCGGAGAGTGCATTGGCAAGCTCGGCTTCGATCTTTTCTTTTTTCTGCAGGGTATCGGTGATGGTATTATCCCCCGCCAGACGGAAGATCTCATTTTCCACCGCTCCCTGGTTCTTCTGGAGCTCACCCAGTGACGCCGTCTCTTCTTTGATGTGTTTTTCAAGGTTCTGATGGGTTTCCATCCAGTCATCGTACTGTCCGCTTTCCAGGAAGTTCCAGAGGGACTGGAATTCTTCATCGCTGCCTGCATAGAGGCGCAGATCCTGCTTCACGGCCTCCCATTCCTTCGTCAGCTGGTCATGATGCTCGTGGGCATTCACCTTTTCCGCGAATTCTTCCGCGTTTTTCGCATTGACCAGATGGAGAAGGGTATCCATCTCCCGCTGGCAGGAGGCCCAGCCGTCATCAAGCTTATCCATTTCCTTCCGATACGCATCGTGCTGATTGTTCTTTTCCTGAATGGACTGCCACGTCAGGCTGCGCGCATGCGTTTCCTCGTAGAGCTCCTGGATGCCGTCCGGATCGACGGTGTAGGACATCTTCGTCTTCGAGATGATGCTCTCTGCACGGCGGCTGTAGGCATCGAGGCGTGCATCCATCTGCTCCAAGCGCAGGTCGAGGATCTTGCCCTTGCCTTCGGCGGAGTAGATTTTCTGCCACTGCTCCTGCAGAGCGGAGAGATTCTCTGCGCTGGTCTTTGGGAGCTTGTTTTTCGCGAGGAAGGCGTCCCAGTCTTTGTCTGCTTTTTCCTTCTTTTCGCGAAGCAGCTTGCCTTCTTCTGTCCACTTCTGGTGTGCAAGCTGCTGCTTTCGTACCGTTTCCCGTTTCCATGAGATAGCCTGCCGCTTTGCCTGGTCTTTGTAGAAATCAGAGCGACGGCTCTGCATCAGGTTATGGAAGGCCTGCAGATCATCTATGTCTTCCGGCGCCTGCCCAGGGAATTTGTCGGAGATCGCCTTCCTCTCGTTCACGAGAGAAGCCAGCGAATCATTCCATTTCTCAAGGTCATTCCCTTTCTTATGGATGCTCTTATTATTGAATAGGAAGCAGAGAATGCCCAACATGAGCCCGCCTGCTGCGCCATAGAGCGCCGCGGTGCCTGCCATGGCCATGTAGAAGGAGGCGATGCCGGCTGCTGCTCCTGCCATGCATAGGATGCCCAGCCAGAACCAGAAGGTGAATTTCTTATCCTCGAGCTGCGAGGCGGCATCGATCTTGCCTCTAATCTCCGCTTCCTGATGGAGAAGCTGCTCGAGCGAGGAGGCCATGTCCTCCATCTGCTGAAAATCCTCCTCGGTCTGGATGTCTCCCTCTGCCGCCTCTTCTGCGACGGCTTCGACCTCCGGCTCTCTTTGCTCCCAGAAATGGAGCTCATTGCCCCTGACACCCACGCTCTGTGCAAGGCGCCGTCCTTCTGCCCAGTCCACATGGACGCAGGCATCCTCCAAAGGCAGTGCGCGGTCCCAGAGCGGCAGGGAATAGCCCAGATTCACAAAATCGAGCTTCCAGTTTTCCTTTTCCTCTTCCAATGCTTCCACATCGACGATGGTCTGGCGCCACTGCCCCAGATCGATGTAGAGTTTTTCCAGCGCTTCAGCCTCTCTCGCCCATGGGATGATGTCTTCCTTCTTCTTCGGCGTGTACTCATCAAGCTTTTCTTGGAGCGATGCCTTCTGGTCGTGGATCACCTTCATGCGGTTCATGAGCTGGTTCCACTGCTCCTTGCCATTCGACGGGAACATCTTCACCTGCGAGGAGAGATCCAGCTGGTGCTTGATATCACGCGCCCGCTTGTAGTATTCCCAGGCGCCCAGCCGCTTCGAGAGCTCTCTGTCCCTTTCCTGATCCTTGGCGAGCGAAGCCTCGAGCTCACTGATCTGCTTTTTCAAAAGCTCCTGCTTCTTCTGCAGCTCGGCGAAATCCTTTTCCTGATGAGAAAGATGATCCAGCTCCTGATTCACCGTATCCAGATCCGCCATCAGCTGATTGATCTTGCGCTTTCCCTGAGACGAAGCCACGAAGAGCTTTTCCTTATTCTCTTGGATATCCTTCTTGGCACTGGCGAGCTTATCACCGCCCTGCAGCATGAAGAAACGGCTGCGGATGGAGTCATTCGCAAGGAAGGAAGCCCCCTGCAGGTCCTCTAAGCCGACAGCGAAGATCTGCTCATACATAGAGCGTGTGAGACCGTGCCACCAGAGTGTCGGCAGCTCCTCGGAGAATTTCTCATGGCTCGCATTCTCGAACCAACGCTCCTTCTCTTCACGAAAGACTCGATACTCCTGCCCGTCCGCACGGACGAATGCCATATTTCCCTTCCGTCCCTGCCACTTGCCGCGCCCATAGCCGAAGAGCATATCACGGATGAAACGAAGCATCGTCGTCTTCCCGCTCTCATTCTCTCCCATGACCACATTCAGCGAAGACGTCGACGGCTGCCAGGACGCGCCCCGATAGATGCCGTACTCTGAGAGCTGCAAATCCGTGATTTTCATCGTCCATCCTCCTCTGTCAGCATTTCCGCTCCCAGCACCTCCGCCCGGCGGAAAGCAGCAAGAAGTGCCTCATCAGACACCTTGCCCAATAGATTCTTATACTTCGAAAGCTCCGGCTGCGAAGAAGCCATCTCTCGGAGCATCTTCGCCCTTTCTTCCGACGGAAGATCCATGACCGCATCAAAAGCCTTCAGATAATTCCCCGTCACATCGGGAAGCTCGCGACGCTCGGCCAGATTCAGGAATGGCCGCGTCCGATCCTCGATGCGGGTGAAATAAGCAAAGAGATGGCGGAACTGCTCCTTTTCATTCAAAGACTGCAGAAGGAAATCCCGTCCCTCTTCCGTCGCGATCGCTTTGTGCAGCGCGCCATGCCCCGTCAGTACCAGACGCACCATATTCGGCCTACCGGTCAGTTCCTTCAGTCCTGCGCGGCGGCGTGCCACGTCTTTCAAAAGATCATCTGCGGTCAAGAACGGAGCGATATCGATGACCATGTCCATCCAACGGATCACATCCGTCTCGATGAACTTCAATGTCACTGTACCATAGGCCCCCACATCGACCAGGTAACAGCCACGGGGACCGATCTCCGTGATATCCAGCCCCTGCGTATTGCCCGGGTAGACGATATAGGGCTTCATCGAGAGCGTCTTTCTCGTATGCACATGCCCCAGCGCCCAGTAGTCGATGCCCGCAGTCTTCAGCTCCTCGACCGTGCAAGGCGCATAGGGACTCCCATCGACGCCGGCTTCCGTGTGCAGCATCCCGATGGTGAATCCATCCTCCGGATTCACATGGAAAGAGCGCACCAGATCATCCTTCGTATGGCGTGTCTTGTAACTGATGCCATAGATCGTGGCCGCCTTTTCCCCATCCTTCATGAGCGGGATGCCTGTCACTTCTTCGGAAGAAAAAATATGCACCGTCTCCGGCAGCGGAATATCCGCACGCCAGGCTTCCCCCGGGTCGTGATTTCCATGCACGATAAAGACCTCGATCCCCGCCTGCGCCGCCCGATACAGCTCCCTGCCGAAAGCCATTTGCGCCGCGAGGCTGTGATGGTCTGAATTATATACATCTCCGGAAATCAAGATCGCATCTACCCGATTTTCCAGTGCCGCATCCACCACCCTTTCAAAGGCTTTGAAGGTGGCTTTCCCGATCTGCTCATTCCACGGTCCCTTCGTCCCGAGGCGCACGCCTCCGAATGGTTCTCCGAGGTGCAGATCAGCACAATGGATAAAAGAAAAATGCTTTCCCATACTTCCTCCTTGATGGTAGATAGATATGTCGATGGTGGTATAGAAATCCGCACTTGCGGAATAACAGATGGTTTTTGGGGCAGGATCAGCCCGTGGGGCGCAGCGCCCTTTGCTAGGGGATGAAAGCCTCTCTTGAATGAGAAATGAGAAACGAGAAATGGTGATGCAGCACATAAAAATCAGAAGCGCCGCGGAGATTTGAAATTAGCGGTTTTCTCGTATCGTAAACCTAATCTCTAGCTACTAATCCCTAGTCACCAGTCACTCGCTCATTGCTTAGAGAAACACATATTATTGTACCATATCCGTAAATGGCGGGAAGCCCATTTTCCCAATAAAAAAATGCCTCTCTATCGAGAAGCATTTTCCTTTGACCATTATTCTTCAACAGTCTTGGTGATGATCTGTTTGCCTTTATAGAAACCGCATACTGGGCATACATGATGAGGTTTTTTCAGTGCATGGCACTGTGGGCATTCCACAAGACCCGGAACAGTCAGTTTCCAATTTGCACGTCTCTTGTCGCGACGGGATCTAGAACTTTTTGTCTTCGGAACCGGCATTTCTCGCACCTCCTTACCTATCGGCCGTTATGCCGTTTGTCTTTCACTGTTTCGCCAGTGCTCTAAACGCGTTAGAGAAATTTATCAACTTCAATAGTATACGGGATTGGCCGGGGAAAGTCAAGGGGAAGTTTGCGAGCTGGTGACTTGTGGAGGTAGCCAAAGAGACGGGGAGCCTTTAGACGGGGAGACTCTGCGATTGGAGCAGCGTTTCCCTTGACAAAGGCGTTTGATTTTAGTATGATGCGAAAAGAAGGTAACTAAAATTTAGTTACAGAGAGGCGGGCTATATTGACACAAAAAGATAAATTATTGGGGCGGCTCTTTCAAAATCCGTATCCCAGAGATTTTACCTATGGCGAACTTCTTACACTGATGAAACAATGCGGCTATCAGGTGCGCCAAGGAAACGGTTCTCGCATTTCTTTCGGCCCCAATGCAGTAGGAAATCGGCTTTTTCTTCATGCTCCACATGGAGCTACCGAAAATGCACTGAAGAAGTACCAAATCGAGCAAATCAAAGCATTCTTAGAGAAAGAAGGACTCCTCAAATGAAAAACTATATGGAATACAAAGGCTACCGTGGTACGATTTCCTACTGCGGTGAAGATCGCATCCTCTATGGGAAAGTGCTCGGCACCAAGGACTCCATCTCTTATGAGGGAGAAAGCGTCTCTGAACTGGAGTCTGATTTCCACGCTGCTGTGGATGATTACCTGGAAGTCTGCAAAGAGACAGGAAAGTCTCCCAGTAAAGAATTCAAAGGCTCTTTCAATGTCCGTGTCACACCCGAGCTGCATCGTTCCGCCTACTTCTATGCACATGAAAATGGACTCACGCTGAATGAACTGATGTCACGCAGTCTCAAGAATTATTTAGACGAAAAAAATATTCATGTACAAGCATAATAAAAGCCAGCCCTTGCGGACTGGCTTTTATTTGATGTATTCATTACAGATCTTCGTAGAGCGGATACTTCACGCAGAGAGCATGGACACGCTTTGCGCAGTCCGCCTTGACTGCTGCATCCTCCGGATTTTTGACGACCGTCGAGATGATATCTGCGACTTCCTTGAAGTCATCTTCCTTGAATCCTCTGGTGGTCAGAGCCGGGGAGCCGAGACGGATGCCGCTCGTGACGAATGGAGAGAGAGTCTCGAACGGAATGGTGTTTCTGTTTGCAGTGATGCCGATCTCATCGAGAACCGTCTGTGCGACCTTACCTGTGATGCCGATCGCTTTCATATCAGCGAGGAGGACATGGGTATCGGTGCCGCCGGAAACGACGCGGATGCCATTCTTCTGCAGCTCATCAGAGAGGACCTTTTCATTCTTTTTGATCTGTTTTGCATACTGCTTGAAATCATCGGAGAGATCTTCGCCGAAAGCGACAGCCTTTGCTGCGATGACATGCATGAGAGGACCGCCCTGCATGCCCGGGAATACCGCTTTATCGATGGCTTTGCCATACTGTTCCTTGCACATGATGATGCCGCCGCGCGGTCCGCGAAGAGTCTTGTGGGTGGTAGTGGTCACGATATCTGCCCACGGCACCGGACTCGGATATTCACCGCCTGCGACAAGGCCGGCGAAGTGTGCCATATCGACCATGAAGAGTGCGCCGACTTCATGGGCGATCGCTGCAATGCGTTCGAAGTCGATGATGCGGGAGTATGCACTGGTGCCGCCGATGATGAGCTTCGGCTGGACTTCCTTCGCGGTCTTTTCCATGGCTTCATAGTCCAGAAGTTCATCTTCTTTTCTGACGCCGTAAGGAACGACATTGAAATAATTGCCGGAAATATTGACCGGGCTGCCGTGAGACAGATGACCGCCATCCGTGAGGTTCATGCCCATCATGGTGTCGCCCGGTTTTAAGAGACCGTAGTAGACAGCGAAGTTCGCCTGCGAGCCGGAATGCGGCTGTACATTCACATGTTCCGCGCCGAAGAGCTCCTTCGCACGATCGATCGCCAGCTGTTCGACGACATCGACATATTCACAGCCGCCGTAATATCTCTTGCCCGGGTAGCCTTCTGCATATTTGTTTGTGAGGACGCTGCCCTGTGCTTCCATGACAGCATAGCTGACGATATTTTCAGATGCGATCATTTCCAGCTTGTTTCTCTGACGGTTCAGCTCTTTCTGAATGGCTTCATAAACCGCTTTGTCTTCTTTTAAGTGTTTCATTGAAATGAACTCCCTTCATTTTTCAAAGTGAAATCGAATGGATCGATTCATACACCCCATGATGCAAAACTTTCATCAATGAGAGTGGAGAAATATCAGCGCATCACACCATTTCACCAAGCACCGCTCTCTAAAGCAGCACTCTCTGCCTCAAATATCCCCCAGTCACTCATTTTCGGTTCCTGCATACATTTGATTTATTGTATCATGAGGCGCACACGAATGCATCTTTGGGTTTGAAATATGCATACTTGATATAGAAAAAGGGCTTAGCGTGTACCCTTCAGGATACACGGCCAAGCCCTTCCGTTGAGCAGGTATGCTATTCGTGAAATCACTCACAAGGATAGTATAGCACAAATCAGGAAGAAGTAAAGAGGAAATAGGGTTCAAGGTTAGCCCGTGGGCGGGACGCCCATGGATTGCGGATGAAAGCTTTGCTCGAATGAGAAATTAGAAATGAGAAATGGTGGTACGGCGCAAAAATAATGAAGCGCCGCAGAATTTTGATGGCGCTTCACGCCGTCGTCATCGAAAGCGTTGCCGAGGGATCTTTATTGCACTGCGCTCAGTATCACATAGAAACTGGCAGGAAACCGACGCCTTGGTGCTACGTATTTCTGCTTTCACACATGCGTCGTTTATCGGTCTGCAAGGAAGATTTCTCGCTCCGCTCGAAATGACGATACGAGAGAGTCACTAGCCACTAATCCCTAGTCACCAGTCACTTGTCATTTTCCCTCACATAGTGCGCTCTCTCTCCGCCAATGAGCGGCGGGCGGGTGCGGGCAGCTGCCACAAGGGCCGCCCCGATATGGTTATTCACCAGACGGACAGGGACAGCCACGCGCTTCAAGTGCATCCCGATCATCGTAAGCCCGATGTCGAGTCCCCCGTCAGCCTTGATCTCCATCACGGCAACCGGGTCCTTGAAATGATAAAAAGCATTCGTCGAGAAGGCACCGCCGGCATGCAGCCAGGGGACGACCGTCACTTCCTCATAGCCGCGCTTCTCTGCTTCGCTGCGCTCCATGATGAGCGCCCGATTCAGATGCTCGCAGCACTGGAAAGCCAGAGCAAGTCCCTCCTTCTCTGCAGCTTCCATCAGAGCCGTCACGACAGCCGTGCCGACTTCATAGGAGCTGTCCTTGCCGATGTGTCCGCCACGGATCTCGCTCGACGAGCCACCGATGACGATGAGGCTCCCTTTTCTGAAATGAGAAATTTCGCAAAGCTCATGGAAAGCTTTTTCTGCCTGTTCCTGTAAGTCTTCAAACATTATTGCGCCTCTTCGATCGCAGCGATCTTTGCAATTCTTCTGGCATGGCGGCCACCTTCGAACGGAGTCTTTAAAAATTCGTCCATGATGAATTCCGCAAGCCCCGGTCCGACGACACGCGCGCCAAGCGTCATGACATTCGCATCATTGTGCGCACGGGTGAAATGGGCAGAGAAGGTATCGCCGCAGAGCGCCGCACGGATGCCCTTCATCTTGTTCGCAGCGATGCACATGCCGATGCCTGTCCCGCAGACAAGGATCGCATACGTCGCCTCACCCTGCTGCACCAGCTTGCAGGCCTTCTCTGCAAAATCCGGATAATCACAGGACTCTTCCGAGTATGTCCCGCAATCAATGTATTCGACCTTCTCTTCGTCCAGATGCTTCATAAGAGAAGCCTTGAGTGCAAACCCACCGTGATCACTCGCCATAGCAATTTTCATAATCTTCGCCCTCCTTGGAAAATAGGAATACTGTACCATTTCAGTATACAACAGCGGCACATAAAAAGGAACAGCTCGGCAATGGGCGAGTGGTCGTAAAACAGTAAAATCAAAAATGATGAAAACCTTGTGTTTTCGCGGAGTACGGCATGACTTCGGTCACGCTGTTTCCTTTTTCATCAGTTCATCCAGAGGGATAAAGCCCAGCCCGTCGTACTTGATATGGATATGCTGTACCCGCTTGCGCCGTTTTCCCTTTTCATAGTAAGCGGCGCGGTTCTCAAGGCGCTGGATTTTGTGCTGTTCCTGCGCAAGCTGCCGCTCCACCTTTTCTTTCTCGGCTTGCAGCTTTTCGATTTCTTTTTCGTGCATGATTTTAACCTCCTGACTGATAAATGATGGGGTGGATAGATACAAAAAGACCGCCTACGTTTTCAGTAGACGGTCTTGATAACGATATGGATTTTCAGGCTTTGCGGCGGAAATGGTCTGCGCCAGCAGACGGTTTCCGCTGCAAAGTGCGCTGGGATAGACGCGCAAGCGTCGCAAGGGGTGCAGCCCCTTGTACGGAACGGAGTGACGCAAAACAGCCCGGACATTTGTCTGTCCGAGCTGTCTGCCCCGTAGAGCGCACATACTCCCGTCAGGGGAGTATAGAAGTGCGCCCTTTGTTCCAAAGGGATTTTTGACTTAATCAGCAATGTGCAAAATGCGTCTTACATATTCCTCATTGCCCAAAAAGTATTGCTCGATTAACTCCCAGCGCTCATCGTCATTCATGTCGGCAGAAAAGAATGTCGTGAGAAGTCGCTCATTATTACGATGATGTTCTTGAATGCTTTGCAGCACACCATTGGTATATTTTCCGCTTGTTGCCAGCCGCTCAAGTTTTTCAGGATCGTTAATACGAATAAATACTTCTGCTTTTTCTCCGCCTCGGATTTCATAGGTTGCCAGCCCAAGCAATTCCATAAAACGCAGCAATGGCATGATCTCAATTTGCTTATTTTGAACCAACGGGTAAAATCGGAAGAACGAATTATCTTCTGTATTAACCTCGCACTGCCCAATTTGGTGAATAAAGAAGTTGGGAAGTCGCGCGTATGCGGCACTGCTGACAAAATATCCTGTCTCGTCGGCTCCGGGCATTTTCCTACTACGAAGAACCCGGACACGGCTTCGACTCTGGCTGTATGCTGCATCCTCATTTACGCTTTCGGTGAATATGTCAAGCAGCATGCCTGCTTTGTCATGAGGAATCACTTTTTCACCAAGCATTTCAGCAAGTTCTGCTTCAAACTGCTTTTGAGAAAACTGCTTTATCTCGCCGTTTTTATACTTCTCAAATATTTGCGTAATTGCAGTAATAACAGTCTCTACGCGCTGTGATACGGCAACATAGTCATCAGAGTAACGTATCTCTACTCTGACGCGCGGTGCAACAGTATAGTTTTTTCCACTCACGGAAATTCCCCGCTCAAAAAATTCCTTTTTGAACATGCCGAATGAGCGGTCTGGGTAACAATTTTCCCAAATCCCCGCCATATCTACAAGGAAGGTTTTTCCAGAACTGTATACTGTCATATCGGATGCACGGCTCTGATTCTTTGTAGGAACAGTGCGAGGTGCAATGCCTTGCTGGAATGTGCAGTATGATCCAAATAACTTCAAAAACTCATTTTCTATCTCGTGTGGAACATTGACATAGTTTTTTGAAAGCATTGCTTT
>OLYC01000560.1_pt1 | contig 29858 bp, 45 predicted proteins | sample 1674271 | NCBI WGS metagenome assembly OLYC01 (sample SAMEA103958154, study PRJEB25191) | human gut metagenome
GGCCCATCACGTTATTGATGATGATCGGCTGCTGGGTCGGCTGCTGGGTCGGCTGCTGGGTCGGCTGGATTTCATTCTGGTTGGTGTTCTGGTCGGTCATTTCCATGTCCTTTCAATGTTGGTAGGTTTTGATGTCCTACGTTGTTTTGTGGTATTTACAATATCACGCTCGCTATCGCGACACGCCGAACGGACGACAAGCCACCGCATACGACGGTTGCAATCCAAGATAAACGACGCTATATTGGTACTTGCCCTCATTGTGTACTGACTTACCTCAGACAAGTGCTCAACCGGTTTCCCCGCCCCTTCCCTCCGGTTGAGCACTTTTTTATACCCAAAACCATACGAACCGCTCCACGCATGCCAACGGCACGCCGATGCGAAACAAGTTGTACGAGCACTCGAACCGTTATATAATAAGACTTATGAACGCTAAAGATTACACAGTAACAGTCCCCGAATACGCCTCCCGCTGGAAGCTCAACATCCAGACCGTCCGCCGCTTCATCCGCGAAGGACGACTCTGCGCAGTCAAGGTCGGCCGATGCTACTTCCTAGACCCGGACGTAATCCCCGACAAGGAAAACCGCCCGGCCAACGAGTAGCCATCCGGCCAACCAACCATTCAAGGGGTGGACATACCACCCACCCCTTGAACATCTCCAAGCAAAGAAAGACAACAAAATGAATACCGAAATCCAAACATTCAACTTCAACAGCGCAACATTGCGCACCCTGACCGACAAAAACGGAGAACCCTGGCTCATCGCCAAGGACGTATGCGATGTACTTGAACCCAACAACGTAGGCCAGACGCTGACACGCCTCGACGACGACGAGAAGAGTTCCATCACTCTAAAAGATGGAACCCCCGGAACACCGAACAAGGCAATCGTTTCCGAATCCGGCCTCTACTCGCCCATCCTCGCATCCCGCAAGCCGGAAGCCCACGAATCCAAACGTTGGGTCACCCCACGAAGTCTTGCCAACCATCCGCAAGACAGGCAGCTACATCCCGACATCTGAATCAGACTCAGACGAGGCCATCATAGCGAAGGCATTGCTCATCGCCCAGAAGACCATCGAACGCAACGCACAGCAGCTTCGTGCCAAAGACAGACAAATCATGGAGCTGGAACCGAAAGCGCAAGCACTCGACACCTTCACCAACGTCGGAAGACCGACTGCTTGCCCGCGACACGGCAAAGGCCCTCTCGAACTCCGGCACCCCAATCAGCGAAAAACAGTTACGAAAATGGATGGCAGCCAACGACCGGATATACAAGGCCAATGGTTCATGGCACGCCACGGCAAGGCACTGCACGGCCGGTCACCTCGTAATGGTCATGCCCGCAAAGCACGGCACCAAGCCAGACGGTACGACATTCGCCCCCCACCGTACGAATCACAAGAAAAGGACTGGCACTCCTCCACAGGCGACTCGGCGAAACCCCCCTGACCAAAACACTCGAAACAACCACCCACTAACCAACAAGAAAAGGAAACACCCATGAACGATCCACACATCATCCTCCCCTCCGCCCGCCTCGTAGCCGAACCAGAACAGAAACAAACCAAGAACGGCACCCCATACCTCCTCATCCGAGTAGCCGCCAACGGCACCCACAGGGACAAGCAGACAGGACAATGGGTCGACCACGACACCATGTTCGCCACCATCTTCGAATACGACCAGCGCCTCGCCGCCACATACCTCCATGAACTCCACAAAGGCACCCCCGTACGCGTCGAAGGCGACCTGAAATGGTCCGCCGGCACCGACCGCAACGGGCAGCCCCGCACCGACTTCACCATCAACTACGCAACCATCAACCTAGTCCTCAAGAAAGCCAAAACCCAACAGTCCACCCCACAGCAGCCCACCCCACAACAACAGGCCCCAAACTGGGGAAACACCAACCAGCCCGACCCATACGCACAATTCCCCGCCGTCGACGAATGGTGATAAAAGGAGCACAACATGAACAAAAACCATAACCCCCTCAGCTACAAGATAGGAAAAACCCTCGCCTACCTCATCCTCATCCTCGCGACCATCCTCACCACAACAGGAAGCATCGCCCTACTAAAACTACTAATCTGTTTCATCCTCGGATAAACACAGCCCCTCCCCAACACGGAGGGGCTTTCCTCTTAGACAGGTATAATCAGCCATATGACAGACGTAACAAGAGATCATCGAGGCCGCATCACCGGCGGCATCCTCAACCCAACCGGCAAAGGCGGCTTCCAAGAACGCCCAGAAGACCGAGGCTCATGGACCAAAGACACCAGCCCCACCCGATGGATCCGCGAATTCAGCAAACTCACCCTATCGGAAGTCAACGAAAAAGCAAAAGACCCGACCCTGACAATGGTGCAACGAATCGCCCTCAAACACGTCATCAACGCGTACAAGGACCCACACGTCACAACCGACTACATCGACCGACTCGACGGCAAAGCCCGCCAATCCACCGACGTGACCGTCACCGGCTACGAACCACCACACATCACCCTCGAAGTATTCGACGACAACCCGGAAAACGGCAAAGACAACCAGTAAAGGCACATAGACCAGACCCATGCAAATAGCGAGACCTTACCAAGACCTATGGTGGTGGCTCCACACGGAGACCCCACCATATCGCTATTACTGCTATTCAGGCGGCCGAGCCTCAGGCAAAAGCACCGCCGTAGCACAAAGCCTCATCCTCCGAGCCTCCATACAGCCAACCACAGTGCTCTGCGCCCGTGAATTCCAGAATTCCATAACCGACTCCGTATACAAGCTCCTCACAAACACCATCGAAGAATTCGGTCTGCAAGGCTTCGAAATACGACGCGACGGCATCGGCCACGTCAACGGCAGCAATTTCATCTTCCGCGGCCTACACGACAACATCCAAAGCATCAAAAGCATCGAAGGCATCGACGTCTGCTGGGTCGAAGAAGCACAAACCATCAGCAAAGCAAGCCTGACCACGCTCATCCCCACCATCCGCAAACCCAACTCCACACTGATTTTTACGTGGAACCCCCTTACCAGCCACGACCCGATCTGGACGTATTTCATCTCCACAGACTCCGAAGAACGACTCCACCAGACATGCCACTGGCACACCACATTCAAAGACGTACACCGTCTCATCAGCCAAGACGTCATCGACATGATCGAAGCCGACAAGCAGACAGCCGACTACGGACACGTCTGGCTCGGCCTACCATACGCCGACACCAACAACCAGCTCATAAGCGACACCATGATCAACGAAGCCCTCCAACGCGCGGCAACAGACGGACCGGCCACATTCGGCGTCGACGTCGCCAGATACGGCAGCGATCGAACCGCCCTCACCATCAAAAAAGGCAACCGCATCGAAACACTCGAATCATGGACCCACGCGAGCATCGTCGACACGGCCGAACGGATCAGACTCCGCGCATCACAGCACCAGCCCATCGACATCCGCATCGATGACACCGGCGTAGGCGGAGGCCTCACCGACCTACTCAAAACATACGGGCTACCCGTCACCGGCATCAACTACGCCGGCAAAGCCAAAGACCAGCAATACCCCAACATAGCCTCCGAACTATGGTTCGACTTCGCCACCATGCTCCCCCAACTCAGCATCAATCCCCAACTCGCCGACCTCGCCAAACTCACCACCGAGCTAACCACCCGAAAATGGCACATAACCAGCCGCAACCAACGGCAAATAGAAAGCAAACAAGACTACAAAGACACCATGAACCTCGGAAGCCCCGACCTCGCCGACAGTCTGCTCCTCGCCTGTTACGAGCCACCAAAACTCCCCTCATGGGACGTCGCAGTATGCTAACCAACATCAACTGCGATAAACTACGGAACATACGACATACCACTACAAAACGAGGTAAAATGACCATTCTCGACAATATTCGCGCGGGCTTCACAAGCGCCTTCGGCCGTACCAACTCCCCGCACACCACCCCCACCCAGACAGGCGGCAACACATGGCAGCCAATGGGCGGCAGCAACATCCCCATGCACGACACGTACGACAACATCTTCCCCTACGTCAACGCCATCGCGCAACGATTCAGCACGGTAATCCCCTACGCCGTCACCCCGGACGGAAGAAAACTTGACCCAGCCCCCACCGCGTTAAGCGCACTATACGCACCAAACGACACCTACAGCTGCCTCGAATTCCTTAAACTCATCGCATCCGGCATGCTCACCCAATCCCACGTCGACATCCTCGTCTGGACACCGGAAGGCCCCGGCGGCACCATCACCCCCGACAACATCACCGGCTACACCATCCTCCCCACAAACAGCCGCGTATACAACGACAGCCACAGCGACTGGTACCACCGCGTAACCATGGACCTCGGCGACGGAACCCGCCAATACGAATTCAGCCGCAACGAAACCATCACATTAAGCTACAGCCGTCACCCCAACGACCCCACCCGCGGCATCAGCCCCGCCATGACCATCAAAAAATGGGCCAACGTCGACGACATGATCGCAGACTACGAACGTGGATTCTTCGGCAACAACGCCGTACCCGCCGGCATGCTCGGCATCGTCTCCGAAAACGCCGAAGACTTCCAACGCAACCGCGCACGCCTCGAAGAAACCTTCCGCGGAGCCGGCAACAACAACGGCATCGTCTACAACATGGTCCCCGTCGACCCGGCCACCCACAAGCCAAGCCAAACCAGCAAACTCGTCTGGGTCCCATTCCAGAACTCCAACGACACACTCGACCTCCAAACCGTATCCAACGTCGTCAACAACCGCCTAGCCAACGCACTCGCCGTCCCAGACATCATCCGAGGCATCGACAACGGCCAAACCTACGCCAACGCCGAAATGGCCGAACGCTCCTTCATCGAAAACACCCTCAAACCACTCTGCATGACCGTATGGGACAAATGGCAATTCGAACTAGACCGTATCACCGGCGGCCTCGGCTACGGCATCACCTTCGACCTCGACCTACCAGCCCAGACCGAAGTCGAGAAAGCACAGGCCGAAACCCAGCAAATCCGCGTCAACAGCCTCATCCAACTCGTCAACATGGGAGCCACAGTCGAAAGCGCAGTCGACGCGCTAGGACTCCCCGAACCCTACAAGCGACTCAACCTCCACCAGTCCGACACAACCCCGCTCCCCTCCCTCCCCTCGAAAAGAAACATCACGAAAGCCACAAAAAAAACAGACGACATGACAACCGAAAACCGGATACTGCCAGCAACCCGCACCTACATCGACAGGATCATACGCCTCACCCGACGCACCCAAAACGGACTCAAAGACGACCTCGAAACAATCAGCCGCCAATGGGCCAACGACGTAGAAGACACCCTCATCGCCCACCTCACCGAATACGCGCGCAAAACCGGCATGAAACTCGAACAAATCCTCACCGCATGGGCCGAACTCCACCCGGAACACCCGCTCGCAGTCGACATCCAGTCCTACACAACAACCGACTGGCAAAAACTCTACGACTGGACCACCCTACCCGACACCATCAAAACAGCATACGAAACACACCTACAGGAAATAGCCCACACAACATCCAAAACCATCACCGACAAAACCCTGGAAATCCTAAACCGAGCCGACACGGAACAATGGGACGCACGCCGACTACGCGACGAACTAACTCGAATGAGCAACGACCACGCCGAACTAATAGCAAGATGCGAAACCGTCCAATCCCAAAGACTCGGAAGCCTGTACAGTGCCCGCAACCTCAGTGAAACATTAGGCGTCAAACTACAGAAAGTATGGCGCACCACCGGAGACGGCAACACATGCGACTTCTGCAAACACATGGAAGGCACGACAAAACCGCTCGATTCCGCCTACATGGCAAAGGACGCGGTCGTCAACATCGGCGACCACTCCTACGTCAACAGTTTCGAAACCATGAACACGCCGAACGGCCATCCACGATGCCGCTGCTACGAAGACTACGAAGTAGTGGAAGACTAACCAGCCCTATCAACTACCGTGATATCATTAGGCTCGTCAGTACATCAACCACTGATGCCACTGACGAGCACCACTGTCACAAATCCGAAAGGATGATATGAAGATTCGAGAGAGTCTCACACACGGCGGTGCCGCTGAAACAGAAGGCCATACGCTCACCTTCCTCGCCAACAGCGGCAAGAAAATGAGCAACGGTCTCACCGTGGACCTCGCCACACTCAAAGCGCCACTCATCGACGGCACGTTGAAACTCGTAGGAAAGCTCACGGAATCAGACCGACTAACACTCCCCCTTCTCATCGACCACGAACCCAGCATCGAAGCACAGGCCGGCACCATCACTCGCCTATGGACATCCGACGCCGGACTCATGGCCGAAGCGAAGCTCAGCGAAGTCGACAACGGCGAACGAGTCCGCCGACTCGCCGCAGACGGATGTCTAACCAACAGTTTCAGCATCACCGTCGAATTTTCCGAACGGCCCGGCAAGGACGGCATCATCCGCAACGGCGAACTGGTCGAAATCAGCGTCGTCTACCGCGGAGCCGACCCGAAAGCGGCCTTCACATCAATCAACAAAAGAAATGGAGAAAACATGGACCAGACCCTCATGAACAAGCTGGCGCGTACCGTCGCCAAATTCAAGCTCACCCCGGACGAAGCAGCCAGCCTGACCTCGTCCGTCGCCGACATCATGCAGCACACCGTCGACGACATCACTGAAGCCGTCGCCGACCAGACCGACGGCCAGACGGCCTCGGAAACCGCTCCGGAAGAGCCGGTGCAGTCCTCCAACAAGCGTCCGCTCGTCATCGTCAACAAGAGCAACCGTGCCGCCAAGCAGTCCGGCGTCGCATCCTTCTCCCACTCCCGTGAAACGTGGCTCGACTCGCCGGACGCCATGGCCGCGTTCGAACGCACCCTCATCGACAATGACAACAAGGGCGTGGAAGCCTTCCACAAGGAGTGGGCCGACACCGTGTCCCGCAACATGGCCGACACCGCATCCTTCGGCGTAGACAAGACCGACGTGGACAAGTTCATCCCGACCGAAGCCGTCACCACCATCAACGACGCCTTAAACACGCGCGGCTCCGGCCTGTGGAACCTGTTCCGCAAGACCGGCATGGACAGGCTCACCATCGGCGGTAACGTCCTAGGCCTGTCCGACGCGACCCGCGCTCACGGCTACCCGGTCGCCTCCTACGGCACCAAGAAGAAGGAACAGACCCCGTCCTTCGTCAAGCGTGAACTGACCGCCGACTACACGTACAAGTACATCACCCTCAACAAGGGTGATATCCGTCGTACGCAGAAGCCGGGCGCACTGCTCCGCTATATCCTCTCCGAACTGCCGAATTACATCATCCAGACCATCGAACGCCAGGTCGTGCTCGGCGGCTACGATGACATGGCACACTTCCGAGCCATCACCACCGACGCGGAAGACAAGTCTTCCGACTGGGCCGGCGAGAAGTTCGCCCGCACCTACACGCTCACCGAGGACGCGCCGCTCATGGGCTTCGTGAAGGCTTCCCACATGGTTCGCGCACAGGGCAACAAGGTACTCGTCTGCAATGCGGACACGGTAGCCGATCTGCTCATGAGCGCCGACGCGAACGGCAATAGCTTCATCGCCCTCGGCGGTGACGATACCCTCGCCCGTGCTCTCGGCGTCGCCCAGATCATCACCCCGGAATGGTGGACCGCGGACGACGACAAGAAGGTGGCTGGCGTGGTCATGTCCGCTTCCCACTACGCGCTCGTCGGCGACACTTCCGTTGAATCGTTCACGAACTTCGCCCTCCAGACCAACACCAACGAATACCTCCAGGAGATTTACGCTGGCGGTGGCTTGGATGCTGAGAAGTCCGCAGTGGTCATCAAGCCGAAGGCCCGATAATGAACGCTGAAATGTATTCCCGAATCGGCGGCAAGGCGCTGCCGGAAGATAAACTGAACACGGTCAAGGTCATCAACTTCGTGGATAAGGAGGGACAGCCGGTGGCTTTCGGCCAGGGTGCTCAGGGTCCGGCTGGTCCTGTTGGTCCGGCTGGTCCTAAGGGTGCTCAGGGTCCGGCTGGTCCTGTTGGTCCGGCTGGTCCTGTTGGTCCGGCTGGCCCGGCCGCCACGATCACCAAAGCCTCCCACGTCGACCCCGACACCGGCTCGGTAGCGGAAGTAGTGAACGCCCTAATCGCCGCTGGACTAATGGAAACCGCCTGACAGCCAACCCATAAACAGCATTAGGTCCTATCGTTACAATTGACGGTAGGACCTATTCATATATCCCGGAGGAAAAATGATAATCGACGACACCATACGCGACCGAGTCGGCGAAACCGCATACGACACATGGAAAGACGCCGCACTTGCCACCCTCTCCACCCTGATCTGCATGAGCGATTTTGAACAAGTCATCACCGACATGACAGGCATCGTCAGCCAAGACGGCAAACACGTCCACCTACCATCATGGTATTCGGAAATATGGTCGGCCAAAACGACGGACAACACTCCCGTCATATATAAAGTCACTTATGACAAGATCGACGGACTAACGCCATCCACCTCATACACGAAAACCCTGACCCTCACCGGTGAATGTCCAGCCGGCACGAAAATCATCATCAACGGCAGACACGGATTCAAAAAACTCCCGGCACCACTCGCCAACATCCTCGCCGTCATCATCCAAGCCGACCAGTCGATGGCAGACCGGTCCGACAGCATCACCTCAAAGAAAATCGAAGACGTAAGCGTCTCCTACGCCACCAGCACGCAAAACACGCTCGAACGCGCTATCACCCCATACAAGGCGCTAATAGACTCTTGGAGCCTTTGCCTAATCCAATCCGACACGGGAGGAATCATCGACATGCCAACCCCCCACCATGAACTGCCATGGTGGTTCAACCCGCAAGACTACCTAGGAGGCGACTACGCGTATGGCATCGCAATGTAACCCCTTCACCCTATTCCCCAACCAGGTCCAATCGGCAACCCTCTGGAAATACACGGCACCCGGCCTCGACAACATCAAACTCGCAGACGTAAAAACAATCGTCAAACACTCCACCGAAAGCGACCAGCCAGCCGAATACGGTACCCGTATCGCCACCCGCCGCTTCCACATCCAACCCGACAACCTACCCGAAAACCTCCGCAACGACATGGAAACATGGCCCGACCTCATCCTCCGACTCGACAACGGACGCACCTACCAAATCACCAAAGCCAGCCGAGGAGACGACATGGACACCGGCAACACCATGTTCATCACCCTCACCGGCAACCCCTACGGGAGAACCAGCCTATGAGCTACCAACTCAAAGTATCCGCCACATGGGCCCGTAAACTATCCACCCAACAACTCAACAAAGGCGGAGTACGAATGATGACCGACATCCTACGCCTAGCCCGCCAAAACGCGCCAGTCAAAACCGGCGCACTACGCAACAGCGGCCGCTTCCAACAAGTCGGAGACACCCACTGGCAAATCACTTTCGGCAACGGCAGAGTCCCATACGCGCGTCTACGCGAACACACCAACCGACTCCACCCCAACACCACCAGATACCTCGAACGAGCCGCCCGCACGGCAAGTTCACGAACCAAAACCTATTTCAACATGTAAGGAACCCACATGATAGACCTAGCAGTATGCATGGCCCTCCAAAACGAAGGCTACGGAACCTACGGCCAAAACCTCTTCTTCGGCACCAGCCCCATACTCGACACCGGTACGGTCACCAGCCAAGAAGGCATCTGGGTCAACGCCAACACCGTCGACATCAACGGCGACCTCTACACCGACCAAATCACCATCAGCAGCCGCCACAACGACGTCCTCACCCAAGGACGACTCATGCTACGACTCCTCACCCTCATCAACAACATACTCCCCCACTACTGCCAACTCACCTGTCAGCCAATCACCGACATCACCTACGAATCAATCCGCACACACCCAGCCACCGCAATAGACTTGGACGCCATCGACCACGAAGGCCACTGGGTCAAAAGCATCCGCTTCCAAATCGACTACAAACTCAACCCCACGACACTGTAAAATAAAAACGGCATAATACACCACAGTTAAAACAGGCACGCCAACCGAAAGGAAAAAAATGGCATCCTACCCACTCATCGGAAAGAAAACCGTCTACATCGACGACATGGTCATCCCACCCGACTACGTACAGGACGAAGTCGGCACCATCACCCTCACCCCAAGCACCACCGAAATCGCCTCACAGTCAGGCACCATCAAAGTACCAAACGGCAGCTACGACGAAATGAGCTTCGAACTCAACATCATCTGCCCCTCCGTACGCTTCCTCGGCATGCTATTCCCCGAACTCTACCACAACGCCAAATTCAAACGCGTCATCGGCGGAGACCTCGGCGAAACCGGCCAAGTCCGATTCGGCGGCAACGAATGCATCAGCAACACGCCACGCGACATCATCATCCACAACGTATGCGACGGACACTCCAGCGCACAAGACTTCCGCATCCCCCAAGCCCTCATCAGCGCCGGCGGAGAATTCAAAGTCAGCCTCGGCGACCCATTCGTCGTCACCCTCTCCGGCACCATGACCGCCAGCCCAGAAGGCGCAGTAGTCATGGGCGAACTCAACCTCGACACGCCAAGCTACTACGACGAAACCACCGGCACCATCAAACCATCAGAAACCCCGATCACCAAGATCATCGCCACACCATCCAACATCACTTGCAAAGTGAACGAACCAGTGAAAATCACCGTGACCGCCATGCCGGACGGAGCCACCGGCACCATCACCGCAGAAAACTCAGCCGCCGGAGTATCCACCGCAACCGACAACGGCGACGGCACTTGGACCATCACCGCCAAAAAAGCCGGCAGCAGCTACATCGCCTTCAAATCCGGCAGTGCACAAGTCACCATCCAAGTAAACGCACAGGAAGCCCACACCGCCACCGAACAGGGCACCAGCCCAACCATCGAACAGAAGTAGCCAAAACAAAAGGCCCGACACCGGTAAGATGACCTTCGAAACATTCAAACCAGTGTCGGACCAATCGTCAACACAATGGCAAAGGAGCCAACACCAATAATACCATACATAAGGAGCATCCAACAATATGAACACTCCAATCCTGAACATCGACACCCGCAAAAGCTTCCGCACCCTCACCATCAAAATCGACGGCACCACCTACACCATGCGCCCACTCGGCTCAAAAGACATGCTCACCATCCTCGACAACGCCGAAGCCCTCGACAAACTCTCCACCGGCAAAATGACCAAAGAAACACTGGAAACCGCAGAAGAAATCATCTTCCCCCTCGTCACCAACCTCATGAGCCCCGACACCACCTTCAACGAATGGGCACAACAAACCAAACAACGCAGCGACCTCGCCTACATCCAAGCCATGACCACCCTCTGCAAACTCATGGCCGAAAACCTCACCCTCGACATCAAAGGCTGACATATAAAATGCGCTCATGGGATAGCCTCCTCACCCCCACCGAAAAACAACGGATGCAAACATACAAACAAAAAGAGGCAAAACAACACACCTCCCCCAGCATCCGCATCCTCGCCGAACTCGGCGACCTATACGGGTGGGAGGCCATCCGCGACGCATTAGAAAACCATATAACACCGAACCTACTACTCGCCCTAATCAAAGAAGGCCGCCACCAACAACAAACCCACTTAGCCGAACAATACCGACTAACATTCGAATGCCTAACCGCCGCATTTACAAAACACGGAGACCAAAAAATCAGCCGCATCATAAACGAACTCGGAAAGGACTAACAAATGGCTGACTCCACACTCACCCTCGACGCGGAAATCAACACCACGGACTGGGAAAACGGCGTCAAAACCATCCAAAACGGTAGCCGACAAATCGAACAATCCGCACACCAAGCCGGCGAAGGCATGGAAAAAATCGATAAGTCTTCCACCAAAGCTTCAAACGGAACCAGTAAATTCGCTGCCATCGCCGGAACCATGGGCGGACTCGTATCCACCGGCATCAGCATGGCCGTAGACGCCATCTCGAACCTCAGCGGCGACATCATCGAAGCCTCCGACTCAGCCCAGAAATTCGCTAGCACACTAAGTTTCGCCGGCCTAGACACAAGCACAATCGACCAGCTTACCGCCAGTACGCAAAAATACGCGGACCAAACCGTATACGATTTAGCTGACATTCGCAACACCACCGCACAGTTAGCAGCGAACGGTGTAGACAATTACGCGAACCTAGCCGAAGCAGCCGGCAACCTGAACGCGGTCGCTGGCGGTAATGCAGACACGTTCCGAAGCGTCGGCATGGTACTCACCCAGACAGCCGGTGCTGGCAAACTCACTACCGAAAACTGGAACCAATTGGCTGATGCGATCCCTGGCGCGTCAGGCAAACTCCAGGAAGCCATGAAGAAAAACGGGGCCTACACTGGCGATTTCCGTGACGCGATGGCCAAAGGTGAGATCACCGCCGAGGAATTCAACAAGGCCGTCATGGACTTGGGTATGACCGATGCGGCGAAGGAAGCCGCGACCAGTACCCAAACCATCGAAGGTGCGATGGGTAATTTGGAAGCGTCGGTCGTGAACGTGGGCGTGCAAATATTGGACTCGTTCAAAGGCCCTCTGACGGAGGGGATGAGCGTGCTCGCGGAAACCATCAGCAGTCTACCCAGCCTGGTCGGGGGACTCGCCTCAACTGCAATGCCTATACTCCAGTCAATGGGGAGCCTGTTTCAGGAATCGTTTGCTCCGGCCGTCACCACGTTCCAAACGCAAGTGGTACCGGCTATCCAAGCGGTGGCCAACGCTCTCATACCGTTAGGTCAGGCGGTCATTCCTATCGTGATGAGCGCGGTCCAAGCGTTCACTCCCGTATTGGGTTCGCTTGCCGACAAGGTCATGCAAGTGACGGCCCATATTCTCAATACTGTTGTTCCGGTCATCAACGAGATTACCGCACTGGTGAAAGCCGCACTGCCGGTCATTCAAGCGACGTTCAAGACTGTCGCGACAACCATTCAAGGGATTATCGACGCCGTATTCCCATACATTCAGACGGTGATTACGAATGTTATGAACGTCATCAAGGCGATCATCTCCACGATTTTGGCGGCCGTGAAGGGCGACTGGAATAGCGTATGGAATGGTATCCGCAATATCGTTACGACGGTATGGGATGGTATGAAAGCCACCGTGTCGGCTGGTATCAACGCTATCTCCGGCGTGGTCAGGTCGGTCACGGATGCCATCAAGACTTACTGGTCTGGTGTTTGGAATGCGGTCAGGAGTCTTGTATCCAGTGCTTGGAACGGTATCACCGGTACTGTCAGGAATGGTGTCAATAATGTGTTGAACGCTGTGAGAGGTGTCGGTGGGAGCATTAGGGGCGCGTTCAGTGGGGCTGGTGGCTGGCTGTTGAGCGCGGGCCGGAATATCATCATGGGTTTGGTTAACGGTATCAGGAATGCGATAGGCGCGGCCATAAGCGCGGCTAAGAGCGCGGCCGCTAGTGTCGTGAACGCGGCGAAAAGCGCGTTGGGTATTCATTCACCGTCTCGCGTGTTCCGTGACGAGGTCGGTAAGATGATTCCGGCTGGTTTGGGTGTCGGCGTGGAAATGAATGAGAAGCTGGCGGTCAAGCCGGTCCAGAGTATGGTGTCTGCTTTGCTTCCGTCTTCTCTTCCTGGCAGTGTGTCGTCTCCGATGGCTTCACCGGTGGCGTTGTCGGATAAGACGGGTCCTCGCGTGACGGCTCCGATTACCGTGAATGCTGCGGATCCGACGATGGCTGCTCGTGAAACGGTCCGAATGATTAATTTCTGTTACGTGTGATAAGGATATGATGAGTTTATGAGCATGTTTCCTACTGACTTTCGTGATGTTCAAATATCATTGGATGGGTTCCCACTGTTTGGTATGGACTCGTATGATTGTGAATGGCATGTTACGTTCCAAGACGTGAACGGCTTGTTTGACGGTGTGGCTTCCACGTTGGAAACCAGTAAGAAGTCCATGACGGATGGATGGTATGCGAATCTGCCACGCTTGCAAGGCCGGTCTATCACGATCGAGGGTTATATTATCGGCCGTTGTACGGAATCGTGTGTCATGGCATGGAACACGTTCAAAAGCGTGTTGAATCCGACTGGGATGAGATTAACCATCCGATTGGGTGATATCAGCCGTCAGGCTCAGGTATTGCAGTCGTCGTCTGCCCCATTGGTTAAATGGGCTGGCGTGAATATTCTCAAGTTCAGTCTTGGGTTGACGTCTTTGAGCCCATACTTGTATGGGATGGAATCCGTGTCTGGTATTACCCGCATGCCGAAAACGGATGGCGGCATGCGGTTTCCCTACAGTTTTGAGGGGGTTGACGGTTCACCGTCGTCCTGGCTGTGGAGTGAGACTGTCGTGTCCGGTCAAGTGAACCTGGTTAACGTGGGTACGGGGCCCAGTCCTGTATTGATTCGTATTGACGGGCCGGTCGTTAACCCGCAAGTATCGCATGCCGGGAGTGGGCATGTCATGGCTTTCGATATGCGTCTTGGTTTCGGCCATTATGTGACCATGAACGGGATGACTCATGAGATCCTGATTGATGGTACGGATCCCGCGCGTGGCCGTGTCGTTAAACGTGAGTGGAATCAGGCGGAAGTCGGTTCGAATACTTGGGGTTTCAATGCGAGTGAATATTCGGATGAGGCTCTTATGACGGTTTCGTTTTATCCGGCTTACCTGTGAAGGAGGATTGTCATGGTTTCGTATGGTAACGGTTTGGGTTTTTCTTCCCAGTATGACGGTCGTGTTTTATGGAATACTGCCGGTTTCCAGTTCCTTGCCGTGTCTTTGACCGATGGAATCGTGTTGGCTGAGTTCCCGGATTTGCAAGTTTCCAAGCTTTCGTATCGTTTTGAGGAGACGACGAGTGAGACGGTAGTACTTCCGTGGAGGAATGTTCCGTTTAATTGGGTTGAGGCCACGATCCCGTATCGTACGGCGATTCTTTTGGTCCGCGGGTCGACGGTATTGTGGGGTGGTATCGTGGTCAAACGCGAACGTAGTTTCGAAAGCGTGGGAGTGTCCCTCACGTTGGCCACTATCGAACATTATTTGGATTCCGTGTATGTTGGCGATCATTTGTATTCGAATCGTGACCAGTGTGAGATCGTGGAGGATCTCGTGTCGACTGCTCTTAAAGAGCATCGGTTTGAGATCGAAGTGGAAGCGTCTCCTAGTCGTGTCAGTCGTGATAGGACGTATGCCAGGTCTTCCGATAAGACGTTGTTGAGTGTCCTCCAGGAGTTGTCGAACGTGCAGAACGGTCCGGAATGGTGTACGTCATGGAAGGCTGGTTATGGTAGGTATCTGCCGGTTTTGACGGTTGCGGATAGGATAGGTTCCGTTACTCCGGTTACGACGTTTGATGAGAGTGTGATGACGTCTTTCAAGGTTTTAGAGGATTATACGACGGGTTATGGTGCGAATATGGTCGCGGCGGTCGGGGCTACATCGGATGGGGTCCAATTGCGTTCCGATGTGATGGTGGCTGATCAGTTTTACCGGCCTGTCGTGGAGCATGTGGTTCGACCGTCGTCGAGTATTACTAGGAAGGAAACGTTGAACGCTCACGCATTGTCTGCGTTGCGGCAGTTGCGAGATGGGACGAATACTGTTGGCATGACGTTGAGTCTGATGGCCGCTCCGATGATTTATGAGGAGTGGCAGCCTGGGGATATGGTCGCGTGGACTATTGCCGATGATGATGGCCGTTTTACTGGTTTCGATCAGGGTGAGGCGCGGATTGTCGGTTATGACATTGATTTTAGTGGCGTGTGGACTATCACGCCTGTTTTGCAGTAGGAGGTTCGTGATGCAAGGCAAGTTCAGGTTTTCTCTTGATGGGGTGGATGCTACGGCCCGTCAGTTTGCGGAGGTTCGCCGGCAGTTGCGTGAATTGTCGTCGACTGTTGGTGTGAGTGTTGGCAGTGTGGCTGGGCGTGTCACTGCCGTTGAACAGGATTTCAACTCGTTGGGGTCCGAGTCGAGTCAGGCTAGTTACGGTGAAACCGATGTGGTTGTGGTGCCGGTACATGGTGGTACCGGTGTTCGTAATGTGTATGATAATCCGCTTTCGTTGGCTCCTCGGAAGCCGGTTTATTGTCTTTATGATGGCACGTTGGGTTGTGACTGTTCGTCGGAGGGTTCGGTGTCGAATGTCGGTGATGCCGACGGGTTCATTCCCTTGGATGCTCTCCGCCGGTTGAAGTGGAAAGTGTATTTCCTGAAGGATGATTTGAATCTGAAGCTTGATGATGCGCAGCCGGTTGTCGGTTTGATAGCTGATGATTTGGATGATGCCGGGCTTGGGTTCTTCTGTGAATATGATGATGACGGGAATCCGTTAGGTGTTGATTATTCGAGGTTGAGTGTGGCTGCTTTACGGTTGGCTCAGAAGGCTATGGATGAGGTGGATGAGCTTAGGGCGGAGGTTGCCCGGCTTTCTGCCGTGGTAGGTAAAATGGGTGTGTCCACGTCTAAGGAATTGATTGTGAGGAGTGACTTATGACAGATATCGTGCTGCATCCTTTGACTGTTTTGAATGGTAGTCCCGCGTATACGGCTGATGATTACCGGCATGTTGTGAATCCGTTCTTGGTTCCGTCGGATGGTACGGTTTTCGGTTGTGTTCAGGGCGTCCGGTATGGTAGTCCTACCCCGTTGGTGACGATTGACGGGGTGATTGTCACTGTTAAGCCTCATTGTGGTGTCGTGTGTCCGTGGCCGACGGCTGGCGCGTATACTTATGCGATTACGGAGCCTATGACGGTGAATGTGGCTGATTCGACTGGTGATTATAAGATTGTGGTCGCGGTTTATGATCCGAGTTTGTCTCATGGTGAGACTCCTGGAGCGTGGTTGCAGTCGTGGCCGGCCAGTACTCCTGACGCGGAGATTAATGGTTTGGTTTTGGCTACGGTTAAGGCTGGTGTTGTGTCGGATGTGGCTCCGAGGATTCGTCCTGACAGTAGGATTGAGGTGCGTGATTTGGATCAGTTGAACGTGCTTTCTGCTGGTGAGGGTGTTGAGGCTGCTACTTTGTCTAATGGCGTGTTGTATCGTCGTGTTAATGGTAGATGGCAGCCGTTGACTAATATTCAGTTGGAGCCTGGCGCTCAGGCGGGGAATTGGACTGTCTGGTATAAGTGTGCGTTGTCCGGTAATGTTGTCAGTCTTTCCGTTAAGGCGACGAGGAAGTATCCATGGGATGCTAAGGCGTGGGATAAGAGTCAGATTCTTATGTTTTCGGATTTTATTCGGCCGAATTTTAGTGAGCTTTATGTTCTTGCGGCTGGTGTTGAGTCTACTGGTTTCCAGGTGGATTCGACTGGCTTGTCTGTGAGACCGTTTAAGAAGTTCTCGCTTGCGGCTGGTGACTGGGTTTCCGCGACTATGACGTGGTCGGTTTGATATGGTAAGGCCCCGGTTTGTTGCCGGGGCTTTTTCGTATCCTGTCTGATTAGAGTGGGCAGATGCGGTTGCGGAGTTCGTCGGGGAGGCTTGGTTTGGGGTTGCGTGTGAGGAATTCGCGGTCGGTGATTTGGCAGAATTTGGCGAGCCAGTGGCCTAGTGAGCGGATGTAGCTTGTTTCGAGGTCGCTGACGTGTTGGAGTTCGTCTCGTGTTTGGATGAGTTTGTTGATTTTTTCGTCTTGGGCGTCTATTTGTTTTTTGAGTTCGCCTTGGGCTTCGACGAGGTGTTGGTAGGCGGTGGTGAGGTTGTTGCGGCGGGTGCTTGCCCATGTGATGATGCCGCCTACTGCTATGCCGGCGAGTCCGATGATGGATGGTATTAGTTCGGTCATATTGTTAAGTGTATCGTAAGCTGTTTTGGTATGCTGTGGGGTATGGACCGTGAATCAGTCGAGGATATTGTCCTCATTCTTTTAACGTCGTTTCTTATTGGTATCATGGTGGTAGGTGGGTATATTCTTATCACCGAGATTCCGGCTTTTGCCCGGTTTCTTTTTACCGTCTGGTATGTTTTAACCATTTGAAAGGAGATTGGTCATGTCTTACGAAAATATTACCCGGTATGATAGTCCGAATTATACGAGCGGTCGCCCGTATGGGATTAAGTTTATTGTGATTCACTGGTGGGGTGATCCGAATACTCATCCCACGTTCGAGGGCGTGATTGACACTCTGTGTAGTCCGTCTCGTGGTGCGTCCGCTCATTACGTGGTCGAGGCTGGCCGTGTGGCTTGTATTGTGGATCCGGATGATCGTGCGTGGCATGCCGGTGATGGTGTTGGTGTCCGTTCGAAGGGCAATGACATGGGTATTGGCATTGAGTGCAATCCGCGTCAGTCTGACGGTGATTATAGGACGATTGCCGAGCTTATTCGCGATTTGCGTGATGAGTATGGTGATTTGCCGTTGATTCATCATAGGGATTGTTCCGCCACACAGTGTCCGGGAACGTATGATTTGGCTCGTTTGGACAGGTTGGCTCGTGGTTTGGAGTCGTCGACGTCTGTGGATCCGTTGCCTGTTCAGCCGGCTACGCAGTCGGTTACGAAGCTTGAGGTCGATGGTTCGTGGGGTCCTTTGACGATGCGTAGGGCTCAGGAGGTTGCCGGTACGACCGTGGATGGTGTCATGTCCGGTCAGATTCGCTGTTTGGAGAATCAGAATATCGCCTGTTTGAAGGAGGGTTCTTCCGGTAGTGATTGGGTTGAGTGGATGTCTCGCCGTTTCGGTATTACGGATAGGCCGCGTAATGCGGGTCCGGAGTTTATTCACCGGTTCCTGATGGAGATGAATGGTTTCCCGGGGGATGGTATTATCAGTCCGGCTCCGAGTATGGCCGTGGAGGAATTCCAGAAGCGGCTTAACGACGGTCGTATTTTCAACTGATTGAAAGGATTGTTTATGGTTAAGCATGCAGTGTTGGCTGATGATGGGCTGTCGGGTGAGCCGACGGCTGGTACCGCTATCACGAATGAGTGTGCGGATGGTTCGGATAATTATGTGCCGGCGTTCGATGTTGAGACGCGTCGTTGGGCGTATTTGGTGTCTGGACTGGTTGGTATTGCCGGTGCCGTGGCGAGTCTTGTGAGTGCTGTGCCGGGTGTCCCGTCGTGGGTTGCCGTGGCTGGTGGTGCTTGTGCGCTGGTTGGTTCCGGTGTGGCTGGCTTGTTTGGCGTGCATTATGCTGGTGTGAGCCGCTAGTCTGGTCTTGTTATGAGAACGCCCCGCGTTCGGCTTGTTTGGCTGTCTGCGGGGCGTTTTTGTATTGTTTTGGGGTTATCTCCAGTAGAAGAAGTAGATGGTGATTGGTGCTGTTACGGTGAAGTCGAGTCCGATTCCGTTGTCGACTTCGTTGATTGTCGTGGTTTCGACTCCTTTGATGTTGTTGAGTAGGCTGTAGAGGGTGATGAAGGCGTCGTAGTCTTTGATGCCGATTCGGCCGTAGGTGATTTCGGGTTCGATGCCGTCTTCGTCGAGGATGGTGCCGATTTTTGGCTGTCGGAGGATGAGGCTGATGATGGTGTTGAGGTATTGGGCGGTTTCCATTGTTTGCTCCTTTTGTGTTGTGTCGGATTTTCTGTTTGATGTATTTAATATAACATAAAAGGCGTGCCATGTTGATATGACACGCCGTGGAATTAGTCAGGGAAAATATCGGGGCTGAGTTTCTCGTTGAGTAGCTGTCGGTATTTCCTGAGCGGATGCCTCAATCCGTTTTCCCACATCATGATGACGGTCGGGCTGGATACGTGGACTAGTTCGGCGAGTTCGACTTGCGTGTACCCGAACCTGTTTCGCCAGTATTTGAGCCGTTCTTGGCTGGTCGTCCGTGTTTTGATGCGAGCGTAGTCGACTGGAGTGTGTCCCCCGTCGGCCGTGATGCCGTAGAAGAGGCCTGTGTGTGCGTTCTGGTGTATCGTGAGTTCTTCGTTTTCGATGGTGATGGTGAAGAGTGTCGTTGCCATGGTTTCCTTATTTCCTTTCGCCTGGTGTTGTGGTGTTGATGATTTCCTCCATGAGTTCCTCGCCTTTCTTGGTGAGTTGCCATCGCCAGCATGGCCTTTTTCGTTCGCTGATGCCGTTTCTGTCTACGCGGTGGACGCATCCCGCTCGTTCTAGTTCGACCATGCGGCTTCTCAGGCTTTGAGGCGTGTCCTGGTATCGGAAATTTTCTGCTATTTGCGTCAACTGTTCCTGGGTGATTGGTTTTTTGACGGCGTGGAGGATTACGATCACGTGGAGTTGTGGGGTGCTGTGCATTAGAGTCTGCTTTCTGATTGATGCCGGTAGTAAGCGGCGATGCTTGCCGCTGTGGCCAGTCCGATGAGCCATTTGATGCCGAAGCGGATGTGGAAGGCTTTTGCGGTTGCTGTCCAGGCTGGCAAGGTCAGGTATGGGCTGAGGCACCATCCGCAGTAGGCGAGTTCTCCTAGGCTGGCGGTCAGGCTGTTGGTTGCGTTTTCGGTTTTGGCTGTGAGGCGTTTTCTGAGTTTAGAGAAAACGTAGTCTGGGCCTGGGGATAGTTGGGTTACCGTGGTGGCGTATCCGGCTGTGAGTCCGGCGGTGATGACTGCTGTCCACCATGTTGTTTTCATTTTGTTGTCCTTTCGTCATTGTTGATGGTCTCGGCTGGTGTGTAGTGGATTTTTCCGTTGAATAGTATCAGTGGGTATTTGATTGGTTGGTTTTGGTTTTTGGCGATGGTGCGGATTGCGGTGGCGGTGGGGCTGCCGGAGGGGACGACGTGCAGTTGTCGCCACATCCATTGTGCTGTTGTGCGGCATGAGTCCAGGAATTTTGTGGTTTCGGGGTTGCATGTGGGGCAGCCGTCGAAGAGCACGTACATGTCAGGGCTGGTGAGGAGGGTGTCGATTGTCATTAGAATGATGCTCCTGTCGTTTCGGTGATGGTGTCGATGATGTGGAGGGTGTTGAGTTGTTTGCGTTTGTGGTTGGCGATGAGTGGTTTGATGTCCTTTCGGTGTACTGGGATGATTTGGTGTCGTGCGTCTCCGTAGACTCGTGGATCGTACATGCTGAAGTAGAGGGTTTGGAGTGTGTCGCAGACGACGAAGTATTGGAGGACTTGGGCTTGGTATGTGGCGGGGATGAAGTCTATGCCGGTGGCTTTGGGGCTTGTGGTTTCTGTGGGGAGTACTTGCGCGGCCATGTCGGCTAGGTTGTCGGGGATGGTGTGTTGGCGGATGTATTGTGAGTGGATCATCCATGGGATGACGGCTTGGAGGTGGTAGGCGCTTCCGAGGCTTTTGCATTCGATGGCCCATGTGGGGTTTTCGGTTGCTTGGTAGGCGTCTGGGCTACATGCGAGTCGTGGGTCTTCGTCGCTTTCCCAGATGCCGCAGTCGGTGATGCAGTCTTTTTGCTCGTAGCCGAGTTGTTGGAGGGTGAGGGTGATGTTTTCTGGTTCGAGTCTGTGGCCGCGTGTCATGGGGTTTTCGTTGTCTGGTTGTTCGGCCATGGTTTCGGCTAGGAATTTCCAGAAGTCGATGCCGACTTTGAGGCGTTTGTTTTTGGCTTCGGCTTCGAGGATTCGTGTGTCGTAGTCTTGTGCTTTTTGGAAGTATTTGTTGGATTCTGCTTGTGTTTCCGCGGTTTTTGACTGTTCGAGCGCTTTGTCTCGGTATTCGATGAGCTTTTTGATGTCGGTGTGTGGGTAGTGGCTCATGGCTAGGTTGCCGCTTTTGGTGCCGGTGATGCGTCCTAGTCGTTCGTTGAGCCATGCTTTCGTGTTGTTGGCTTGTGATAGGTTGATGATTTTCATTGCTGGTCCTTTCTTGAAGCTGATATCTTTATTATATCTCTCGTATGTGACTGGATGGTATATGGCGTGTCGTGTCTTGAATACGGGAAAGACCCCGGTGGTGTGCCGGGGTCTTGCGTCACATTCTGTTGATGGCGTCCATGAGTTTGGTCAGGTCTACTTGGGTGATTCCTCGCCAGCCTTTGACGGGTCGGTTCAGGGTTCCTGAAATGAATTCGCCTCGTGCTTCGGTTGGGAGGTGGTGCGCGTCCATGGCTTTGACGAGCGTGGCGTACTGGTCGGCTCCTATCGGCTTGTCGGCGGTGTTGTATTGCTGTTTGGCGTAGCTGCCGTCGTCGTCCTTGTCGGGGAAGATGCCGAGGATGGTGGTGAGGCTGTAACGGCGTGCGTAGGTGATGGCGCTGCCGACCTGTTGTGGGTCTCCGGTGACGAAGAAGGGGTATTCGCAGACGGTCATCTGGTCGGTGTCGTCGAAGATGATGGTTTCGATGGTGCCGAGGATTTGGCGTCCGTCTCCGGTGCCGTTGAAGGTTACTTTTTGGGTGAATGCGAGTCCGTGTTTTTTGAAGATTGGTTTGATGTTTTTGAGTAAGGTAGCGAGGTTGAGGTATTTGTAGGAGCGTTTTCCGGCGTTGGCGGTTTCGTCGGTGCTGAAGTTGGGTACTTCGTTGAGGACTTCGGCGAATTTCCGGTTGAGGCTGTTGTTTTCCATTGTGTTTTCCTTTGTTGGTGTTGGCTGTTAGTGCTTGTAGATGGGGTAGACGATGGTTTGTGTTTCGTTCTCGGTTACGTTGTTGTAGATGGTTTCGAGTGTTTCCATTCCGCCGAGGTTGTATGCCTGTGTGTAGAAGTCGATGCGTTCCGGATTGTTTTTGGTGAGTGTGTAGAGGTAGCATGCCCATTCTGCGTCGTTGTGGTCCCATTCGTAGTCTTCGAAGGCTTGGGAGTAGTCGTCGAGGGTGACGTATTTGTGGTCGCCGACGTGATAGATGACGCCTTTTGGCGTGTGGTCGGTGTCGTAGTGGCTTTTCTGGTCGAGGCGGACGTCGATGTTGTGCATCATGGTCTCGACTTGGTTGGTGGTGATGGTGTTCATTGGTTTGTTCCTTTTGTGTTGTGTCGGATTTTCTGCTTGATGTATTTAATATAACATAAAAGGCGTGCCACGTTAATGCGACACGCCGTAAATCGTTGACTTTCCCGTGTTCATCGTTTCCTGTAGGAGATGAGCGTCGTGAGAACCAGTATCAACGCCGTGAGCCACTCATCAAGCGTTCCCATCGTTTCTTCTCCTTGTATTCCTTGATGACGGCCTCGATTTCCTGTCGGCAGTACTGGGGTATGAGCGGCGCGAATTCGTCGACCGTCAAGCCGTCCTCATGCCATTTGATGATTTGGGTTTTCGTTGCTTTCTTCATTTATTTGCTCCTGGGAGGAATGCTGCTTTGTAGTCGTCGTGGATTTTTCTGACGGTATTCTCGCTCATGTCAAAGATTTCGCTGACTTTTTCGACCGAATATCCGAGGTCGAAAAGGTAATGTTCGATGGCGGTTTGTTCCAACTGGATATCAATGAGTGTTCGCATCATTTTTGCCTTCTTCTATCATCATGTCAAAAGCGGACAATACTACACGCCAGTTACGTTGCAAGAGGCCTGTCCATGCTGTGGATTCGTACCCGTGCGTGACGGTGACGAGACTCAGGATGATGTTATTGCATTGGTCGGTTAGACTGACTGTCTCATGTCTCATCGAGGCTCTGTGCGCGTACCATCGCGCTTTCCGTAGGTCTTCTAGAGGATTGCCTTTGAGTGGGTACCTCCACAGATACTTGATGACGTTGCCGACGAGGAAGGTCTGGTATTGCGTGATGTCGATGCATTCGTAGCCGATGCCACGGCCGGTGTAATGCGCTGGATGGTTGATGTTGTCTGCCATGTTACCTCTTTTTATCTTTCGCCGGTGCGCGTTACGACGATCATGCTTGGGAATGGTGCTGGGCCGTCGTGGACGCCGTCTGTTTCGAATTTCAGTCGTCCTTTTAGGGATCGGGCTTCGGCACGGTCGAGGATGTAGTCCTGGAACCATCTGGTGTCCGTGCGTGCTGGTAGCGGCATGACGACGAGTGTGTTCTTGCGGCTGGCTTCCGTGCTGTATTTGCGGACCCAGTCGGCGATTGTCCTACCGTATGGTGGATTGCAGAATACCGTTTCGCCGCCCCATTCGTGGTTGAAGGCGCTATCTTCGAGTGTGTAGTGTTTCTGGCATTTATGGTTGGTTTCGCTGCTTGCCGCGTCTAGGGTGAAGTGGAATTCGTCGTTCAGGCTGGCGAATAGGCCCGTTGGTGGTTCCCAGTCCATTCGGTTTGACATGTAGGCTGCGCCGCCTGATGCGGTGAAGCTGTTTGTTGTGGCGGTCATTTGTTGGTTTCCTTTTCCTGGTTTTCGAGTTTTTTGGCTTTGGCTTTGGCTCGTCGTATGCGGGCTCGTTCGTTTTGTTTGCGTATGTATTCGGCTTTCTGTTCCGGTGTCATGGCGTGGTAGCGGGCTCTTTGTCTGGCGAGCATTGCTTCCTTCCATTCTGGGTCGGTGTGGTATCTGATTCGTGCGTTTTCGCGTTTCTTTTTCAGCGTGGAGGGTTTGCTGTGGTATTCTTTCTGTTTTTCCGCGTAGTGTTCGGCGTGTTCTTCTCTCCATTTCTTGTTGGCTTCGGCGCATTTTTCCTTGTGGCGGTGGTAGTAGCGGTAGTCGCTGATTTTGCGTCGTTCGTCGGCTGAGGGTTGGCTGTTGCGCATTTCGTTGATCCAGTCCATTAGGCCGGCGTCGTTGAGGTTGATGGGTTCCTGTTCTTTTCTTTTTGGCATGTCGTTTTCTTTTCTTTTTAGAGGTTTCTGATGATGTAGTCGGCGATGTCCTTTGGGGTGGAATCGTTTAGGGTTCTGTTATGGAAGATGTTATAGATGGTCAGTGAGTCGTCTTCGTTGTATACCTGTATTTCGGTGTCGTCCGGATCACTGTAGGCGATGATGTACATGGTTTTGTCGTTGTTCTGTCTTGTGATTTTTATTGCGGTGTCGCCGGGGTCGCATTCGACGTTGGTTGCCGTGTATTCGTCGCCGAGTAGGGCGATTACGTCGGCCATTTCGTGGCGGATGTCTCTGGGGTTGGTGTTGTCGGTCATTTCTTTTCCTTTTCTTTTGTCTGTCGGCCTGTCATAGATATGTCTTGATGTATGCGAGGATGGGTGTGATGCTGTCGTCTGGTTCCTTCATTGTCAGGAGGGCGGTTTCGAGTGGCTTGTCGTCGCCGTCGTATATGGATATTTCGAATTCGTCGTGATGGTCGGGGTTGGCGGTGAAGAACAGGGTCCGGCTGGATTCCTTCTTGGTGATCAGGATGCTGTCGTCCGTGTTTTTGGTGTCGAGGTATTTTTCGTCGTATTCGTAGGGTAGGCATCCGTTGAGGATGTGGAATAGTGCTTGTAGGTTTTTGTTGCCGTTCATTTGGGTTTCCTTTTTTTGTTTTGGTGGCTTGGTGTTTTCCTTGCCTGACATCTATTAATATACCCACAAACGAGATGTGACACGCCGATGGGCATGAAAAAAGGCGGCACGCTTTTCATACGTGCCACCTTGATGATGTCAGAGGCCGAGGAGTCTGGCCATGTCAGCCGAATCGTCTTGGAGCTTCTTCTGCCTCCTGTCAGCGCCTTTCACTTCGATCGGGACGCACATTTCGAGCAGTCGTGAATAGATGCGTTGCTTGTCGACGGAGCACGGGGCCGCCAGGTCGGCTTGTGTGAGGTTGGATGTTACGATGAGTGGTTTTCCGCTCCGGTATCGGGAGTCGATGATGTTGAAGATCATTTCGTTCATGTAGGATGTGTCGCGTTCTGCGGCCAGGTCGTCGATTACGAGTAGGTCCAGTCGGTTGAAGTCGTCGAGATAGCGTTGCTTGCCATCGAACATTCCTTGGAGGGTGTTTGTGACCCTAGCGAAGTTGGTTACGAGGCATGGGCGGCCTTGGCTGATGAGCTCGTTGGCGATGCATGCCGCTGCGTATGTTTTGCCGGTGCCGACTGGGCCATATAGAAGTAGTCCTTTGCCGCGTTTCTTCATTTCGGGGAAGTTGTCGACGTATTTGTGGGCGACGCTCATGGTTTTCGGGTCAGTTCCGTCGTCGTGGTCGAAGGTCCAGTCGGCCATTTCGCTGTCGGGGAAGCCGAGTTTGCGGAGCCGGTTTATTTCGATGCGGAGGTTTTGCGCCTGTCGTGCTTGCTCTTCGTCGTCCCGGCGTTCGCGTGCGCAGTCGCAGAGTGTGTATGGGGTCTTTTCCGTGCCGTCCCATTTGGCGGTGAAGCGGCATTGTTTAGGGGTGTGGCATTTGCCGCACATGAGGAGGCCGTCTTCGTTGAGGTAGTCGCCTTTTTCGTAGTGGCTGTCTTGGCTTGCTTCGCGGACCATGTTCTCGATGAGGTTGGTTTCCATTGTGGTTCCTCTCTGTTGTCTATGACAATGTTACTTCACGTGTTGCTGGCATTGTATTGCCGGCGTGTCGTGTGTTAGAACCAGCCGTTTTCGCGGGTGCATTGGGGCATGTGGCCTTCGGCGTCGATGGGCTGGACTGCGGCGTTGGCGGTGACGTTGGAGTAGGCGGTGGCGTTGGAGTAGGCGGTGGTGCGGGTCTGCGGCATCGCCTTGGCGTTGAGGTAGCTTTCGAACTTGTTTCCGAAGAGGGTTTCGGGACGGAGGTATTGGGCCATGTCGCGGTTGTTGAGCCAGTCGGCGCATTTCTTGTCGATGACCAGCTTCATGTCCTCGACGGTGAAGCCTTCCTTGAGGCGGGCGTTGACGAGTTTGCGCGTGTTTGCGGTGGTGGGCTTGTATTGGGTGCCGGCACGCTGGTTGAGGTGGTTTACGACTTCTTCTGTGGGGTCTGGCTTCTTTGGCTGTGCGGGTGCTTGCGGCTCGTCGAGGAGCGGCTGCGGCTCGGTGGTGTTGTGTCCAGTCGTGGACTCGGTATGGGTTTGCGTGTCGGCGGGGGTTTGAGTGTCGTTCTGCCGTGCTGCGTATTCAACGGCGCGATAGCCGTGCCTTGTGACATATGAGGTCTTTGAGATGAGGCCTTTGTCGACGAGGGAGTTGAGCGTTCTGTCGATCGTGGACATGGAGCATCCGCACCATTCGGCGAGGTATTTTTTGGAGCCGGTGTATTTGGCACCGTCCGTCTGGGAGAAGCCGTAGATGACGGCGTAGGCGAGTAGTTCGTTGCCTTTGAGGTTGAGTTTGGTGAGCATCCAGCCTTGGATCGTGATGAAGTTAGTGTCCTTGATGTCCATGGTGTTCAATCCTTTGTTAAGAGTGAATCCCACTGACTGCTACCGGCCCACCCGGTGGCAATCAATGGGATTCGTACCATTCCAAGTTATTTGCTCCATCCAAGCGGTGGGCACCTGGAATGGCGTATGTCTTTAGTATATCACGTTTTCTGGACGACACGCAGACGTGTTTCAGTTTTTCTCGATGAAGGAGCTGAAGAGGTTTCGATTGTAGAGGATGCCGCCGAGCTTCGACAATGCGGTCACCGGATTGTCGTACTTCCCGCATGCGGTCTTCCAGGCTTCGAGGACTTCCTCGTCGCCGAACTTCGCACACAGGCCGGCTAAGAACTTACGCGATTTCTCTTCGCCTTCCTTGCTGAAGTGGACGCCATATCTCTTGACGAGGAGATCGTTAATGGCTTCGTAGGTATCCATTGTGTAGCCCTTTCTTGGTGTTGATGTTGCTTCAACTATACCACAAGTCTTGGAAAAGGCATTGAGTTCGGACTTGCCGGCGTGGCCCAGTCTTCCATCCACGGCATTCCTTCCACACGCTTTCCACCGCATATGCCTCTAGAACGCACGTAAAGGCCCCTCAGACCGATTTTCCCGTCAAACCCGATAACTCGTTAGGACCACCCTACGACAGCCCGTCAAAAAGGCTTTTACGCACGAAAGTGACGTTCCGGCATAAACAAGCCCCGAAAAAGCATGGAGGACGCCAAGCAGCGAGAGGACCACCCAAGCCAAGCACGGACCAACTCTCCTCCATGCCCCAACCAGTTCGGGTATCGGGACCAAGGCCCGAAGGGCAGCATCGAGACCAAGCCAACATCCTCCTCGTTGCTCAGAGCCATGGAAGAAGCCTCGAAGCATCAGGTCGGAATCCATGGCTCCATGTCACGCTCACCGAAGCCATCAAGGCTTGGTTCGGAGAATGGTTTCGGTTTCTCTCTCTTTGGAAAGAAAGATTTCATCTTTCTTTCTCTCTCTTTCTCTTATCTATATCTAGCTAGAGTATCTAGCTATATATATATATCTATATATATGAGCACTCATTTTGAGGGTTAGCTAAACCTCATTTTGAAGGTTAGCTAAACCTCATTTTGAGAGTTGGCCACCCTCATTTTGAGGGGAGGTACCTCATTTTGAGGGGAGGCACCTCATTTTTGTAGTGGGGTAAAAAAGAGCCTTCGATGGACCCACCCTCCTCGTTGCTCAGAGCCATGGAAGAAGCCTGAAAAGCATCGGGAGGATCCCATGGCACCATGCCTCAGCCACCGAAGCCATCAAGGCTAGGCTCTCATCGCTCTCGGCTCCCAATCCCCTTGGGTTGGGATTGACATCCCTCGGACACGCACACGACTCCCCGCGGGAGCCGTATTGGATGTAGTAGAAGGGTCTTCTAGCAGAAGGGTTATCTAGTAGAAGGGTCTTTGCTTGATACCTAGGTATTGAAGGGGCCGATATCCAGATACTGAAGGTCGATGCCTAGATATTGACGGCAATCAGCTTCATTCCGCCTTCCATCGTGTCAGGAATGGTTAAAAATAAGGCCCCGGCCGGTCCTGGAATCTTCCCAAGACCAACCGGGGCCATGCCCGCTTCTAGGCCGTCACGTCTCTTTGATGCTCATGCCGTACCGTCGCGCGAAGAGCTTGCTCTTGAGCTTGTACACGTCGGTCCTCACGCCTTTCACATCCTCGACGATCTCCTTGCCATCCTCACGGTAGACGAAGTCGGCCACGTAGAAGACGGGCCGGTAATGCTTGCCGTCCACGTCGAAGGCCGGTACGAGCTCATAACGCACCTGACGGCGCAGATCCTCGATGCTACCGTCCTCTTCCATGCGCTTGAGGATGAGATACCTGTCGGCCTCCTTACGCGAGTCAAAGGTGATGCCCTCCACGACGGTTTTCTTCGCCCGGTATTTGCTCCGTCCGCCCCACATGGCTTACCTCCCCGTGCTTCCGAAACCGTTGTCGCCACGCTCCGTCGCGTTGAACGCGGAAACCTGTTCCAATGACTCGTTGACCACCGGGAACACGACCAGCTGCGTGATCTTGTCTCCGGCCGCAAGCTGGTAGTCTCCGCCGCTGTGATTGTAGAGCTTGACCACGATGCTGCCAGTGTAGCCTTCGTCGATGAGTCCGGTGCTGGTGATGTCGTGCCTGACGTTGAGTCCGCTCTTGCTGACGAGCAGTCCGGCGCACCCTTGTGGCAATGCCACGTGCACTCCCGTATCGACTATCGCGCTTCCGTAGGCCGGTACGGTCACGGCTTTCGGTGTGCGTAGGTCCAGTCCGGCATCGGTACCGTGGCCTCGTGATGGCATATATGCGCCGTTGTCCAGCATGATTTCCATTTGTCTTCTCCTTTTGTGGTATGATCGTCTATGTCGGAAAGTTTTTTTTGGTTTCCCTTTCTGACTGCCTTTCATTGGATAAAATAATACCCACCCGGTTGATTGCCCGGGTGGGTATTGTTTTTCTTTTTAGTGCTTGCGTCAGCGCTTACGGTATCCGCCGTTCAGGCTCTTGACGAGCCAGTAGAAGAAGTAGATGCCACAAGTAAGGAAGCTGTATACGCACACCTTGATGAAGCCTGGGGCCTTCTTCTTGCCGCTATCGTCCGACTGGCCCATCACGTTATTGATGATGATCGGCTGCTGGGTCGGCTGCTGGGTCGGCTG
>OLYC01000568.1_pt1 | contig 29651 bp, 22 predicted proteins | sample 1674271 | NCBI WGS metagenome assembly OLYC01 (sample SAMEA103958154, study PRJEB25191) | human gut metagenome
CTTTGCCCACACCCACGACCTTTGAAAAGGTCGACCAAACTTTTATAATTGCTTGGCAAATCAATTTGCTAAACCATAATTTACCCAAACTTTAATAAATAACCACGAATTACAACGCAAAAGCGGCACTCAAACGAGTGCCGCAATGCAATAAAAATTATTTATTATTTAAGGAAAGATGATGTGCCACCGATCTGACCGTCAATGCCTGTAAAGCCGTTTGCACAACATACATAAACTCTCATATTTGCCTTACCGATATCTGAAACAGTAAGTGTTCCGTTTGTTACATTCTGAACATCACCTGTAACAGCGTCAACATATCTGCCGTTAGGAATATTCTTAAATGTAGCACCACTTGAAACTGTTACAAGTGCAAGGCTGTCAATACCGTCTTCTGCACTTGTATAACGGCGGATATAAGACATATCGCCACCTGTTACATAAGATTCAGAAGCTGTGTACTGACCTTTCTGAAGAGCAGGGATAGCTCTTCTGATAGCATTAAGCTTTGAAAGATGAACGCTAAGCGGGCTTGCAAGTGTTTCGGCAACTGTACCAGAAGCTGTGTACTCGCTAAAGTCTGTAGCTGTTACATTACCCTCAAGATAATCGCCGTAGTAAGCACGACCTGTTGTTGAAAGAGGAGCGTTAGGACCAACATCAATAACTGCGCCCTTCTGGAACTCAACCTCTGAACCATAGTAAACGCATGGAATACCACGGAATGTAAACATAAGGTCAAGGTTCTCAGCCCAAGTCTGTGTGCCGCCTGCAAAACGACTCTTTTCATCAGGCTGTTCAGGAGCATAGTCATGAGAATCAACATACATAACATTGTATGTTGCATCATTATAATACTGGTCTGTGCTCTTAGCAAAGTTATAAGCACTGCTTGCGTTACCAAACATTCTGTGCATCTGGAAGTCAATACCCTCCATACCCGATGCCATAGATCTGTCAGGTGTGTGGTATGTAATACCGTTTAAGAAAGCATTGTCTGAAGTAGGTTGATCTGTAGGATCATCTTCTGCGAGATAATGATCAAATACAACATTCATATTGTTGTTGATATCTTCAGCAGAAGTGCCGTAACTCCATAAATCAGCCCACTTATTGTTTGACTCTTTCCAAGTGTAGTAAGGTGTAGATTCCTCTGCGTGGCCACGATACCAAATCTGTGTGTAACGAGTACAGATTTCGCCAAACATAAGGAAGTTGTTGTTACCCGAAGCCTTTGCAGCAGCATAAAGCTGGTCATTGTACATAAGGTTAAGTGCAAGTCTTGGAATATGTCTTACTGTATCAACACGGAAACCGTCAACGCCCATATTGATATAGTCTGAGTATACATCTACGATGTGTTCTGCTACTGCCGGATTTTCTGTGTTGAGGTCAACACAGTCACCTGCGATTTGAGCAAATTTACAGGTCCAGTCGTCCCAGTTAAGGCTCTGGAAATAACCTGTATGATAATAGTTGTTTGCATTAAATGTGTCAGAATTTGAAATCTTTGCAGAATCATAATCTTTTGCATCCGGCATGCTGCCTGTTGAGTTACCTACATCCGAAGAGTATGTTGTATTCTTCATAAGGTTAAGTCTTTGAGAATACTGAATTCCAGGCTTCTGTGCCCAGTATTCCTCTGCTGAATTAAGTCCGTATGTGTCAAGAAGTAAATCTGTAGGAATCATTGACTCTTCAAGATTTGAAAGGTCTTTTGTTGTATCTTTTTCAAAAAGATTGCAGAAATAAGCCTCACCGAAGTTACCGGTATGCTGGAAAACTACATCCTGAACAATCTTCATACCTTTTGCGTGAACCTCATCAATAAGATCCTGGTATGTAAAATCATCACTCTCATAACGTACATCAACGGTTGAGAAGTCCATAGCATGATAACCGTGATAATCATAGCCCGAACCGTTTGTAACTACAGGAGTAATCCAGATAGCTGTAAAGCCAAGTGCCTTTATATAGTCAAGCTTGTCTGCAAGACCTCTGAAGTCACCACGCCATGCAGGGTCTGAATCAGGGTTATTTGCCTGTGTGTCATCCCAGCAATGAACATTATTGCCTGTATCTCCGTCATAGAAACGGGTTGTCATAACAAAGTAGATAGACTCTTCACGCATATCCACTGAATCAACAGGGTCAATTTCATCAGGATTGTACTTTGTCCATCTCTTGTTTTTGTACCACCACTCACCGGTAGTTCTTCTTAATTCAGGTGAATACTGTTTGCCGTCTTTATCTGTAAAAATCATATTTACAGCTGTAACATCGTTGATTACATAAGTAAACCAACCGTTTGAAGAGGCAGTCATTTTTTCACCCGGATATGAATCTGACATTGCGCTGTTTGTTGGAAGTGAATTCCAAAGGTAAACATATGGCTGTGCAAGTTCACTGTTCTGATAATGTATAGTAATGCCTGTTTCAGCTGACGCAGCACCAACCTCTTCAGTTGTAGCGTCAGCGTCAGCAGCGTTTACAGATACTATGCCTGCTGTAATAACAAGCATTACAGAAAGTACTAATGCACACCATTTTTTAATCTTTGTCATAATAGTACCTCAATTTATTTTAGTTAATCGTCGTATGTTTTAAAAATTACTTTTCTGCAACCATCTTCTGAAGCATTGTTGCGTCTATAACATCAAGAACACCGTTACCGTCAACATCACATGTCTTGAAATCATATTTCATACCGCTGTATTCAGCAATGATCATCTGGAGATATGTAGCATCGTTTACATCAACTTTGCCGTCACCGTCGCAGTCGCCAAGCATAAACGGAGTTGTTGTAGGCTGTACTGAAGTTGTAGGCTGTGTAGTTGGTTTTGGTGTAGTTGGTTTTGGTGATGTTGTAGGAATAACAGATGTAGTCGGCTGTGTTGTAGTCGGTACATTCGAATCAGCTGTATAAGTATAAGTCTTTGAAACCTTTGAGTTGTCAGAACCTTCAACATATACTTCAACTGTGTATGTTCCCTTTACTGTTGGTACAAATGAGTATGAATCGTTAAGTGTGTAATAAGGAATATTCTTATTACCGTTTGGATCTGTAACTACATACTTATAGAAAAGAAGGTTTGTACCTGTATTACCGCCGCCTGCAAGAACTTTAACTGTAGCTTTTGTGTTGAGCTTGATAAAGTTAAGATTAAGTGGTGTTACATTTTTAATAACAGGCTTAACGAGTGTTGAGTCATCTGCAACAGTAAGTGTGAGTGAACGCTCGTTTGTGTTGCCCTTTGTATCAGAATACTCAAACTTGATTGTATATTCACCAACTGCTGATGGTGTCCATACATACGAGTTTGTCGAGCTCATAGGAGATACTACCTTGCCGTTTACAGAAATCTGATAGCTGATAGTAGCATTTACAAGGCTATTTGCTGTTGTTGAAAGTGTAACAGCTGTACCTGTATAAATTGTTTTCGATGGGTCTGCTTTATAAGAAGTTACCTGAATATCACTTGTATCATATACAGACCAAGTATTTGTCTTGTTGTTGTAAAGGTCGCCTGAACCTACTGTAAGGTCATTTGACTTATTGCTGCCTGAACTGAAGATAACATTCTTATAAGCCTTATTAGGAGTATAAGACCATACATTATCGCCGATTTCAGTCATTGGTTTGCCCGGCCATGCAGCGTTGCTATCTGTGGTGCTGTTCCACATATAGCAATATACATTTGACCAACCTGCATCATTCTGGCAGTAAATTGGTTTTGCATTGCCCGAAGAAGTTGCCGGCTGTGTAGCCTGTGTCGGCTTAGTTGATAATGTTGCCTGTGTTGGGTTAGTTACATCAGAGTAAGCTGACCACTTGCGTGTGCTGAGGTCATAAATCTGACCGTTGCCTGCATAAGTAAGGTCTGTTGTCTGATTGCCGCTGCCGTTGTTGAAAATAACATTCTTAAAATCACCCGAAAGTGTGTAAGCATAAACGTCATCTTCAACCTTTGTCATAGCCTCACCAGGCCATGCTGCGTTGTTGCCTGCACCATCTGTCCACATATAGCAGTACAGATTGGCCCAGCCGTTGTTTGCACGAACGTATACAGTATCGCCTGTTGCTGCTGATACTGCCATACTGCCTGCACAAACTGCAGATACTGCAAGCATAATACAAAGTATTAAGCTGAGTACCCTGTGCTTTGTTGTTACCATAAGAATTTCCTCCAAATTTTTTTTTATGGTTTTTGTGGATAATATAATCCCACGTTCTGACAATTATATTATACAACAATGTTTGCTAATATTTTTTTCTCTTTGAGAATTATTTTGATTTTCTTACAGCCAAATTTATTAGTCTATATTTGTATATATTCAACAAAAAGGCGAGAAAAAGCATTTATTAATATCAATATGCACAAATACAAGATGTTGTTTTTGTGACTATCTATAATACTATCTGTTCTTAATTTTATCCCAATAGTTCTTATATGCCTGTTCGTTTTTGTTGTCACCGTATTCGTAATAAACTCTGTCACGGATAATGTCCGGCAAATATTGCTGATTTACATAATGGTTCGGATAATCGTGCGGATAGTTATAAAACTGTCCTTTGTTATTATTATCTTCCCCATCATAGTGCATATTTTGAAGCTGTCTTGGTACAGGACCGTAATTGCCTGCTTTTAAATCCTGTGCTGCACGATTAATCCCCATATATGCGGAATTGGATTTCGGCGCATTGCATACCATTATAACTGCGTCTGCAAGCGGTATTCTCGCCTCCGGCAAGCCGACAGCCTGTGCAATATCCACACATGATTTTACAATAGGAATAAGCTGTGGATACGCAAGTCCTACATCTTCGCAGGCACACACCATAAGTCTTCTGCACGCACTCGGCAAATCACCTGCCTCAAGCAGCCTTGCAAGATAATGCAAAGCCGCATTACTGTCACTGCCACGCATACTTTTTTGATATGCGGAAATTATATCGTAATGCTCGTCACCGTCCTTGTCATAACGCACGGCGCTTTTTTGTACAAGTTCCGCAACACTTTCTTCGCTGACTTTTTTTACTCCGTCAACTTCGTCAGCCACAAGAATAGCAAGTTCAACCGCATTCATAGCTTTTCTTACATCACCGCCGCAGCCATGAGCGATTTTTTTACGACAACTTTCGGGGAAATCCACCTCTACCTCCTGTTCCTCGGAAATAATTTCCGCCGCTCTCTGCACAGCTCTTTCTATTTCTTCGGGTGGTACCGGTTTAAATTCAAAAACAGTCGAACGGCTTAAAATAGCATTATATACATAAAAATACGGATTTTCGGTAGTTGATGCAATAAGCGTAATCGAACCGTTTTCTATATATTCAAGCAAAACCTGTTGCTGCTTTTTATTAAAATACTGAATTTCGTCAAGATACAGTAAAATGCCGTTCATTCCCGAAAAAGTGTTCAACTCCGAAACTACCTCTTTTATGTCGGATGTTGATGCGGTCGTGCCGTTGAGTTTTTTCAGAGTTCTGTTCGTTCTTTTAGCTATATATGTAGCAAGAGTTGTTTTTCCCACTCCTGACGGACCGTAAAAAATCAGATTCGGAATTTCTCCGCTTTCAATTATTTTTCGCAGTGGCTTATTCGCTCCGAGCAAATGCTTTTGCCCCACAATATCATCAAGAGATTGCGGTCTTATTCTGTCTGCAAGAGGAGTATTCATATAATCAGCCTCATTTCAAATTTAGTATATATTTCATAGTACATTTGTTCGTAGAATTTGTCAAGATTTTTAGCAAAAAAATCCGTTCCGCCTTAAATTTGACGGAACGGAAAATAAACCGAATTTTATTATTCGTAAAGCGGATACTTTTTGCAGATTTCTTCAACGCCTGCTCTTACCTTGTCGGCGCTGTTTTCAAAATCATTGAGAACAAGTGTGATATACTCGGCAATCTTGTCCATATCTTCCTCGTTAAGACCTCTTGTTGTAACGGCAGCAGTACCGATACGAACACCGCTTGTTACGAACGGAGAAAGTGGCTCACCCGGAATAGTGTTCTTATTTACTGTGATATAGCACTCATCAAGACGAGCCTCAAGCTCCTTGCCTGTAACGCCTGTATCACGAAGATCCATAAGAAGTACATGGTTGTCTGTACCGCCTGAAACGAGCTTGTTGCCTCTCTTGAGAAGTCCCTCTGCAAGTGCCTTACAGTTAGAAACAATCTTTGCACCGTACTCCTTGAACTCAGGCTTTAATGCCTCGCCAAAGCAAACTGCCTTTGCTGCGATTGTGTGCATAAGCGGGCCACCCTGTGTACCCGGGAAAATAGCCTTGTCAATCTGCTTAGCAAATTCTTCACGACAGAGGATAAGACCGCCTCTTGGGCCACGAAGAGTTTTGTGAGTTGTAGATGTAACAAATTCGCAGTATGGAACAGGGTTTGGATGAACGCCTGCTGCAACAAGACCTGCAATGTGAGCCATATCTACCATAAGATATGCGCCTACTTCATCGGCAATTTCACGAAGTTTAGCAAAGTCGATAATTCTCGGATAAGCGGACGCACCGGCTACAATAAGTTTTGGCTTACATTCCTTGGCAATCTCAAGAACCTTATCATAGTCAATTCTGTGTGTTACGCTGTCAACACCGTAAGGAACAAAGTTAAAATACTTACCTGAAATGTTTACAGGTGAACCGTGTGTAAGGTGACCGCCCTCGTTAAGATTCATACCCATAACTGTGTCGCCGGGATTGAGCATAGCAAAGTAAACTGCTGTGTTAGCCTGAGCGCCTGAGTGTGGCTGAACATTTGCGTGTTCTGCGCCGAAAAGTTCGCAAGCTCTCTTGCGTGCGATTTCCTCAACAACATCAACGCACTGGCAACCGCCGTAGTAACGCTTTCCCGGATAACCTTCTGCATACTTGTTTGTAAGTAAGCTGCCCATTGCTGCCATTACAGCAGGAGAAACGATATTTTCGCTTGCAATAAGCTCAAGATTTCTTCTCTGTCTTTTAAGTTCCGCAGTCATTGCCTCGCCAACAGCAGTGTCATAGCTGTTGAGATAATCAAGAGCTGCAATATTTGTTTTTTCACTCATAATTATTCTCCTTAATCTAAAAATATATAAGTTTAAGCATCATAAACAGATGATAAAGCCTTATTTTTCAGTGCGTACAAATCATTAAGAGTACACACTTTTCCTGATTGATTTCTGAGTTCTGCCGCACCACGCATTCCCTTAAAATAACCTGCTATAAGTTTTCTTGCCTGCAGCATAGCCATATGCTCACCTTTGTATTCAACCATTTTTTCAATATGTCGGCACATTACATTGAGTTTTTCTTCAAGAGTAGGTGCTTTTATAATACAGTCGGGATTCTCAAGATAAGCATTTATTTCCGAAAAAATCCACGGATTTCCCAAAGAGGCCCGTCCAACCATAACAAGCTGACAGCCTGTGTAATCCATAACTTTCTTTGCTATTTTTGCAGAGGTTATGTCGCCGTTTGCAATTACGGGGATTGACACCGCATTATTAACCTCTTTTATAATATCATAATCGACAGGAGGTTTATAATACTGTTCTCTTGTTCTTCCGTGAATTGTAATTGCCGCTGCGCCTGCCTGTTCACAGATTTTTGCAACTTCAACCGCATTTACGGCAGAATTGTTCCAGCCTTTACGAATTTTGACCGTAACAGGTACATCAACGGCACTTGTAACTGCCTTTACAATTTCACCGCAAAGCAGTGGATTTTTCATCAAAGCACTGCCGCTGCCGTTTGAACTGATTTTAGGTGCGGGACAACCCATATTTATATCAATAATATCGGGCTTGTTTTCCATAGAATGAACAGCCGCATCAGCCATACATTTAGGGTCATCTCCGAAAATCTGAATACCGCAGGGGCGTTCATAATCGGAAATTTCCATAAGCTCCTCACTTTTCTTACTGTTGAAAGAAAGCGCCTTTGAACTGACCATTTCACTTACGCAATAGGCGGCGCCAAATTCCACGCAAAGCTCACGGTACGCCCTGTCTGTAATGCCTGCCATAGGAGCAAGTACGGCACGGGACTTAAATTCTACATTTCCAATTTTAATTTTTTCCATACTGCTCTCCTTATGAAGAATAAATATCTCTCTGCTCTCTTCTGCGTTCAAGCGCATAAGATATTTTTGTACTGAGCAATACGAAAATCAAAACAATTATACCTACAATTACGCAAACCCAATATACAACACCTGCGGCATCATTGGTTTCGTAACGCTTTGTACTTACTTTTGAAGTTGAAAGCTGTGTAGGCGACACCGTTTCATTGACTACATTATTATTAAAATCATATTCTGTTGTTTCTTCGTAATACGGCTCTGTAGGTTCTTCTGTATATACAGGTTCCGTATATTCTTCTGTAACTTCTTCGGTATAATATTCAGTCGGTTGCTCTGTATATTCAGGTTCGGTTTCGGGATAAGTTTCGGGTTCGGTATACGGCTCTGTATATTCAGGGTCTGTATATACCTCTGTTTCAACTATATCTCCGTCATCAATTCCGTCACCGTCAATGTCTACAGCATAGGCACTGATTGCAACAACAAACATAAATAATACCGCAAACAGCACACAGACAGCAGATTTTGAAATTCTGTATTTTTTCATTACATTACTCCTTGCGGATACATATATTAAAATTATACCAAAAGTCGCAATATATTGCAAGCTATTTTTACATTTAATTATAACCCGTGTTTAAGCACCTCATAAAGCACATTTCCGAGCAATTCTCCGCTGTATTCCGCCTCTTCTATTGTATTTGCGTCTGTTCCTATTTCTATAAGCAAAGAACCGTCGCAAATATACTCGTTGTACGTAAAATATCCGAAATTCAGCGGTCTTGTCATACCCGGATACATTTCTTCCGCTTTATTTTGAATTTTAAGCGCAAAATTAAGATTATTCTCCCAGCTTAAAAAATTCATCTCGCCGTCGGTATCGCAACCCGAAAGAATCATTATCTGTGCTCCCTGCTTACCGTCATATGTAAAAACAGGTTTTACCTTTTGAGTTTCAGTACCGATTGCGTCACGGTGAATATCAATTATTACCTTAATATCCGTGTTGGTTTCCATAATACTTTCAACGGTCTGCGCACTTCTGTCATAAGAACCGCTGTATGTTGAGTCGTGCACCGTGGTATCGTGCATAGTTTTTATTCCTCGCTTATTAAGCACATCGGTAATAGCATCTCCCACAGCCGTTACATTATAATCATTATTCTGCGTGCGTGAATAATAGCTTTCGTAAAAATAATCAACATCTTCGTCCATATAGCTTTCACTTGTGTGCGTATGATAAATAAGCACCTGCGCCGTTCCGTTTGAATCGACACCAAAAGGCAGTTCACTGTTTAAAGCGGAATCAAAATCGTAATCAAGTCCCGTATTGTTTTTCACATAAGCCGTACCGCATTTTACACCGTTCGCACCAATCTGTTCGGCAAGAATATCGTAAACCGCCTCTCCGTCATGGTTTCCGAAAGAATCATAATATCCGCTTTTGTCTTTTTCTCCGTTTAGATTTCTTGTAATCGTAACAGGTTTCGTAATCGGCTGTGTTTCCTCCTGTTTCTTTTGTGTGGTATCGGTATTGGCAAGGGTTGTAGCTTCAGCATCGGCTAATTTATATGTACCGTCGGACAGAGTAAGCGCCGCAACCGCAAGCGCCGCAGGTTTGTCGCTTGCAAAGCACTCCGGCATTCTCCGACAAACGCAGAAAACGGCAGTCGATACAAGGATAATCGACGCCGTTATTTTTAATGCTCCTAACTTTTTCACAAAATCACCGCCTTATAAAAATATATGCCGATGATTTTAATGTATGACCGAATTCCTACATAAGCGAAACAAGCTCGGAAATATTAAATTCATTTTGAAGTGCGCCGTTAAGCGCAAATGAAATCAGTCTTGAGGCTCTCTCGGTAAGCAAATCTATTTCCCTCGGTATTACTACCATCTGCCTGCCCTGCGGTGTGATTTTCTGCCTTGCCCTGTGCGGGTCATTGACGCTTAAAAGGTCAGATGCAAATGTGGCTGCATCTACAACCGTGGGCACTCCTATTGCTATTACGGGTACTCCTATAGTTTCTTTGTTAATCTTTGTACGGTGATTTCCAACGCCCGCCCCGGGTGAAATTCCTGTATCGCTTATTTGCAAAGTACAGCCGAGTCTTTCAAGTCTGCGTGATGCAAGTGCGTCTATTACAACAACTGCATTCGGTTTTATTCTTTTTACAATACTCAATATATATTCGCCTGTTTCAATGCCCGTCTGCCCTGTTACTCCCGTTGCCATAACCGCAACCGGTCTTAAGCGGTCAAGACCGGTACTTCTTGCAATCTCACCCGAAATATGCCTTGTCGCAAGCACTCTGGAGCTTGTTTTCGGGCCGAGAGAATCGGGAGTGATTTCAGGATTTCCGAGTCCTACTACAAGTACAAGGCCGTTGACCGGCAAAAGCCTGCGAATTTCCTTTCCTATAGTAATAAGTCTTTCGTCGGTTTCGGTAAAATTATCGGTAAGTGACGGAAGTTCTACTGTTATATAAGTACCCTCTTCTTTTCCGAGCTGCTGCCTGGCTTTTCTTGTTTTTACTTCAAGTCTTGAAATATCAAGTCCGTTTTCACTGTACTGAACAAAATCCACACCTCCGACATTTTCTCCCGCTATTTCACGAGCTTCTACCGCAAGGTCAGTTCTAAGTTCCATAAAGTCGCCCCTTTTATCTGTAAATATTGCTATTATCTTGTGTATAAACAGCGTTTATATTCTTTACAAGAAAGAAAATTTTTGATATAATAAAATTTGATATCTATAAACAAAAAGGTGTGAATGTAAAATGATAAAATCACCTGTTATTAAGGCGATAACGGCAACAGTATCTGCACTTATGATATTTTCTGCTGTAAGCGTATCGGCTAATGCCGCAAGCATTGATAACAATTCAAAAACATTAAGTAAATTTCAAATTAAAACTTCAGACAATACAAAAAATGATATTCCGTCTGCATACAGTTCAGTGGAGCTTGGCATTGTAAATTCTCCGAAAAGCCAAAAATACAACGATTGCTGGATATATTCCTCGCTCTCGGTGCTTGAAACAAAACTTTTAAAAAAAGATTTTACGGCTAATAATTTTTCTGCCGAGCATATGAACCTTTGGGCAACAACAAAAAGCAACGGTAAAGGCTGGCAGCGCAATGTCACTTCCGACGGCTATGCATTTACCGCACTCGGATATTTAAGTTCCTGGCAAGGCGGAATCGAACAAAGCGACTACGACACTCTTGCAGAAAAATATACTCCCGACAAAGACCTTTCCGCTTTTGTAAATTACGGGGTGACCTCTATAAAATACCTCGACGATTGTACACAAGAAGAAATTAAGCAAGAGATTATGGATAACGGTTCAATCTATGCGGCATATTCTCACAGTCCTTATTACGAAAATAATGACAGAACAGCGTATTTCTGTCCGCAAGGTTCTCCAAAATCCACAGGTCATGCAATAGCTATTGTCGGATGGGATGATAATTATTCAAAAGAAAATTTCAAAGCAATAAACGGTGTTTTACCCGAAAATGACGGAGCATGGCTTGTAAAAAACAGTTGGGGCGATTACAACACTTTAAACGGTTACTTTTGGCTTTCATACGAAGATTCTTATTTGTTTAGCAGTACCTTTAAATACAATTTTGCTGTTGAAGATGTCACAGAAATCACCGATGATGTTAAACTTATGCAAAATGAAATTTACGGTGCAACATATGAATTTAACTACATAAATGATGACAGCGTCACATATCTTAATCTTTTTAATTTTTCCGAGGGTTACAACAAACTTGATTCGGTAATGTTTGAAACCGCCGCAAAAAATTCCGACTATGAAATCTACTATGTACCTGCCGAAAATAAAATTCCTGTGTCAGATGAAACCAAATGGACTAAATTAAACAGCGGAAAAGTTCCGTACAGCGGATATTTAAATATTGATACAAACGATTTTGACTTACCTGTAACTTACGGTGCAATCGCCGTTAAAATTAAAAAAAATAATGAAAGCGAAAAAAATACTATAGGCGTCGGTGAATGGCTTAACAAATCAAACGGTCAGTTTGCATTTATAAACGAAAGCCAAAAAGGCGAAAGTTTTATTTATCAAAACGGAACTATGACAGACCTTCTCGATTGGTACAAAACGGAGCGTGACGATAATCTTGGCGGCACATTCGTTATAAAAGCTGTTACAAATAAAACCGAACTTGCAGTCACACTGCTCGGCGACATTGACTTAAACAACAAAATTGACATTAAAGATGCAACCGATTTGCAGATAGCTATTTCAGGCGGTTCAAAACTTTCGGCCGTTCAAAATTTAAATGCCGATACTGACGAAAACGGCGAAATTAATGTAAACGATGTTACACAGTTACAAATTATGATTGCAAATAATAACTGAATACAGATGCAAACAGAATTTTTGGACAACTGCCTCTTTACCTGCAAATCGACAAATCACAAACATTCAACTTTAGACTAAAAGGAAAACACAACTGCTCATCGGAACAGTTGTGTTTTTCATTTTATCTCATTTGAGGACTGCCCCTCATATCTCCGCCCGGGCCGCCCATTTCGTTTCCGTTCATATCGCCGTTGCCCATATTTCTGCCGCCCATACTTCCGTGACCACCCATACCGCCTGAACCATATATGATAGAAGTCATTTCAACTTCTGTTGTACTGTCGCCTGTCGTTACAGTATATGTCTGACCTGTTGTAATACCCGGGCAACTGATAACCACACAAGCGTATGTCTTGGTAGGTGTGAACGATACAAGAACATCACCGTCACTGTTTTTGACTGTGATTTCACCGCTCGAATTTGTATTTACAAGCATTGAACCTTGAGTTGAATTTTCTCCAAAGTTCTGTGCCATTTGAGTTGAACCTGCCGCAACGAATATACCGCCTGTAATTGTTGCCTCGCCGTCATAATCAACCGCTCCGTTATCTCCGCTTGTCGGGCCAAAGACATAGGTTTCCCCGCCTGTAACGGTAAGCGAACCGTTTGAATCAACTCCGTCACCGTCAGCGTCAATTGTTATTTTGCCGCCCGATATTGTAATGGAAGCATCTGATGAACCGAAATTGTCACGGTCAAATCCGCCACCGAATCCGCTTTCGTCTTTTCCGCCTGCGGCATTAAATCCGTCATTGCTCGATTTCAGATTAATTGTACCGCCTGAAATTTCAACTTCCGTTCCCTCTATTCCCTCATAGCTTTCGGTAATATTAATTGTTCCTCCGCTGATGCTTGTTTTGCTGTCGGCGTGGATACCGTCATCACCTGTTGAAATTGTAAAAGTACCTCCTGATATGGTTACATTTGAATTTGAATGTAAACCGTCATCTTCGCAAGTAAGATTAAAAGTACCTCCGCTGATTGTAATATCTCCTCCTGCTTTTATTCCTTTTACACTTGCAGAATCTGTTGAACTTGAAGATGATGAACCTCTGTTTGAAGTAATATTAAATGTGCCGTTTTCAATTTGAGCCGTCGTACCGGCATCAATGCCGTCACCTTTGCAATTAACGGTAAATTTACCGTCTGCTATATACAAAAAGCCTTTTGAAGTATCGTCTGTATTTTCTGCGTGCAAACCGTCTTTACCCGAAGTTAAAGTATAAGTACCGCTTGCAATTCTGATACTGTTTTTACCGCTTAATGCATGGCTTGCGGCTGTAATATTGTATTCTCCGCTTGTAAGTTTTAAATCATCTTTAGAAACAATGCCGTGACCTTTTTCGGAAGTTACAGTCAATTTTCCCTCTCCGTTAAAGGTAATATCATCTTTTGCAAATACCGCCTCATCTACATTGTTGTCATCTGTCTGAACATAGTCACCTGTTGACGCAAGTGTATTTTCTGTGTCTTTTGCAGTTGTTACAAACACCTTATCTGCCTGTTTTACATATAAAGCGGCACTTGATTTACAGGTTACAGAGGCGTTTTTAAGTACAATCTGCACTTTTGTTTTATTGTCGGCATCTAGAATAATCTGACCGTCGGATGTTGTACCCGTAACTATATATGTGCCCTCACTTTTAATAGTAATCTTACTTCCGCTGACAGAAACACTGTCAGAGCTTGCGGTTGCACCTGATGATGAAAAAGCAACCATTACCGCCGAACTTTCATCATAGCCTACCTCTTTGTCACGGTCGGTGAACATATCGCTGTCAAGAGATTCATCCGAAGCGATTGAAGCAGTAGAAACACTGTCTTTTGTAACAGTTGAAGTATTTGTCGAGGATGTTTTTTCATCTGTATTTGCGCAGCCTGTTACACTTACGGATATAATAAGTGCCGCAAGCAATGCTGCAAATTTCCCTTTGCTTTTTAAATTAAAGCTCATTATTAGTTATCTCCTGTCTTGCCATACTGATTTCAAGATTGCCGTTTCTGCATCTCAAATCATCAATAAAATCTTTTTCATCGTTCGGGTTTTTGAGAGTTACATTATATGTAAGTTTGAACAAACTGCCCATATTAGCGGTTCTTACCGATACCGTTTCATATTTTACTGTATATTTTTCAAAAAGGTCGTCAAAAGCACCTGTATAATTTAAATCCTCGGGGATTGTGATTTTTAATATTCTGTCCTGCTCAAGTCTTTTGTCTGCACCGATATTTACTTTATTGAGGATAAACATTGCAATTCCTAAAATTAATGAGAACAGCACTGCGTATCCGAGATAACCCATTCCGCAAATCAAACCTGCACCCATTGCAAGGAAGATTGTGCCGATTTCTTTAGCAGTGCCGGGCACGGAACGAAATCTTACAAGACTGAAAGCACCTGCCACAGCAACGCCTGCACCGACATTACCGTTTACCATCATAATTACCACACAAACTACTGCAGGTAAAAGTGCAAGAGTAACAACAAAGCTCTTTGTGTATTTGGTTTTGTATGAATAGACCGCCGCAAGAAAAATGCCGATTACAAGAGCAACTGCTATGCAAAGCAGAAATTGCGGCACTGCGATTGTTTCGGTTGTTGAACTGAAAATTCCTGAAAATAATGTATTAAGCATATTTTTTACCTCCCTTTGCTCTTTCGCTTATAATTGCAACATAAGCATTGCCGTATTTTGAAAAAGATGTTTTATAAATTTTGTTTTCGCTTAAAATGTTTGTCATCCACAGCGGAATTGCCGTACCTGTCTTTATTTCCATAAGAGAATAATTATTTCTTAATATCGGTGTTCCGTAAATACCTTTACAAAGTGATAAATCATAGTTACGCCAAAGAATATTATCATCAAATGTTACTCTGAAATCATAATCATTTTTTGAATAAAAGTCCTCTCGGTTGTATGAAATTACAACCTGCGGTGCAATGCCTTTGTAATGTTCAAGAAAATAATTGACTTCTCTTAAAATCTGACTGTCGGCAATATGTTCACCGTTGCAAAGATAACGCATACTCTCGTTCTCGCTCATTTCGGTTCTGCGTTTATAGACAACACGCTTATATTTCTTTTTGATTTCTATAAAAGTTGTGCTGTCGTGTTTTGCAACTCCGTAACTTCTCAATCTTAACTTTTCCTTATAAACGGGATGTTCAAGCGAGCGTCTTATCAGTAAAAAATCAGGTGTGTCAAAATATATGTTGCAAATTGTGCTTTTGCCGTATTTGTCGGCATACATATATTTTTGCATTTCCCGCATAATCATTTTCTTTTGTTCGTCAGTCACAAGGTACTTTATTTCATAGCGTTTAAATACGCTTTGGTAACTCATATTTTACTCCCCTTTTGTTTTGATGAGTATATTGTACCGTTGTAACTTTAAATGAAATTTAAATTCTACTTAAAATTTACCTAAAATTTAAAAAATAAATAAAAAAGAGAGGAATGGTTAGGACGGACTAACTATTCCTCTTTAAATCAGCGAACACCAAGTGCCGTTAGTGTTCGCTAACTTATCTGATATTATATCAATAAATACATTATTTGTCAATTAAAACATAAATAAAATTTTATTTAACATCAAAACCCACTTCTGTTTGAATATAATTAAAATAACTTACATCATCATCGGTATAAGAAGTTCTGTTGTTAAAACCTTTTTTTATATTAATATTTCTGTCAATAAAAATTCTTCTGCACCACATACATGCCCATGAATACGGCAATAAAATCGGCATTTTCTCCACAAACGGATATTTATTTGCCATATTTGTTTTATTCGGAAAAAGCGATGAAATAAAATTAGCAAATCTTGATTTTTTTCTGCCTGTTTTAGTATTAACTCTTTGTCTTTCCATTTCAGACATAACCGCAACATCTACTCTGCCGAGAGTCATACTTAATAAAATATATTCTTCAACATCGTCAAAATCTTTAACTTCACTGCCTTTTGAAAACCATTTCAGTGAAATATTACGCAGTTTTTTCTCAAACAAGGTTATTCCTAATTTTTCAAACTGTTCACTCAAATATTTTTGATTAAGTTGATCCGAATATTTTTTATAAAATACATATTCGTCGGCAATCATTCTTATGCCGATTCCGCCTTCGGAAAAATGTTTTGCACTGTGAAGCAACATATAAATATAATAATCCTCAAGCGTCATTTCTTTTGAATAAGAATACCCGTCACGCACCTTAGCTTTTTCAAGTTGATTTTCCAATAAAGAATAATTTTTATTATTCTTTTTTAAAAGCGAACGGTGCATTTCAATATACATAAACGGCGCTTTTACAAAATGATATTGTTGATCGTCATTTTGTAAAAATTTGTACCCGTTTTGTTTAAATATGTTTTTTATTCTGTCAATATCGTTTATATCAAACAAAATATCATAATCTGAAATTGAGCGTTCAAATGAGTTGGGATAGTCTTCCTTAAGAAAATAGCCTTTCATAGGGAGATTATATATTTTCCCTTCATCAAAACATTTAAGCAAACTTTCAATTTCATATTTCATCATCGTATCAATATAAATCCAATGATTAAGATTATTTTTTACATGAGATAACAATTTATCTGAAACCGAATATTTTTTTGACAGCATTAAAACAGCCTCATCAAAAATTGCGTCCATTCGGGTATCATTAGAAATCTGCCTTATGTGGTCAAGATTACAATTTTCATACGGCAGCTGCGGTTCTGTTCCGTTTAAAACACTTGATACAAGCGTCAAATAATATGCATATTCTTTTTTTTGAGCGTCATTAAGATGTTTTTTCATTATACAAAAACTACCTTTTCTTTTTTATATTTATCGACTTATTCATTCTGTGCGCTGAATAAAGCATACGCATTGGCGCTTTGATATACTCCCACGCTGACTTATAAAATCTGTATGAAAGCGAATTATCGGTATAGTGTTTTCCTTTTCGATAAAATGCGGTAACCACACCTATAATATTTTCGTCAGTAATTCCCCGTTCTTTATGAAACTGATTATCACCGCAAAAAATATATTTGCCGTCCTTATCAAAACCGATAACTCTGTGCAGAACAAAATCGCCGTTACTCCTTCGGTATAAAGCAACATCAAGATATTTTAGCCTGCCCTCCGGCTTTTTCAGGACAACCACATCTTCGCCGTTTCTTAGCATAGGATACATACTTGTTCCGTGCGGAGTAAATGTAACCGTGCCTCCGCTGTTAAGTTTTTCTTTAATAATTTGTATTACATCTTCAAGCTGAATTTCTTTATTATTCAAAGACATTTGCATCCTTTAACTTATTAATAAATATATCTATATCCGCACTTGCTTTTTCTTTTGTTACATCATACTCACTAATCATTTTAGCAATAAGTTCGTCTTTCTCAATTCCTTTTTGCAACTGTTCAAATAAGAAAGCACCCGTTTCATTGAGATTTATAACACCGTTAAAATCAAGTGTAAGACTGTTTACCGGTACCACTACATATGAATCGGCTACTTTTCTTAAAACAAAATCATCTTTAATTTTCATACTCATTTCTCCTCATATATGAATATAATATTTTTTAATGTGTTGATAATAATATTGTAATACATAAAGCATAAAAAAGCAAGTAATGAGAGAGTTTTGAGCATACAAAAAGCTCCGCAGAAAACTCTGCGGAGCTAAGTGATTAAGTATTAATTATCTGTTAAGATAAATTAGTTCTCTCTTCTTCTAACGAGGAAGAATACACCTGCAGCTGCAACCATTACGCCGGCAAATACGAAGAAGATTGTTGTCTCCTGACCTGACTGTACTGAGTTAGAGCCTGATGATGAACCATTTGATGAACCATTTGATGAACCATTTGATGAACCATTTGATGAAGAGCCGTTTGATGATGAACCGCCGTTTGATGAACCGCTTGTATCAGCAGCATCATTCTTAGCCTCTGCATTCTTAATCTCATCTTTGTTAACTTTTTCGCCACCCTTTGTTGGGTCTGTGCAGTTACCAAGGATACCCTCAATTGTTGCCTTCTTCTTGTTAGCAACATCCTGAGTCATTGTTTCTTCCTTAACAAAACCCTCAAGTTTGAAATTTACATTAGACATTACAGCGAGTGGGCTGATCTTGAGTTGGTTGATAAGATCCTGTGTCTTATCTGTCTTACTTGTATCAGCAGTACCGTCGTCAGAAACATAATCGAGAAGGTAGTCAGCTAAAAGTGTTACATCTGTTGTACCGTCTGCAAGAGCTGTACCAACTACTTTTGATGTTGAAGTAATAACCTTCTGCGGACCACATTCCGGATGGTTCTTCCATGCAGCCTCAGTATCTGTCTTGCTGCTGTCCTTAGGGTTCTCGATCTTGTTACCTGTTACATACACAGTATCGCCAATGCAGTTACCGTTCATGATTGTGTTGTAAATCTGAACTTGTGTATCTGCACTGAAGATTACGCAATATAAGTTCTTGCTGCCGGCATTCTGAATTTCTTCAGCGTTGCCTGTCTTTGTTATATCATAAGAATAAAGATCGTCGCTTTCCTTTTTGCACACTTCTTTCTTTGTCTGCCAGCTTGGCCATTTACCTGTACCGTCAGCTCTCCAGACGTGGCAATAGATCTTGCTAAAGTTTTTCCAACCTGCACTCTTTACATCAAAGTAAATCTTTGTGCCGGCACCTACCTGTGACTCGTCACCTGCTGCTACTGCTGAAGAATCATCAGCTGCTACTGCAGACTCGTCATTTGCTGCTACTGCGTCCTCTGCTTCAGCTGCACTTGCTGCAAATGCGCCTGCTGAAAGTACTAATGTTGAAGCAAGAGCAAGACTCATTACTTTTTTGAACATTTTAAATCTCCTCCATTGTTCATTAACTTTTAGGAATACACTATTCCATTGGAATTATTATACATCAAACATTACAAAACTTCAATACTTTAATTTCTTTTTATCGTTGTTTTAATATACAATCTTGCCAGACTGTTTTTAGTAGTTCTAAACAATAATAGCAATAAATTGCAAACTTTTAGACAACAAAAATCAAATTATGTGGATTTCGCAACATTTATGCCTTAATCATACCATATACAGTTTCTTTAACGATAGCAAGTGCTTCATCAATCTTTTCAGGATTTTTTGCACCTGCCATAGCCATATCCGGCTTACCGCCGCCGTTGCCGCCCGCTGCCTGAGCAACAGCCTTAACGAGTTTGCCTGCATTTACGCCGAGTGCCTTAGCCTCTTTACCGCAAGATGCGGCAAATGTAACCTTGCCGTCATTTTCGCAAGCAAGTACAACGATTGAGAGAGGAGCAACATCTTTTGTTCTCTCGCACATTGCACGAAGTGCGTCAGCGTTTGCATTGTCAATTTTTTTAGCAATAATTCTTACGCCGTTTTCAATTTCAGAATTAATAAAGAGGTTGTCAACCTGCATAGCAGCAAGCTTTGTGTTAAGCTCTGCAATTTCTTTCTGCTGATCATGAAGTAAGGTTGCAATCTTCTGTGCGCCCTCTGTGAGTGCTTTTGTATTTGAAATCTTAAGAGTTTCGCAAACGTTGAGTACAGTTTCACGGACATCGTTCATATACTTAAGAACTCCGATACCTGTAATAGCCTCAATTCTTCTTACACCTGATGCAACAGAACCCTCCTGACGGATTCTGAACAAGCCGAGGCTTGATGTATTTGTAGCATGTGTACCGCCGCAGAACTCAACTGAGAACTTACCGATGCTTACAACTCGTACAACATCGCCGTACTTCTCGCCAAACAATGCCATAGCGCCGAGTTTCTTTGCCTCTTCGATTGGCATTTCCTTTGTAACAACAGGGATAGATGCAAGAATCTTCTTGTTTACAAGGTCTTCGACTTTCTTAAGTTCTTCATCTGTGAGAGCCTCAAAGTGAGTAAAGTCAAAACGAACCGAATGGTCTGTTACAAGCTGACCTGCCTGATGAACATGATTGCCGAGAACTTCACGAAGTGCGGCCTGTAAAAGGTGAGCCGCTGTGTGGTTACGCATAATATTTGCTCTTCTGTCAAAGTCAACGATTGCACGAAGTTCTGTGCCGACCTCAAGTGTACCGCTCTTAATTGTACAAGAATGGAGATAAACACCCGAAGCATCCTTAGTTGTATCGTCAACATCAATCTCAAGAGTACCCGATTCCATTACACCTGTGTCGCCTACCTGTCCGCCACTCTCTGCATAGAACGGAGTTTTGTCGAGAACAACAAGAGCTGTTTCGTTTTCGCCGACGCTGTCAACTCTGATACCGTCTTTAATGATAGCAAGAACCTTGCTGCCTGTATTAAGGTCAGTATAACCGCAAAATTCTGTTTTAGCAATATCAGAAAGGTCTGTTGAATCCGAAATCCAAGCGTCTGTGTCTTCTTTCTTTCTTGCATCTCTTGAACGCTGTTTCTGCTCTTTCAAAAGCTCGTGGAAACGGTCAACATCAACATCAATACCCTGCTCGGAGAGAATTTCTCTTGTAAGGTCGATTGGGAAACCGTAAGTATCGTTGAGCTTAAATGCGTCCTCACCGCTGAGAACCTTAATATCCTGGTCGTCAACAATGCCCTGCAAGAGTTTAAAGCCCTGGTCGATTGTCTTTTGGAAGCTTTCTTCCTCGACTCTGATAATCTTTGTAATAAAGTCCTGCTTTTCTCTTAATTCAGGATATGCCGATTCATTTTCTTTTATTACAGTTTCGCATACCTTATACAAGAATGCGTCTTTGTATCCTAAAAGTCTGCCATGACGGGCTGCTCTTCTGAGCAAACGGCGGAGAACATAACCCTTACCCTCATTTGACGGAAGAACACCGTCGCCAATCATAAATGTTGTGCTGCGGATATGGTCGGTGATAACTCGGAGTGAAATATCCTTTTTATCGTCTTCACCGTAATTTACACCTGTAATTTCAGAAATCTTCTTCATAATATTCTGAACAGTGTCAACTAAGAAAAGGTTGTCAACGCCCTGCATTACACAAGCAAGTCTTTCAAGACCCATACCTGTATCAATGTTAGGATGAGCAAGCGGAGTGTAGTTGCCGTTGCCGTCGTTTTCAAACTGTGAGAATACAATGTTCCATACCTCAACAAAGCGGTCACACTCGCAGCCGACATGACAGTCAGGCTTACCGCAGCCCTTTTCGTCGCCGCGGTCAAAGTAAATTTCAGAACATGGGCCGCAAGGACCTGAACCGTGCTCCCAGAAGTTGTCTTCCTTGCCGAGTCTTACCATATGAGATGGCTCAACACCGATTTCTTCGGTCCAAATCTTGTAAGCCTCGTCATCGTTTTCATAAATAGATACATAGAGCTTATCAACAGGCATTTCGAGAACTTTTGTAAAGAACTCCCATGCCCAAGCTGTAGCCTCGTGCTTGAAATAGTCACCGAAAGAGAAGTTACCGAGCATTTCAAAGTATGTGCCGTGACGGGCAGTAATGCCTACCCTCTCAATATCGGGAGTACGGATACACTTCTGACAGGTTGTTACACGCTTTCTCGGCGGTGTAACCTCACCTGTAAAATACTTTTTCATAGGAGCCATACCGCTGTTGATAAGCAGAAGGCTGTTGTCGTCCTTCGGAACAAGTGAAAAGCTCGGAAGTCTTAAATGGCCCTTACTCTCAAAAAATGAAAGAAACTTTTCACGAAGTTCGTTAAGTCCTGTCCATTCCATTAAAAATCTCTCCTTAAAAAATTTGCAAAATAAAATCCTGCCCCATAAAAATGGGACAGGAGAATAATTCCTGCGGTACCACCCAAATTGGTGCTTAAACACCCTCTTTGAGTAATCTTACGATTACAATCCTTAACGCAGATATACGCTGTGCTTAGTCACACAGAGCTCAGGGGCAGCGTGCTGTAAACATTCATAAAGTCTTGCACCGACCGACTTCTCTCTGAAAGAACGAGATACAGCTAATCCCGTCAACGCCAATTACATATACTTTTTATTCAGTAGCATTATAAAACTAATTATTCACAATGTCAAGTGAATATCGGAAATTTTCTGATATTTTTCTTTTTTCGTACCGCAACAATCGCATTAATTTTGTTGCATATTGCGACACAAAATGATATAATACATTTATATATGTTTTTATATCACTTTGGAGGAGATTATTTTGAGTGCAAAAGTCACTTTACTTACTTATACGCCAAATCCCGAAATGACGGTTGCAATGGCTGCAAAACTCTGCTACTCACCGTCCGAAATATCAAATATAAGAGATGGTCTTACTGAGGAAAAGGCCGCTGATTTTATAGATATGCTTGCAAACATCGGGCACGGCAGTCCGTTTGAACACGCTTCTTTTACCTTTGGCATTGAGGGCATTTCAAGAGCCTGCTCACATCAGCTTGTAAGACACAGAATCGCATCTTACAGTCAGCAGTCGCAGCGTTATGTTGACGGCACAAAGTTTGATTTTGTAACACCGCCTGAAATTGCAAAAAACGAAAAGGCGCTTGCCGCTTATAACAAAGTAATAGAAATGCAATCAAAGGCTTACAGCGAGGTTCGTGACGCACTTGTTGCAGGATATATCAGAAAAGAAACAGGCATAACCGAGGGCAGTGACGAAGAGGTAATTGAAAATTTCAGAAATGAAAACAAAGCAAAATTCAATGCTTTTGTAAAAAAAGCAAATGAAGACGCAAGATTTATTCTTCCCAATGCCTCAACCACAAAAATTGTATGCACCTTTAACGCAAGAAGTCTTGAGAATTTCTTTGCACACCGCTGCTGTAACCGTGCACAGTGGGAAATCAGAGATGTTGCCGAGCAAATGCTTAAACAATGTCTTGAAGTTGCTCCGCATTTATTTAAAAACTGCGGCCCTGCGTGCTTGTTCGGTGCTTGTCCCGAGGGTAAAATGAGCTGCGGCAAAATGAAAGAAGTACGCAAAAAATACGGCAGAGAGTAATATTTTAATTATATTTTAGAATAATAGAAATGGATAGGAACAAAAATGAGTGCAAAATTCATTGTAATAGAGGGTCTTGACGGAAGCGGAAAGGCTACCCAAACAAAAATCCTCTTTGATAAAATTTCAGCAATGGGAAAAAGCATTAAAAAACTTGAATTTCCCGATTACGCAAACGAAAGCTCGGCACTTGTAAAAATGTATCTCGGCGGAGAATTCGGCAGTAATCCGAATGATGTAAACGCTTATGCCGCTTCGTCCTTTTATGCGGTAGACAGAGTGGCAAGTTTTCTTAAATTTTGGAAAAAAGATTACGATAACAGTGATGTGATTTTAAGCGACAGATACGCTACATCCAATATAATTTATCAGATGTCTAAACTTGACAAATCGGAGTGGGACAACTTTATTGAATGGCAGGAGGATTTTGAATACAATAAACTTTCCGTTCCTAAGCCCGATAAAGTTATTTATCTTGATGTTAAACCCGAAGTATCGCAAAAACTTATGAGCAAGCGTTACGAGGGTGACGAAAGCAAAAAGGACTTGCACGAAAAAAACTTTGCATTTTTACTCGAATGTAGAAAATCGGCACTTTATGCCGCAAAAAAATGCGGCTGGACAGTAATTAACTGCTGTGAAAACGGAGAAATAAAGCCGATAGAATCAATAGCAGAGGAAATAGAAAAGGCGGCTGAAATTAATACTTTATGCTAAACTTTAAGCTGATAGAAAAATCCGATATAAATAAATTTCAGAAATACTACGACAATCCGGAGGGAATTTCACTTACTACCAATATTTTGAGCGCATACCTCTGGAGAAATGAATATAATATAAAATTTGCTTTGTACAACAACTGTTTAATAAAAGCATATTTTAATAACGATGACAGCGTGTGGGGATATTGCCTGCCGCACGGCGAAGATATAAAACCCGCTGTCGAAGAAATCATAAAGGACGCTCACGAGCGTGGGCAAAAACCTTTTATCGTAATGCTGACAGACGCACAGAGGGTTAAACTCGAAACCCTTTTCCCGTCAGAATTTAACTATGAATTTTCACCCGAAAATCAGGAATATGTCTATTTGTCAGAAGATTTAATAAATCTTTCGGGCAGAAAATTTCACGCAAAGCGCAACCATATTTCAAAGTTTAAGAACTGTTATCCCGATTACAGATTTGAAGAAATAACAAATTCAAATAAAGAGGACGCTTATAAAGTAATGCTTGATTGGTGTGCCGAAAATGAAATTGATATTGAGCACTACGAAGAAAAAAATGCAATCAGAGAAGCTCTTGACAATATGGAAGAATTTAAAATGCATGGCGGAATTGTTTATGTAAAAGACAAAGCTGTTGCCATGACTCTCGGATGCGAAATCTCCCCTATTGCATTTGATATATGTTTTGAAAAAGCTTTGCGTGAATACGACGGCATTTATGCAGTAATTAACAATGAATTTGCCAAAACGCTGTCTTCTTATAAATATATAAACCGTGAAGAAGATATGGGTATAGAGGGACTTAAAAAGTCCAAACTCTCATATAATCCCATAATTCTGATTGCGAGGTATAACGCAACATTAAAAAATGATGGAAATTAATTTTTGTAAACCCGACATTTCCGATATTAAATCACTTAAAAAGCTTTGGCTTTCATCTTTTTATGAAGAACCGAAAGCTGTTGATTTATTTTTTGACAAATGTTTTAATGCAAAACAAACTTATATTGCAAAGTACGGCGATAAAATCATTTCCGCACTTTATCTTATAAGTGCAAGTTTTAACGGTCAAAAAGCTCATTATCTTTGTGGTGCGTCAACCCATAAAGATTTTCGCAAGCAAGGCATTATGAGCAAATTAATTAAATACGCTCTTGAAGATTCGGCAAAAAGCGGAGATAAGTATTCCTTTCTTTTCCCTGCAAACGATAATCTTTATAACTATTATCAAAATTTCGGTTATCGTGAAAACTGCATTGCTTATATTTCCGATTTTTCAAGAAATGATTTACTTTCTTTGCAGGAATTAAATTTCAGCGAAAATAATATTCTCAAGCAGGGTAATGACTTTAAGAATTTTGCTGTCGAATATTATTCAACATATAATATAAAAAATGTTAAAAGCAAAAATTATTTAGCATTGTTTGAAGAAAATGAAAATATGGCAGAAATATTTTACTTTGAATTTGAAAAAAACAATTTAAAAAATATGATAAATGATATTCTGCAAAATACCGATGCCGAATATTTCAGATTTACACATAACAAAATATTTGAAAACGCACAAAAAATCCGATACGGAATGGTAAAATCGCTTGACAGCAAAATCACCGTGCCAAAGGATATTTATATAGGAATAACATTAAATTAAGTATAGAAAGGGTATTGCTATGTTTTATTTATTTTTAGCAGACGGATTTGAAGAAACCGAGGCTCTTGCACCGCTTGATATGATGCGCAGAGCAAAAATTGAAGTTAAAACAGTAGGAGTTACAGGCGAATTTGTAACAGGCTCACACGGTGTTACCGTTAAAGCCGATTTAAAACCCGAAGAAATATCATTTAAAAACATTGACGGCGTGGTTCTTCCGGGCGGTATGCCGGGAACCGTTAATCTCGGTAAATCTGAAACTGTGACTAAAGCGGCTGTTTACTGTGCAGAAAACGGCAAAATTACCGCTGCCATCTGCGCCGCTCCGTCTGTTTTGGGTAACCTCGGAATACTTAAAGGTAAAAAAGCAACCTGTTTCCCCGGATTTGAAAAAGAACTTGAGGGAGCAACATACACCGCTGCTCCTGTTGAAATTGACGGCAATGTAATTACAGGCAAAGGCGCAGGCTGTGCAATTCTCTTCGGCAAAGCTATTGTAGAAAAAGCAGTGTCTGCCGAAGCTGCAAACAAAGTCTGCGGTGATATGCAATGCCCATAATAAATATAAAAGAGCAAAAAAATTCACTAAGAGCAAAGCATAAGAAAATCAGAACAGCCTGTCCAAAAGAAATCAGAGCCGCTCTTGACAAAACATTGTTTGAAAAATTTGTTGATTTGAAAGAATATAAAGAGTGCAGTATTCTGTTTGCGTTTATATCTATGCCGATAGAAATTAACACCTACCCTATTCTTGAAAAGGCGATTGCAGACAAAAAAATACTTGCTCTGCCAAAATGCAGACAAAGCGAGCCTGTTATGGATTTTTATAAAGTAACATCACTAAGTCAGCTTATAGAGGGCAAATATTCCATTATGGAGCCTGATACAAAAGTCTGCAACAAAATTACCGATTATTCAAACGGTCTTTGTCTTGTACCCGGATTAAGTTTTGACTTATACGGCTATCGGCTCGGTTTCGGAAAAGGCTATTATGACAGATTTTTAGAACAGTTTGGCGGTACAACGGCAGGTCTTTGCTACTCAAGATGCATTGAGCAAAAACTACCGCACGGAATATATGACAAGGCTGTTGACATAATAATAACTGAAAAATTCACAAACGATACACGAAATGTGTTTGAAAAAGGAATGGTGTAAGTGAGCGAAGAAAATAATATTCAGAACCTTGAAGAAAAGCGTCGTCAAAAAGCAAAAAGCTTTACTTTAAATATTCAGGACGACATCTATGACGAATCCGCAAAAACAGAAAACAAAGAACCCGAAGAACTTAACTCTTACAGCGGCGAAGATGTTAAGGAACAGATGGCAAAAAATTCTAAGCAGGCTTTAAAAAAGAAAAAGAAAATAGACAAAAAACTTTCAAAAGCCAAAAATAAGCGTAACCGCAGAGTTTTCAGAGTTATCTGGTTGGTTTCCGTTATAATTGTCGGTGCTATGGCAGGTATGTTCTTTGTGGCAGGCATTGACGATATGCTCGCTATCAACCGTACCGAAGAAAAAAATGTAAGAATAGAAATCCCTGCAAATCCGAATCTTGACACAGTTGCAACCGTTCTTGAAAAAAATAATATCATTGATGATAAAAACTATTTCAAACTGTTTGCAAAATTTACAAAGGCGGATGACGATTTTACACAGGGTACATATGACATCAAAACAAATTTGGACTACGAGGCAATTATCAACTTCTTGCTTAGCAGTGTAAACCGTACAGATACAGTTGAAGTAACAATTCCAGAAGGCAGAAATGTCCTTGAGATTGCTAAGTTACTTAAAGAAAAAGGTGCTCTCGCCGATGAAGACAAGTTCCTTGAGCTTAGTAATTCAAACCATTTTGACGAAGAATATTCATTCTTGAAGGATATTACAAATGCAGATGACCGTTACTACAAACTTGAGGGTTACCTGTATCCTGATACTTATACATTCTACGAAAACGAAGATGCAGAGAATGTTATTTATCGTTTCCTTAATAACTACGAATCAAAACTTACCGAAAAACAAGATGTTCCGGGTTATGATAAGGTAACAACCATTGAAGATATGCTTAAGAAGAACAGAAGCGACTATACTCTTGACCAGGTTATGATAGTTGCGTCAATCATTCAGTCAGAGGCTGCCGATACAGACGATATGTATTACATTTCTTCTATTATCTACAACCGTCTTAATGCTGATGAAGATATGGGTGTTAAGTATCTCGGTCTTGACTCTACTAAATTCTACCCGTACAGAACACAAGCTGATATTCCTGAAGACGCAAGAGATACTTTTGAAAGTTCATATGACACATATTCTAAAGAAGGCTTACCGGCAGGTGAAATCTGTAACCCGGGTATGAATGCAATTATCGCTGCGCTCAATCCTAAGGATACAAATTACTACTTCTTCTGTCACGATAAAGACGGTAACGCTTATTATGCTTCAACAATTTATGAGCATAACGAAAATCTTGCAAATATTGAATAATTAGGAGATTATAATATGATTACAAGACCGGAAGTGCTTGCACCTGCAGGCGATATGGAATGTCTTAACTCTGCGCTTTCATTTGGCGCAGACGCAGTATTCCTCGCAGGCAAAATGTTTGGTATGCGCTCTGCATCAAAGAATTTTGACAATACACAGTTAAAACAGGCTTGCGAACTTGCCCACGCAAAGGGTGCAAAATTATATGTAACCTGCAACACTTTACCACGAAATAATGAACTTGACTTTTTACCCGACTATTTAAGCTATGCTCAAGAATGTGGTGTTGACGCATTTATTATTGCGGATTTAGGTGTTTTTGAAGCTGCTAAAAAATACGCTCCAAAGGTTGCAAGACATATTTCAACACAGGCAGGTGTGACAAACTATGCAACTGCAAATGTACTTTATAATATGGGTGCATCAAGAGTTGTGCTTGCAAGAGAGATTCCGCTTGATGAAATCGCACAGATGCGAGCAAAAATTCCGAAAGACCTTGAAATCGAGTGCTTTGTACACGGCGCAATGTGTGTGTCGTTCTCAGGCAGATGTCTTATTTCAAGTTATATGACAGGCAGAGATGCAAACCACGGCGACTGCGCACAGCCTTGCCGTTGGAAATATCACCTTTTTGAAGAAAACAGAGAGGGTCAGTACTTCCCTGTTGAAGAGGACAGCAACGGCACATATCTTTACAATTCAAGGGATTTATGTATGATAGAGCATATTCCAGAGCTTGTAAAAGCAGGAGTTTCCAGTCTTAAAATTGAGGGCAGAGCAAAATCAGCTTATTACACCGCTGTTACAACAAATGCCTATCGCCATGCTGTTGACGGATTTATGACTAACGGTGAAAATTATGTGCTTGAACCTTGGATTAAAGAGGAACTTGACAAGATAAGCCACCGTGAATACAATACAGGCTTTTACTTTGGCAAAGAACCGGGACAGGTTACGGGAAACGGCGGTTACATCAGACATTATGATGTGGTTGCTGTTTGCGAAAAGTCGATTGACGACACCACAGCAGAAATTACACAGAGAAACAAATTTCTTGTGGGCGATACACTCGATGTACTGCCGCCAAGCGGTATTCCGTTCAATGTAAAGTGTGTTTCACTTACTGACGAATACGGAAATTCCGTTGATGCCGCACCGCATCCAATGCAAAAGCTCACAATGAAGAGTGATGTAAAAATTCCTGACGGTTCAGTTATAAGAAAAAAGAAAATTTGATATAAAAACTCCCCTGTTTTGCGGCAGGGGAGTTTTTGTTGGCTTTGCTAAGTTATTTGTTAAGAATTGTGATAAATTATGGTTTAGCGGAGTGTCGGTCGGGCATTGAAATTTA